>R14__coassemble_894_pt1 | contig 17293 bp, 13 predicted proteins | sample R14__metabat2_low_PE_009 | metagenome-assembled genome bin R14 | reverse complement strand
CTCTAGAAAAAAGCCTTTAGAAAATAAAGGTTTTTTCTGTTATATTAAGTAAAATTCACTAAATATTAAGTGAAATATTTAAATTAAGTTTGAAATTAAGTTTGTTAAAGAATTGACAACGTTTTCAAAATCTTATATCATTACATTGTAAATAGGATTGTTACTTCTTCGAAGGCTTTACCTAAAAATAGTTATGGTATTTCAAGTAACTTTTTTAGTGCAACTTCGAAGATTTTTTTTCAAGGGGAGTAGTATGAAGGTTATTAAAAATATCAATAACAATGTTTCAATTTGTGTCGATGATAACAATTTAGAATGTATTGCCTTTGGAAAAGGAATTGGGTTTAAAAAACCTCCATACGAAATTGAATTATCACAGATTGATCGAACATTCTATGATTTAGATAAAAACTTAATCTTGTTGCTGGAAGAGATTCCTAGTGAAGTATTGGATGTTTCCTTTGAAATTGTGGAAAAAGGGAATGCTTATTTAGGAATTGAATTAAATCGCTCCTTTGTATTTACTTTAGCCGATCATATCAATTTTGCCATTGACCGAGCTAAAAAAGGGATGGCTATTCGCAATCCAATGTTGAATGAAATTCGTCATTTATATGAGAAGGAAATGAAACTTGGAAAATGGGCTGTTAAAACAATTGAAAAGCGAATTGATATTAGTTTACCGGCTATTGAATCAGGAAATATCGCCATGCATTTTATTGATGCAGAAATATCTGCTCAAAAGAGTCCGGATGATGAAATTGAAAGATTTGTAGATGATATTACGGATATTGTAGAAGATACATTAGGAATTATTATTGATCGAACGGATTTCAGTTATTCACGATTTGTGACACACTTGAAATATTTATTAAAACGATCAGATAAGATGAATGAAGCTTCAAGTGACAATGTTAAGATGTATGAAAAAGTAAGGGAAGAATATCCTGAACTAGAAAAAGTAATTGAAAAGATTAAAGAATATATTGAACTTTGTTTGAAAATTGAACCAAACGAAGAAGAATTATTATATTTGATGTTACATGTGAATCGACTCTGTGCAAGAGAAGGATTGTAACCTTAAGTGGGCTTTACCTGATGCATAAGTGTAAGAATTGTTTTCTTATGACTTTGTATCAGGTTTTATTTTTGGCTAATAAGAATTGACGATGCGCGCCGTTGGTTCTTTAAGCATAAATGCTATTAAATTAAAAAAAGAGAGGAGAAAAATTTATGGCAAAGTATGAAGAACTTTGTACACAAATTCTTGAACAAGTTGGTGGAAAAGAAAATGTCACTTCTGCAGTTCACTGTATGACTCGTTTAAGAATTAACTACAAAGATCAATCAAAAATCAATGTTGATGCTGTTAAAGGTATCAAAGGTGTTTTAGGAGCACAATTCTCTGGTGGACAATTCCAAGTTATTATTGGACAACACGTATCAGAAGTTTATCCTGAATTCTGTGCAATGGCTGGTGTAGGAACTGCAGCTGCTATTGATGAAAACTTAGATGGACCTAAAGAACCATTCAGCATTAAAGCTGTTCCTGGAAAAGTATTAGACTATATTTCTGGATCTATCGCACCAATCTTACCAATTATGATGGCTGCCGGATTCTTCAAATTATTCTATGCATTATTTGGACCAAGTTTATTAAATATTTGTGATGAATCATCTGATTTAATGCAGATGTTATACTGGGTAGGAGACGCTGGATTCTACTTCATGCCAGTATTCGTAGCTTATGGTGCTGCAAAGAAGATGAATACTTCTATTCCACTAGCATTATTATTGACTTCATTGTTAGTTTATCCAGACATCGTTGCATTACCTTCAACTGTTGAATCATTCAAGATGTATGGATTCATTCCAATGGCTTTAAATAGCTATACTTCTTCATTATTACCAACATTATTCACTGTTTGGGTATTGAAATATGTATATGCATTCTTCGATAAACACATGATTAAATCAATCAAAGTTATCGGAACACCATTCGTTACAGTTGCCATTGTATTACCATTAATGTTCTGTTTATTAGCTCCTATTGGAAGCTGGATTTCTACTGGTATTGCTGCATTAGTTACTGCATTATACAACTTTGCAGGTCCTGTATGTATCGCATTAATCGGTGCTATCTGGATGTATTGCGTTGCGACTGGTATGCACATTGCTGTTATCCAAATCGCTATTATCAACATCACAACATTAGGATACGATCCAGTTGTATTAGCTGGTTCAAACATCGCAAACTATGCTTTGATGGGAATGGTTGTTGCTTACTTCTTACGTACTAAAGGTGATGAAAAAGAAATGGCTGGAGCTAACTGTATCACATTGTTAGTTGGTGGTATTTCTGAACCTACATTATTTGGTATCTTATTACGTAACAAACGTGCTATGCTTTCTTATTCATTCGGTGGTGCTATCGGTGGTTTAATCGGTGGTATCTTAGGTGCTAAAGTTTATGTATTAGCTACTTCAAACTTCTTAACTATCTTGGCTTATGCTGGACCTGGTAACAACATGTTATATGCTGGATTCGCATGTGCAGCTGCCTTCTTAGGTGCATTAATTGTTGGTTTGATGTTTGGATTCGGTACACCTGGTGAAGGTGAAGGATTAAAAGGTTATAAACCAAAACCTAAAAAAGCTAAATAATTAAAAATTAAAAGCGCGTAATCAAAAAGGGTTCCAACGAACCCTTTTTTTAGAAAGGATAATATGATGAAAAGAGTAAGAACCATTATCACGACGGATATGGAAGTCGATGATATGAATTCAATGATTCACTTATGTTTATATTTAAATGACATGGATGTACTAGGTGTTATTTATACTTCGAGTCAATATCATTTTAATGGAGATGGAATCCATACTTTAGGCCAAGTCACTCCTCATTATCGTACCAGTGGTCCAGTGGGATTAGAAAGACCAAGAAAAGTATTTGGACCGGATCCAAATGGGAAAGATTTAAAATCATTTCGACCATTCCCAATTGGCTGGATTGAAAACTTATGGAAAGGACCTTATGCCAAAGCCTATCCTTATTTAATTCAGCATGATAAGAAGTATCCAACTGTTGAACATTTATTAGAAATCACAAAATATGGAAATATTGAATTTGAGGGCGATGTTCGCTTTGATACAGAAGGGTCTAACTTAATTAAAGATTATTTGTTAGATGATAATATGGATCCTATTTATATTCAATCATGGGGTGGAATTAATACCGTCGTTCGTGCCTTACTGACTATCTATGAAACATATCATGAAACAAGTGAATGGGAAACTGTTTATAATAAAGTTGTTTCTAAAGCACGTATTTTAGGAGTCAATAACAATGTTGGACAAGATAATAGTTTTTTAGATTGCAAGATTCCTGAATTATATCCAGATTTAGTTTTACTATATCCAGAATTTATGTATGGAGTCTATTATGCTTCTATTTCAAGTCAGCCTGATGTTGTGGATATGTTTAAATCAAAATGGATGTTAGAAAATGTTCATAATCATACTTCTGAATTAATGGATGAATACCATTTATATGGAGATGGAAGAAGACTAGAAGGAGAAGCAGACGTATATCAATTTGGTCTAACTTCTACTTTAGATTTTTCATTCCCAGGAATGAAACCAACTGTATTTGATGCTTATGATTTTATTGGAGAAGGTGACAGCAATACTTACATTCCTTTAATTGATTTTGGTCTAAGAGGAATGGAAAATTATCAATATGGAACCATTTTAGGTCGTTTATTCACAAATGAAAATGATAAACCAAAATCCAATGCTTTAACAGGAGAAGGTGTCCAAATTAACCCTATTTTAAAAGCCTATCAAGAAGATTGGGCTGCCAGAGCTAAATGGTGTTATAAAAACTATAGTGAATGTAACCATGCTCCCATCATTACCATTGAAAATCAAGATATCAATGCCAAGCCTGGTGAATCGATTCAATTAAAGGCATCAGTAAAAGAACCTGATGGACAAGATTATATTTCTTTATGGGAACAATTTGATAATTTATCAACATATAGTGGAAATATTCAACCTCGTGTATGGGAACCATGGAAGTTAGAAACAGGATTCACAGTACCAAGTGATGCCAAATCTGGTGAATATATTAGTTTAGTATTACGTGTACAAGATAAGTCAGAAAATCCGATGACTCGTTTTGGACAAGTGATTGTTCATGTTGAATAAAAAAGTAAGGGAGTTTTCCCTTACTTTATTGAATTTCTTAAAATTAAATTGGTATTGATTTCAATTTTAACTGGATAGTTAAATTCAGTATTCATGATTTCAAGTAATCGTTTGGCAGCCATTTTTCCCATATAAGCTTTGGGTACATTAACGGTTGTAAGAGGTGGATCTACATATAAAGAATAGGACATATTATCAAAACCAACAATGGATACATCTTCTGGTATTTTATATCCTTTTTCTTTTAAAGCACGCATCGCTCCAATGGCAATTTCATCATTGTCACAGAAATAGCTTTTGGCAACAGGCTCTCCATTGTTTAATAAATCAATCATATCAGCATAAGCACCATCTACAGATGGAGAAACCTGATGAACAATGGATTTAGAAACAGCCATACCATTTTGACGGATGGCCTTATAGAATCCATCTTGTCTTTCTTCAAAATTACGAAGATATTGAGATGAATGAATATAGCCAGGCTGATATTTTCTTCTTTTAATTAAATAATCAGTAGCACTTCTTGCTCCTTCAATATTATTGATTAAAACACAGTCTACTTTTGCACTTGGAATGTATGTATCTAATAATACAAGTGGGATATTGATGTCTTCAAATGGTTTAAAGTGTTCAGGTGTCATAATGGTTCCTAATAAAATAATACCTTCACAACCACTGTATTTAATTGTATCAAGTTGCTCTTCTACATTATCTAAATCATGAATATGAAATACATTTAATTTATATCCATTTTCTTTAATTACACTTTCAATACTAGAAGCTACTTCAGTAAAAAATGGGGTTTCAAATACAAAGTTTTTATGAAAAAAGACAAAAGCGATGGTCTTAGAACTGTTTCTATTTAATTCATTTTTAGAAAAGTCATAACCCATATTTTTTGCCGTTTCTATAATCTTTTTTCTAGTTTCACTACTGACACCTGGCTTATTGTTTAAGGCCATGGAAACAGCAGCAGTAGAAATACCTAATTCTTTGGCAATTTGTTTGGCAGTTACTGACATAATGATCTCCTTTTTTAAATTATAAAATGAATTAAGTAAAAAGTTAAGTTATTTTACTTAATGATTTATTGAAGTTAAGCGTTTTCAAACGTATAGTTAGTATAGGGTAAAGGAGGAAGTCCTGTGATTAAAAATATAATAGAAATTCCTATCACAAAGGAAAGTTATCCATTCTCAAGTGCAGATCGCTATTTACACTTAGATACTTATGGATATGTTGAAAAAGAGTACTACATGGATGGTACAGCTAATGTTTATAAAACAGTTGGAGAAATGGGAGAAGTAGATATTAAAAATAAAGATGTTGCTTATCGCAATCGTTTTATTGTCAGAGCTCCTAAAGAAAATTCTAAGTTTAGTGGACATGTTGTTGTAGAAATTATTAATCCTACTTCATTTATGGAAATTGAGCGTATGTGGATTTTGGGATATCGCAAATTAATGCGTGATGGTGATATTTATGTCGGTATTACATCAAAACCAAATACCATTGCCAAGTTAGTAGAATTTGATAAAGAAAGATATGAATCTTTATCTTGGCCAAATCCTTGTGAAGATGTTCCATTTGATTTTAATTTAGAAGATGCCTATAAAAAAGGAAATTTACCTGACATCGATATTCATTATGAAATTGGTCTGTTCTGGGATATGCTGACTGATTTAGCGTGGATGTTACGTGATAATACCGAATTAAGTCCATTAAAAGAGTATGCACCTAAATATATTCATTTAGCTGGATGGTCACAATCAGGTGCTTATTTAGTTCGCTATGTCAATAGCTTTGCGTATCGTCCTGAAGTGAAAAGAGATGGATGTGTATTTGACGGTTATTTTGCCGGAGGATGCATTCGTCACTGGGTTATTCCTGTTAATCAATATGAAGTAACTTATGATTACAGTTATAAATTAACGCGTATTGAACATATGGAACAACCATATATTTCTATGCAGACAGAAAGTGAAAATTCGCAAACAAATTCTTATAGTACAGAACGTAGAGACTCTGATCAATGGAATTTTATGTATCGTAATTATGAAGTAACGGGTTCAAGTCATGATACGATGTACAATTATGTAAATTATTATCAAAATGATCCGGATTTAGTTCGTATTAATCATTTACCTGTTTATGGTGGATTACATGAAAGAGCGAATGATTATCCTTCGCAAATTTTATTTGCTGCGGGATATCGTAACTTATTTAGATGGGTAGAAGAAGGCATTGGTCCAAATCATTGTGAAAGAATCAAAATTGATGGAAATGGTGTGAATCAAAAAGATGCCTTTGGAAATACAATTGGCGGTTTAAGAACTTGTTTATTAAACTATCCAACAGGTATTTATAATTCGACAAGTACAGTTGAAGTAGGAAGTAGCATTGTGGATCCTACAAGCGATAAAGATATCTTATTTGGATATCAAGAAGCTTTCCCAGCTTCCATGTTGAAAACATTATATGGTTCTTTAGAAAACTATAAAGATTTATGTATAAAAGATACAAAAGAACAAGTTTCTAAAGGATTTGTTTGTAAAGAAGATGCCAATTATTTAGTTGAATGGGCTGTCAATCTAGCGAAAGAAAGAGGGTTGGAATAATGAAATTTGAAATGTGGCGTTATAATCTTCTCTCCTTTAATAGCCAAAAAGCTTATGCCAATCCTTTTCTAGATTGCACCATTCAAGCTACATTTACTTCTCCTTCTAATCAAACATTAGTAAGAGAAGCTTTCTGGGATGGAGAAAATAACTATAAAGTATCTGTTGCCTTAACAGAGGTAGGGACTTGGAAGTATGTATTAATTGCACCCGAAGAAACGGGATTAAATGGAATAACAGGAACAGTGGAATGTATTCCTTATTCTGGTGATTTAGATATTTATAAACATGGATTCTTAAAAATTAGTAAGGATCATCGTTATTTTGAACATGCGGATGGAACACCATTTTTCTGGTTAGGAGATACGCATTGGGAATTCTCTTATGGAGAAAAATGGGATGAATCCAATCATCCAACCATGACATCTCAGTTTAAAGGAATGGTGGATAAACGATTTGAACAAGGTTACAACATTTATCAAACAAATCTTCGTTCTGATAAGGTCATGGGTGGAGATAAGAAATACTGGAAAGAATATGGAACGCTTCCTAATGTTGAATTTTATCAAAATGAATTAGATCGAAGAATGGCTTATATTGCGGACAAAGGAATTGTCAATGCACTAGGGTTTGCCTGGTTTATGTCGATTGCCAATGATATAGAAACGCATAAAAATCTAGCTCGTTATTTTATAGCTCGTTATGGAGCCTATCCAATGGTTTGGATTTTAGCTGGTGAAGTGGGTGGATATGATTTAAAGACACAACCATTCTTTGTGGATTCATGGAGGCCAATTGCCCATTTCATTCAAGAATTAGATACATACCATCAGCCTAGAACCGCTCATTATACAAATGAAAGACCATTTGCTCATTATTATCATGATGAAGACTGGTTTGACTTTACATTAAATCAAGCTGGACATGGTGATTATGTAGTCAGTGTGAACGATTATAAAGACTTTATGAAACAATATGGTGATAAGCCATTTGTGGAAGGAGAAGCTTTATATGAATTCTGTTCGACATTAGAAGAAAATGGAACACGTTTATGTACAGCCGATATGTTACGTCGTGTTGCTTATCTAACAATTCAGGTTGGAGGTTGTGGATATACTTATGGAGCCCAGGGAATTTGGGATATCTATTGGGAAAAAGGACTTCCTCAAACATTGGGTGGTGTCTTCAATAAATTTGAAATTCCATGGTATGAAGCCATTGACGGCATTGGTGGAGAGCAAATGGGAATCATGAAGGATTTCTATATGGAACAGAAATTCTGGGAATTATATCCATATAATGCTGGTGATGATGTAGTCGGTGATCCATTTGGAAAGAAGATGCCTTTGATTACAGTGACAAAAGATGCTTCAAGATGGGTATTCTATTATCCCGAAGCAAGTCGAAAAAATAGTGAATTAAAAGGATTTAACAATACAACATATATTCAAAAATGGTTTGATCCACGAACAGGAAAATACAGTGATCCAATTGAATTCGTGGTTGAAAATAATAAATGGAAATTTCCTAATAAACCTGATAATAATGACTGGGTATTAGTAGTAGAACAAAAGTAGAAAAGGAGAAACAAAATGGCAAACATTAAAATTGGTTTAGCACCAACAAGAAGAAGTATTTTCTCAGCACCTGCTGCAGTAGAATACGCAAATTACACTCGTGAAAAATTAACAGCGATGGGTGTAAATTATGTCGATATCACCGATATCGCTGATGACGGTTTATTACATGATGATAATGACCGTATTAAAATCGCAGAAAAGTTTAAAGCTGAAAAAGTGGATGGATTATTCTTCCCTCATGGAAATTTTGGAACAGAATATGAAGTGGCTCGTTTAGCAAAAGAATTAAATGTTCCTGTTTTATTATGGGGACCAAGAGATGAAAGACCTGATGAAAACGGAATTCGTTTAAGAGATTCTCAATGTGGATTATTTGCCACTGGTAAAGTATTGAGAAGATTCCAGGTTCCATTTACATATTTATGTAACTGTAATTTAGATGATCCTGAATTTGAAAGAGGAGTGAATAACTTTATTGCGGTATGTAATGTTGTAAAGGTATTTAGAAATACTCGTATTTTACAAATTGGGCCTCGTCCATTTGATTTCTGGTCAACAATGTGTAATGAAGGGGAATTGATTGAAAAATTCAATATTCAATTATCACCAATCCCACTTCCAGAATTAACAACAGAAATGAAAAAAGCAAAGGCTGAAGGAACAAAGGTTAAAGAAGTTGTTGCTTATTGTAAAGAAAACTTCAATGTAACTATTAATGATGAACAATTAGAAAATGTAGCAGCTCTAAAAGTCGCAATGAGAAATTTAGCTGATCAATATGGATGTAATGCAGCTGCTATTCAATGTTGGAATGCTTTACAAGGTGAAATTGGAATTATGCCATGTGCTGCCAACTCTTTATTAAATGAAGAAGGATTCCCGGTTGTTTGTGAAACCGATATTCATGGAGCTATTACAGCTGTAATGGTAGAAGCAGCTGGTATGGATACAAATCGTACATTCTTTGCGGATTGGACAGTTCGTCATCCAGATAATGACAATGCAGAATTGTTACAGCACTGTGGACCTTGGCCAATTTCATGTGCTTCATGTAAACCAACCATTGGATATCCATTAGCTTTTGATCATCCAGGAGCTGTAGAAGCTGAAGCGAAACATGGAGATATGACATTATGTCGTTTTGATGGAGATAATGGAGAATATTCATTGTTACTTGGAAATGCCAAAGGTGTGGATGGACCTTATACAAAAGGAACATATGTATGGGTAGAAGTAGAAAACTGGAAACGATTAGAAGCAAAGATTGTTGAAGGACCATATATCCATCACTGTGTTGGAATTCATAAAGATGTTGTTCCTGTGTTATATGAAGCTTGTAAATACATTGGTGTAAAACCAGATTTATATGATGATATTGAAGAAGAAGTAAAAGCATATATCAGAGGTGAATAAAAAATGGATGCATTAACTAGAAAATCATACGAATTACGTAGAGATATCATTGAAATGATGCAAAAATCAAAAGCCGGACATGTTGGTGGAGATTTAAGTGTTATTGATATCTTAACAACTTTATATTTTGACATTATGAATGTCACTCCTGAAAATTTTGATCAACCAGATCATGACCGTTTCTTATTAAGTAAGGGGCATTGTGCCGATGCTCTATTCTGTGTATTAGGAGAAAAGGGTTTCTTTGATAAACAAGAAGCCATTGATACATTCTCTAAATATAACTCAAAATTTATCGGACACCCTAATACAGATATTCGTGGAATTGAAATTAACTCTGGTTCTTTAGGACATGGATTATCCATTGGTGTTGGAATGGCTTTAGCTGCTAAAATGAACAAACAATCTTATCGTACATATGTTGTATTAGGAGATGGGGAAATGGCAGAAGGTTCTAACTATGAAGCGATGATGGCAGCTCCTCAATATAAACTAGATAACTTATGTGCCACTGTGGATTTAAATGGTTTACAAATTTCTGGTACAACGGATGAAGTTATGTCAACGGCTTCCTTAGCTGAAAAATTTAAATCATTTGGATGGAATGTTATTGAAGTATATGACGGAAATAATTGTTCACAATTATCAAATGCTTATAAATTAGCCGCTTCTTTTAAAGGAAAACCATCGGTAGTCATTGCTCATACTATAAAAGGTAAGGGTGTATCTTATATGGAAAATAAAGCTCCATGGCATCATGGTGTTATGAATGATGAGCAATATGAAATTGCCATGAAAGAAATTGAGGAGGTTTTAGCAAATGAATAAAATCACGAACCGTCAGGCTATTTGTGACGTATTATTAGAAAAAGCAAAATCAGATAAAGATATTATTGTAGTATGTTCCGATTCTCGTGGATCTGGTTCCTTAACACCATTCTTTAATACCTATCCAGAACAATCTGTTGAAGTTGGTATTGCAGAAATGGATTTAGTTGGAATTTCAGCTGGTTTAGCTTCATGTGGTAAAAAAGTATTTGCGGCTTCTCCTGCATCTTTTCTAACAACTCGTTCTTATGAACAATGTAAAGTAGATGTTGCTTATTCCAATACAAATGTAACTTTAATTGGAATTTCTGGTGGTGTTAGTTATGGCGCTTTAGGAATGACTCACCATTCATGCCAAGACTTTGCAGCTATGTCAGCTTTAACAGGTATGCGTGTATACAATCCAAGTGATCGTTTCCAAACAGCTAAACTTGTGGAAGCTTTATTAGAAGATAAAGATCCTGCTTATATTCGTGTATCTCGTTCAGCAACAGAAGATATCTATGATGAAAATATGGACTTTGTATTAAATAGAGCGAATGTTTTAGGAAAAGGAAAAGATGTTCTATTGGTTTCTTGTGGAGAAATGACTCCTTATGCTAAAAAAGCAATGGAAACATTAAATGCCAAAGGAATTTCGACTGGTTTAATTGATATGTATTGTATCAAACCATATGATAGTAAAACTTTAATTGAAATGGCTAAAGATGTAAAATTAGTTGTTTCGATTGAAGAACATGCACCTCAAGGTGGTTTGGGGGCTGCAACTGCTCAGGCATTATGTAAAGAATGTCCTAAAAAATTAGTTGAGTTGAATTTACCAGATGAACATTTAATTGCTGGTGAAAACTATGAAATGTTTGCTTATTACGGATTAGATGACAAGGGTATTGTCAAAACAGTTGAAGAATCACTATGAATGAATATGTAATTGCGATTGATCAAAGTACGCAGGGTACAAAGGCTATCCTTTTTGATGAAAAAGGAAATATTATTAAGCGTATCGATAAAAAACATGAGCAAATCATTAATGAATTAGGTTATGTATCTCATGACCCTATGGAAATTTATCATAATACAATACAAGTTGTGCAACAATTGATTCGTGTCACTTGCATTGATAAAACTTGTATTAAAGCATTAGGAATTTCCAATCAAAGAGAAACAACAGTTATGTGGGATGAAAAAGGACAACCATTATCCAATGCTGTTGTATGGCAATGTGCTCGTGCTAAAGATATTGTGACACGTTATCAAGATTATAAAGATAAAGTCTATGATATTACAGGAATTCCTCTATCTCCTTATTTCCCAGCTTGTAAAATGAGATGGTTAATTGAGGATGTATGTCCAAGTGAAAAATATTATTTTGGAACCATTGATACTTGGCTTGTCTATTGTTTAACGGGTAAAAAATCATTTAAAACAGATGCATCGAATGCTTCTCGTTCTCAGTTATTTGATATTCATAAAGGATGCTGGTCACAAGAGTTATGTGATTTATTTGGTATTCCAATGGAATCTTTACCTGAAGTATGTGATTCAAACTCTTGTTTTGGATATACAGATTTTGAAGGATTTTTAGATAATCCGATTCCTATTCATTGTGTATTAGGAGATAGCCATGCTGCTTTATTTGGACAAGGATGTCATGCCAAAGGTCAAGTTAAGACAACACTTGGAACGGGTTCTTCTATTATGATGAATATTGGAACGGAATATAAAAAGAGCAAGAATGGCTTAGTTACATCTCTTGCCTGGAGACAAAATGGTGTAACTGAATATGTATTCGAAGGAAACATTAACTATGCGGGAGCTGTCATTACGTGGTTAATTTCGGATTTAAGATTAATATCAAATCCAAATGAAACATCTATTTGCACCGAAAATGCCAATCCTGAAGATGAAACAATTTTAATTCCTGCCTTTAGTGGCTTATCGGCTCCATATTGGAACAATGATGTAAGAGCTATGTTCTATGGAATGAGTCGTACGACAAGAAGAGATGAACTGGTAAAAGCGGGTGTGGAAAGCATTGGTTATCAAATTACGGATATTTTAAATGGTATGGCTAGTGATAGTGGATTAAATATTCAACAAGTAAAAGCCGATGGTGGACCAAGTAAAAATACATATTTAATGCAGTTTTTAAGTGATATGGCAAGAACAACCGTTTCGGTATCAAAAGATGAAGAATTATCTGCTATTGGTGTTGCTTATATGGCAGGAATTGCAGTAGGTGTATACAACAAAGAAGAATTATTCGCCCATAGAGAATATATTGATTACAACTATAAACTAGATATTAATACATGGAAAAAGAAAATGGACCGTTGGTATGATGCCATCCATGTACTACTAAGGGATTATTAATATGTTAACAACCAATAAACAAAATATTTTAAAAGACGGAAAACCCTTCTTCTATTTAGCAGATACTTGCTGGTCTGCCTTTACTAATATTACGGATGAAGAATGGGACTATTATTTGTATCAAAGAAAGTGTCAAGGCTTTAATGCTCTACAAATCAATATCCTTCCTCAATGGGATGCTTCAAGTACAGAATTGGACTATAAACCAATTTTAAATAATGACTGGCATCAATTAAATGATGATTATTTTACGCATGCAAAGAGGATGTGTGTAAAAGCAAAAAAGGAAGGATTTGAATTAGCTTTAGTTCTATTATGGTGTAATTATATTCCTGGTACATGGGCTTCAAAAATGATTCCTGATGGTGTTATTCCTATGGATGCCATTGAAAATTATGTAAATAAAGTACATGAAACATTTAGTGGATTAGATCCAATTTATGTCATTAGTGGAGATACCGATTTTAATGAACAATCCACACCATATTATGTAAAGGGTGGATCTCAGCTAAAGAATTTGGCTCTAAATTGTTTATTTACAACACATATAAAAGGAAGATATTCTGAAATTCCAGATAGTTTATATTCTTTGATGGACATTGTATTCTATCAATCAGGACACAATGCTAAAGATCGTTCTATGCCTTATTCATTAAGTGAAGAAATGCAAAGAAAATATCCTGGAAAACCATTAATTAATTCCGAACCATGTTATGAAGATATGGGATATTCTGGAAATATGTTTGGAAGATGGACGCGTCAGGAAATTCGATGTGCTGCTTATCAAAGTGTATTATCAGGAGCGTGTGCAGGAATTACTTATGGAGCTGCTGGAATCTATCCATGGCATAAAGTAAATAAAAATTTTGCTGCCTTATTAGGAGAAGGTTTTGATACACCAAAGACTTGGAATGAATGTATGGCATTTCCTGGCGCTTGGGATTATGGGTATTTAAAGAATTTAGTTGAGAAATTAAGTATTTATGGATTAATATCTCGACAAGATTTATTAGTGAATAATACAAGTGATATTCGTATTGCTCAGGTAAATGATGATTTTATTCTTGTCTATTCTCCAGCTAATACAAAAATTCGCTTAAAACAAGACTTTACAGGATGGACTTGTCAGGCTATTGGGTTAGAAGATCGTTTTATTTCCAATATTGATTTAGAAATAAAAGAAGATGTAACAGCTCTTCCAATGCATTCATTTGCTTATGATGCATTATATATTTTAAAAAAATAACAAGTCCTCTATATATGATATAGGCTCTACCAATGGTAGAGTCTATATTTTTATCCGAAAAACATAAAACAAAAGCGCCGAAAAAAGTAAAATGAAATAGCCGAAAAACATAAAACAAAAGTGCCGAAAAAAGTAAAATAGCTTGAGATTCTAAGTTGATAATGGGATAATATGAATGAGGAATGATTCATTATGAAATATATAGAAAGAATTATCGATAAGGAAATTAATACACGAATGGAAGCCTTTAATGGAATTAATATTGTGGGGCCTAAAGGTTGTGGGAAAACGAGAACAGCCAAAGAAAGATGTAAAACTGTCATTGAATTTCAAGATGAAGAGAGAAGAGAAGGATATTTAGCTGTTGCCCAAACTTCACCTAGATTGTTTTTAAATAATGAAAAACCAATTTTATTTGATGAATGGCAAGATGCTCCAAAAATTTGGGGAACAATTCGAAAAGATTGTGATGATCATCCAGAAGCAGTAGGACAATATTATTTAACTGGATCTACTAGTAAAAAAATAGATACACCTCATACAGGTACTGGAAGAATAACAGAAATCACTTTGTTTCCTATGACTTTGTATGAAACGGGGGAATCGAATGGGTCTATTTCTATACTTAATTTATTTAAAGATGACTACAATATTGAAGGAAAAATGTGTAACTTAACTTTGGAAAGTCTTTTCTTTGCTGCGTGTCGAGGTGGATGGCCAAGAACAATGGCAATAAAAAAAGATAGTGCCAAATTAGTAATTGCCAAAGATTATTATCGACAAATTTATTTAAAAGACATAAGTGCTGTTGATGGTGTACAACGAAATCCTGAATGGGCACGAACTTTATTGTGGTCTTATGCGCGTAATATGGCAACGTTAGCTAAAAAGAAAAATATTTTTGCGGATGTTAAAGCAACATATGATGTGACGGATGTAACACTTTCTTCTTATGTAGAAGTATTAGAAAAATTATTTGTTGTTATGGACATTGATGCGTGGACACCTCAGATTCGTTCCAAAACAGCTATTCGTTCAGCTAAAAAACATATATTTGTGGATCCTTCTATTGGAATTGCTGCATTAGGATTATCACCTGACTATTTTAATAATGATTTAGATTTATTTGGCCATGTATTTGAAAATATGGTTCTTCGTGATCTTTTAGTTTTTGCTCAGGCTCATAATGCAAGAGTGATGCATTACCGGGATGATACAGGATTAGAAGCAGATGCAATATTTCAATTAAGCGATGGAAGGTATGCTTTAATTGAAATAAAAGTTGGTATGAACGCTGTAAAAAAAGCAGAAGAAGGTTTATTGAAATTTAAAGAGGTTATTCAAAAACATAACGAAGAAGTCTTGAAAGATAAGGAGCATCCAGGTATTGTTTATCGCGAGCCTTCATTATTAATAGTAATTTGTGGAAATGCTACTATGGCTTATACTACGCAAAGTGGTGTCAAGGTTATACCAATAGGTTGTTTAAAAGACTAAAATACAGACTCAACCGAGTCTGTATTTACTATTTATTAAGAATAAAATTTCGAATATCGTTTGATAATTCTTTACAGTTATCTTCACCAATATAAATCATATGACCAGATTCATATCCCTTTACAGTAATTCGATCTTTTGGAAGACCGGCATGATCTAGGGTATAAAATACATGACCAATTTCAGTGCAGTTATCATACCAACCATTGGCAAAGAAAGTACGCATTCCAAATGTTTGATTCATGGCATCCCTTAATCTTTTGGCTGTTGTTCCGCCTTTACATTTTATATTCCAGTTATCCCATAGAGAAGAAGAAGGTACATAGCTTCGATCTAATTTCACATTCAATAGTGGGAATATTTCACCGGTTAGAGCTCCAAAGAAATAGCCATCATAACGATTGGCTGTGGCATCGACTTCTATTGCCAACTTTTCTTCATCAATTTGTGGTATATATAAAGGACGCGTCATTCTTCCATCGTATCTTGAAACAGCTTTTCCTTTTTGCTTAATAACTTCTTGTCTAAATGTTTCTTCTTCAATTTTTAAAGCATTTTTCTCTAAGTATTCTCTATCCATATTTGTGTAATATGTGATTTTAGATAGAATATCTTCTCTTTCTTTACTCTGTAAAGATTCTCCTTTATAAAGAGCTAATAAATATTCCGTATCTGCAAATTGTTTGGCTTCTTGTACAAATTCTTCTAAAGATTGAGATGTTGGATGATTGTGATACCAGTTGATGGCAGCAAAAGTTGGAAAGTAAATGACAGATGGTTCCACTCTTACATTTTCATTAAAGAAATCTCCGATTGTTACTGTATTTCCTATCATAACTAAACCATCAAATTTCACTCCATAACATTTTTCTTTTCCTTGGGATACGCTCATTCCTGCCATAACAGCAATTCTAGTACATCCATAGCTTTCGCCAATTAAATATTTAGGAGATGTCCAACGATTGTATTTATGACACCATTTTTCTACAAACATTAAAATGCTTTCGGCATCTTCTTCAATTCCATAAAAATCATCTTTTTTTGATGAATCTAATAAAACACCATATCCACATCCGACTGGATCAATTAATACGATATCCGCAATATCTAATAAGCAATCGGGATTGTCAATAACTTCATATGGTGGTAAAGAACTTTCTCGATCCGCTTGACCATACTTTAAGCGTCTTGTTCCAAAAAATCCTGCATGCACATACATTGAAGCAGAACCAGGTCCTCCATTAAAGGCAAAGATAACAGGTCGATCTTTGGTATCGACTCCTTTTCTAAAATAAGAGTAACTGTAAATAGAAGCAATAGGTTTTCCGTTTTCATCATAGAATAAAGTATCTTCACTTACTGTTGTATAAGTAATTTCACTTCCATCAATATTGATATTTCCCTTGGATTCAAAATGAGTTGGTTTAAAACTATCTGAATTAAAATTTTCTGTATAGTACATAACATTCCTCCGCTTTTTATATTATAAGATAAAAATAAATATATGGAAACATTACGATTTTATGCAT
>R14__coassemble_890_pt1 | contig 17379 bp, 16 predicted proteins | sample R14__metabat2_low_PE_009 | metagenome-assembled genome bin R14 | reverse complement strand
TTCATTATCCGATTATAATATTGTGACAATAAATTGAAGGCATCTGGAATATCTTCTTCATCCAATAAAATAATACTGACAAAGTTATCTTTATTTACTTCATCTTTTTTCGCATGTGCATAAATGTCTTCAAAAAATCCTTTAAAACAAACAAAATCATGTAGAGATTGAATTGGCAAATATTCAACGCTAAAATCATTCTTTTCTTTTATTTCAAAGACTGTAAGGGTCTTCGTTTGATTTTGTTCGTCAAATGAATATTTCATTGGCGTACCACAATAACGTATTCTTTCTCCCTTTACATTTTGGGGTTTATGAATATGCCCTAAGGCAACATAATCAAAATCTTCATAAACATAAGATTCAATTTCATCTATACCACCTACTGCCAAAATATCTTCAGAGCCACTTCTTTGAGCGCCTAACACAAATTGATGAGACAGAATAATATTTCTTTCTTTTTTATTAATGCCCATATTGTCTATAACGAATTTCATTGCCTGAGTATAATTCACAAATTCCTCATCAGGATAGAAATGTTTCACATTCATTGGTTTAATAAAAGGAACCATATAAATATGAATAGGGCCATACGAATCATTTAGGGTGATTGGTTGAATTGTCCCGTTATAAACTGGAGAGATATAAATATGATTTTTTTCCATTAATGTATGTGCAAAGGCTACACGATCCGCACTGTCATGATTCCCACTAATTACGAATACGTTTTTTTCAAGGTCTGCTAGTTCTACTAAAAATTTATCAAATAAATTAACAGCCTCTACTGGTGGAATACTTTTATCATAAATATCTCCAGAAATTAATACTGTATCAATTTCTTTTTCTTTTACAATCTGAATAATTTGATTTAGGATATCTTCTTGATCTTCATAAAAAGAATATACTTTATATTTCTTTCCTAAATGCAAATCCGATAAATGCATAAATTTCATAAACATTCACTCCTATCTACTATAAGAAAAACGAGGTTAGCCTCGTTATTCGTCATCATCTTCCTTTTCTTCTTCCTGCTCTTTCATCAATTCTTCCAGAATAAGAAAATCAATTCCATTTACTTGTCCATCCATATTTAAATCAAAAGGATCTTGCATACTATTTACCTCCAGAATCTATTCTCATTATTATTTTTAAACCGACATTATTTATGTCAGTTATTGAAATACATATTTTCTAAAATTAATTTATATAAGTTTTCAATAGAGCCAAACATTCCGTTCCTACTCATAATAATCATAAAAGAAAAAATCAGTTCATTTATGTAAGAATTGACTTAAATTTGTTGAAAATTTTCAGTCAATTCTATAGCGCATTTGATACCAGATACTACCTCCATGAATGGAAGATGAAACACCCTCGTTTACAAAATTAAATTGTTCATAAAAGGAAATTAAATTTTCTTTACAAGTAAGTACGATACCCTTTCTTTTCTTCTCTCTACATTCAGCAATCACATATCGCATTAATATAGATGCATATCCATTATGTTGAAGATTAGGGATGGTATCAACGCCAAAGATCATAAGCCAATCTCCATTTTCCTGATAATATTTATTTGATTCATACATAGAATCCAACAAATCATCTTGATTGGTTTTCATTCCGTTAATAAAAGATAGGATTTGTCCCTCTTTTTCAAGAATCCAAAAACATTCTTTATAGTCTTCTAGTCGCTGTTTTAATGTAGAATAATCAGCTGCCTCTATTTTAGGAAAGCATAAATTTTCTATTGCACTTAACGCTTGTAAATCTTTTAATGCCGCGTATCTTATATTCATAATACGATTATTATATCGAAAAAAATTTATCCTTTACAATAAAAACTTTATTCGCTATAATAATTAGGCACATGGCGGTTGTGGTGAAGTGGTTAACACAGCGGTTTGTGGCACCGTCATTCGCGCGTTCGACTCGCGTCAGCCGCCCCATATGTAAATGAACTCTCGAAAGAGAGTTTTTTATTTGTTTTTCGTCTTAATTTCATGTATATAGTATATATATGAAATTAATCCAAAAGATACTGACCTGTTTACTTTTATCAAGTTTAGTCTTGACAGGATGTACCCAAGCAAAAGAAAGTGATGCTATGAAATTCAAAGAAGAATATGAATCCTTAAATGGAACAACTAGAGAAAAAGATGGAAAAACCATTCGTACCATTTCTATAAGTGAGGATAATCCCATCGTTTATGCTGATTGCGAAGATATCGTAGAGAAAATCAACAATAAAGATACCTTTGTCGTTTACTTTGGATTCAGTGATTGTCCATGGTGTCGAAGTATTGTTCCTACTCTATTAGAAGTGGCCGATGATTTAAACATATCCACTATCTATTATGTGGATGTCAAGGATATACGCGATGAAAAAGAATTAGAAGATTCTCAAATCACAACAAAAAAAGAAGGCAGCGATGGCTATTTTAAACTATTGGAAGTATTGGATTCTGTCTTGGACGATTATACCTTAACGGATGAAAGCGGAAACACAGTGAATGTGAATGAAAAAAGAATCTATGCTCCTTGTATTATCTCGATTGTAGAAGGAAATCCCATAACCTCAACAGATGGATGTTCAACACTACAAAGCGATGGGTATATGGAATTAAGTGACGAGATGTTGAAAGAATCCTATTCTTTAATAGAAAATGTATTAAAAGAAATTATCCAAAATGATACAGCTTGTCAGGTAGATACAAAGTGTTAAAACCAACAATGGACCAGATGAATTATCTGATCCATTTTTATTATTTCAATTCAGGCCAATACTCTTTATTCGCTTCAATATAGTCATCCAAAATCGCTTTGGCAACTTGCGTATCATTTACACAACGATTGAGCGTTAATGCTTGCCAGGCTTTTTTGTAGCTTCCCTCTAAGCAAGCATCAACAGTTAGTTTTTCATAAGCATATTGATTTTCTAATAATCCCTTTTGGAACGTTGGAATTTCTCCTACATTCAATGGTTCTACTCCGTTAATTCCAACCTGACAAGGTACTTCTACCATCATACCATCTGTTAAGTTTGATACAATTCCATGGTTTTCTGTCATACATAAGAAAATTTCATGTGTGTTATGACTAATCGCATAAGCCAAATCAACAATGTAGGATGCATGCGCATCTGCCATACCGCCTTTTGGCTCAAATTCTGTCCCTTTTAATTTTCCTAATGCTGCCACCTTATCCAGCATTTCAAAAGTTATTCTTTCATTTCCATCCATCACTTCATTAGCGCGCGTATATTCAGGATTTTCTTGGGCTAACATATGTTCAGGATATAAATAATATTGCAGGTAAGTGCTAGGTAAGAAATCTTCGTAATCGTTAATCATCGTTGACATAAAAGCAAATGTTTCCATCCAACTTCCATCCACTTGATGCCCTGCCTTACTAAATTCTTCTGGTGGAGTTTGGAAAATTTTACGAATTTTAGGAAGATAGTCTTCTCCTGTTTTCTTATCTAATACATGCGTAAACCAACCATAATGATTTAAACCAAAGTAACGAGGTTCTAAGTCAGCAGGATTCTTTTTCATTGCCATGGCATAAATAGACATAATCGCAATTGGCATATCGCAGATATTTATGATACGGAAATCATCTTTGAATACGCGTTTGGTTGCTTCAGCAACAATGGCAGCTGGATTCGAGTAATTTAAAATCCAGGCTTCTTTGGAATACTTACGAATATCACGTATAATATCACAAACAGCTGGAACAGAACGCATACCATACGCAAACCCACCGGCTCCACAAGTTTCCTGTCCTATGCGTCCATGCTTTAAAGCTATTTTTTCATCCATTTCCCTCATTTTTAAACGACCAGCTCGTATCTGCATCATCGCAAAATCAATATCTGTAAATGCTTCTTGAGGATCGGTTGTATCTACAATCTCACATTCTGGATAATATTCTTTCATCAAAATACGTGCATAAATCGCAACTTTATGTTGTCTTTCATATTCATTGTCATACAAGGTGATTTTTTTTAAAGGAAAACGTTCTTTTTGTGTCACCAACATTCTCAAAATCCCTGGGGTATAACGAGACCCACCTCCTACAATACTAATAGTAAATTGCTCTTTCATATTATTTTATCCTCACTTTTTTTATTAAATTCATTATATAAAAAAAGACTACCCTTAGGTAGTCCAAAAAAATCAATCTAGCTTATTCACTAACTTCTTTTTTTCTGCTTAGAATAAGACCAAATAAAGCCGCAGATATTCCACACATCCAAGCATATAAACTCGTATATGTTTCGGCACCCGTATTGACATAAGTACCTCCGCTTCCACCATATTTAATGGTTTGTGCTTCTTGTAGAAGGGTTTGATACGTCTTTCCTACCTTATTTTGAAGGATAGAATTAACTTGTTCTTTATCTGTTGTGGATAAGTTATTCCATGCAGATAAACCATTTAAGATGTACTGATAATTTGTAGAATTTGCTTGTGTGTAAATATTACCTGCTGAACTTGTCAGATAGGTAGACACAAACGTTTGTGCTGTTGTAGATGAGCTTGATTCATTTAATCTTGTAGTAGCTGGTTGTGCAGTAAGTTGTTTATCTGTTGTAACAGACTCACTCACTTCCACTTGTTCTACAGAAGCTTCTAAAACAGATTCTTTTAATAAATTAGCTACTTCATTATCTTGTTTATCAAGAACAATGGATGCGGCTGCATTCATTTCCAAAACTGATTCTTGTGCCTGTGCAAAAGCTGCTTCTTCGACAACTTCTTGTTCCAAAACAACTTCTTCTGTTTGAACATCTTGTTCAGATTCCACAATTTCTTCTGTTTCTTCTACATTCTCTTCTACAACTTGTTGTTCACTTTCCTGTTGAGCTAATTGTTGTTGTTCAATTTCTTGTAGTATCTTTGTGTTAATATCATTGGCTGTCAATACCCATGTATTCAAGTCAATCAAATCATATGCCAACAAAGCATCAATTTGTTGTTGTAAAAACAAATCATTTGCTTTTTCCTGATCTGTTTTCATGACCGTTACAGACAGACCACTTTGATCTACCATACTCTTATAATCGTAAGAAAGTGAATCATAATAATTCTTGGCAGCAAGAACACTTAAATAGTTACTTTCATCGACTGATGTAAATAACGTATAAGTATCCACCTCCGTCATATCAACAAATGTTACCGTTTTATAACTTAAGTAAACATCCACAAAATCTTGTGCTGTATTAATCACGATTTGTTCTGTTTCGCCAGTCGCTGTGATAGGTAAAGTTGGAATACCCAGTGTTGCGACAGCTAATACAGAAGCGATCGTTGATGACAATCCTCTTCTCATGCTCTCACTCCATTCTGTAATCTCTACCCCTTAAATCCCCATTATTGCCAAAGCTTTTTGACAAATTCTCTAGCTTTTAAATCTGATTCTTCTAATTGTTGATAATTTGGATGTTCGATATACTCTAATTCTTCTAAAGCTTTAATAATACTCTTCTCAATTTGAAGGAAGGATATCTTTTCACTTAAGAATAGTTCCACTGCCTGCTCATCAGCTCCGTTAAAAATGGCCCCTAAATTTCCTTCTTTAACACCGATTTCATAAGCTTTTTTCAGCATTGGATATCTGTCGAAATCCATTTCCTTGAAATGTAAATCCAATGTCTTGGTCATATCCAAGGGTTTATCTTCACAAAGATGTGGTCTTTGTGGATAACATAATGCATATTGGATAGGCAATCGCATATCCGCCGAACCCAGTTGTGCGATAATCGCATTATCCTGGTATTCTACCATAGAATGTACAATGCTCTCTCTATGGAGCACTACATCTATCTTATCATAAGGAAGTCCAAATAAGAAATGTGCTTCAATAACTTCAAAACATTTATTCACCATTGTGGCACTATCCACTGTAATTCTTTTTCCCATACTCCAGTTAGGGTGGTTTAAAGTTTGCTCAACCGTGACATTGGTCAACTCACTTCTTTGTTTATCACGAAAGGATCCCCCTGAAGCCGTAATAATCAAACGTTTCACATCTTTTTTCTCATTTCCCTGCAAACATTGGAAAATGGCTGAATGCTCCGAATCAATAGGGTACAGCTTAGTATTTGTCTTTTGAAGCTTTTGGCGAACCAAAACACCTCCAGCCACTAAGCTTTCCTTATTTGCCAAGGCAACATCAATTCCTTTTTCTAAAGAAGCTAACGTTGGTTTTAATCCTCTAAAGCCTACAACGGCATTCACAAGTAAATCATATTCACAATTTTCAATGCAATCAACCATGCAGTTTTTACCAGCATAGACTTTGTCATGATGAATACGTTCTTTTTTCTTTTCATCTGAAATTCCAACTACTTCAATAGAAGGATGCTTTTCAAGAATCGAATTTAAAATATCCACCTGCCTACCCGCTGATATTCCAACTAATGTGAATAAATCAGGATGTTGTTCAATCACATCCACTGTTTGTAAGCCAATAGAGCCTGTAGCTCCTAACAATAAAATACGTTTCATATTACACTTCCGTTTTTTAAGTATAACACAAAAACAAAAGAGAGGTAGTCACAAATTGTGACAAACCTCCCTAATCTAGATTCTTTTCAAATGAAATTCCCTGATAAATCTGTTGTACCTCATTTAGACTTCCCATTAAAACAGCGCTTTGATCCGATATCAAATAAAGATAATCTTGCTCATCATCTATTTGCCAAATAAGTCTTCGATCATCTTTTTCTACTATTTTCGCATTCGAATCCGCCAAGATTGTTTTGTAGTATTCATCAAATGCCTGTGAATCAATAAACATTCCCTGAATACTCACGTTTTCTCCTGTTATTAGAAAACCATCCTCTAATTCCTGTAGTTCTAATTCTTGATTTGTATCTAAAATCATATTATAGACTTCACCTTGAATTTCGAAAGCATAAACAGGAACTTCTGTACAGCCAAAAAGAAAAAAAGAACATAATAAAAACGCTAAAACTTTTTTCATTTTATTCACATTTTTTGTTTGTTCTTTTTCATGATTAGTATATCACATTATTCACAAACAATAACGTTTGATGCCTTTAAACCTTCTATTTTTTCTGTAAAAATATAATCAAAATCGTCTTGGTGAGCCCATGTGCATAAACCAGTCACCATAGTTTTAGAAGAATCCACCAAAAGAACGACTTCTTCACTTCTTTGAATCACAATTTTTTTATTCAACGAAACGGAAATTTGAAAACCATAGACTTCTTTTTTCTCGTAATTAATTCCATTCGTTGTCATAAATGCATAATCAAAATGAAATTCTTCTAACATATTACGAGTACCTGGTCCCGAAATTGATTGATAAGCTGGATTGTACTCTCCATTTAATATCACAATTTTCCCTTTAAAATGTTCAGAAATTCGATTCAATAAATAAATGTTTGGAGTAACAATTGTAACATCCTTATCTAGAATATAATCCATCAAAAATAAAGATGTTGTTCCTGAATCGACATAAATCGTATTTCCATTCTTTATAAGAGAAGCCGCATACTTGCATATTCTTCTTTTTTCATGACTATGAGTATTTTCTTTTTCTTCAACGGGTGCTTCATTAAACTGCGATAATAAATAATCTCGATCTACTAAACAAGCTCCACCGCGTTTTCGAACAATCAGTCCCTGGATTTCCAGTTCATCTAAATCACGAATAACAGAGGAGCGAGAAACGTTTAAAAGATTCATCAATTGATGAATCGAAACGAACTCTTCTTTATGAAGAATTTCCAATATACGAATTTTTCTCTCCTCTATTAACATAATCTTCCTTCTAAAAAAAGGTCAAATGACCTTTATTCACATATCGTAACATTTTCAGGAATGTTTTCTCCTTCATACTTATCGATAAAAATTTGGTTAAATTCTTGAAAGTTAGCCCATGTGGATAAACCATTCACTCCCACCTTTGAGCTATCTACTAACAAATAAGCACAATCGCTTCTTTTTAGAACCATTTGTTTATTCGCAGAAAATGGAATAATAAATCCAGATACTTCCTCTGTTTTTAAATCAATTCCACTAGTTGTCAAAAAAGCACAATCAAAATGATAATTTAGAATATTCATTCCCGTTATCGAACCACCCACACATTCTGATTTAGGGAAAAATTCCCCTCCCAGCATAATGATACTTCCTTTGAAATTTTCTGGAACTTTATTCAACAATAAAGTATTGGGTGTAATAATATTCACTTCTTTATCCAAGATATAATCAATTAAATATAAAACCGTTGTACCTGAATCAATATAAATATTACTCCCGTCCTGAATACAAGAGGCTGCATATTTACAAATTCTACGTTTGACATTGCTGTTTTCAAATTGTTTATCACGAGTGGGAAGTTCATTGTATTGCGATAATAGGACATTTGAATCAACCAAAGAAGCTCCTCCTCTTTGCCTGACAACAAGTCCTTGATTTTCTAAATCATCTAAATCACGCATTACAGAAGATCTTGAAATATCCAGGATATCCATTAATTGACGTACCGATACAAAGCCATCTCTTCGAATCAGTTCCATAATTTTTATTTTTCTTTCTTCTGTAATCATAAACCAATCCTCCAATTGTTCCTATTATAACACAAAAGGCCAATGCGAACATTGAGCCCTTAAAATCAAATTTACTTCAACTCATTTGTATGATGAGCTGTTTCTACTTTTCTCCAGTTATCTTGATAGCCACCTAAAGCATCAACAAAACGCTTTGCCACGTAATGTGGACGAGTAATGGCACTACCAACAACAACGGAATGGCATCCTAAGAAAATACATTTAATGGCATCTTCTGGAGAATATAGATGTCCTTCCATAATAACACAGGCATCATCTCCAATTTCTCTACATAATTGACCAATCATACGATAGTCAGCCCCTTCTGCATTTTTTGTAGCTGGTGTATAACCATATAATGTTGGAGCAACGATTTCAGCTCCGTTTTCACTGGCACGTTTTGCTTCTTCAATTGTGGCACAATCGGCAAAGATAATATGATCTGGATATTTAGCACGAACTTCTTTAATTAAATCCCAGGCTTTTGTACCTTCATGTGTTGTTTCACCTGTGCAGTCAATAGCGATGATGTCAGCTCCTGCTTCGACAATGGCATCTACTTCTTTCATAGTTGGTGTAATAAATACAGGTGTATCATCATGCCAAACTTTATATAAGCCAATAATAGGCAAACCAAAATTTGCTTCTTTTACTTGCCGAATTTGTTCAGGTGAGTTGATTCTTAGTCCAACAGCGCCTGCCCATTTAGCGCATTCAGCCATCTTCACAACCATATCTGGTGTATAAATTGGTTCATCTTTTTGCGTTTGAGCCGATACAATCAACCCTCCTTTTAAACTGTCTAGAATGGCTTGTTTTTTTGGATCTGTAGTTTTCATAATTTCCTCCTATCCACCGATTTTAACGGTGATTTCATTCTTTTGTCCAAATTGTATATAGTCACTTAATTCCTCTTTATCCATCATTTTTAAATCCTCATAAGCATATTCCTTTTGAAGATTATGCCATTTGTTTTTTCCTAATGGATGATAAGGAAGTAAGTTCACTTCTTTAAATCCCTTTGATTTTCCAAATAAAATAATATCTTCTAATATATCTTGATTAAATCCTGGAATAACAGGAACACGTACAATTACTTTATCTGGGCATGTTTTCGATAAATAATCTAAATTCTTTAAAATAACATCTAAATTAGCTCCCGTTACATCAAATAATTTTTCTTTTTTTAAATGCTTAATGTCATGTAAGAATAAATCCACATAAGGTTCTACTTCTTTTAAATGTTCTAGTGAATACATTCCCGTTGTTTCAATCGCTGTATGATATCCCTTTTTCTTTAATTCTTTTAATAAATTTAATGTCTGTTCAAATTGAAATAAGGGCTCTCCTCCAGAAATTGTGATACCACCATTTGACTTTTGATAATATTTATCATCCTTTGAAATCTCAAATAAGATATCCTCTATTTCCATTTCTTTTCCTGAAATACTTAAAGCATCTGGAATACAAACATCTATACATTTTCCACAAACATCACATGCATTTGTATCTAAATGAAATGCAGGAATAAAGGAAATGGCTTGTTTATCACATTCCTTTTTGCAGTTTTGACAACGAACGCATTTCCTTTCATCATGCATTAATACTGGATGTATTGTCCAGGTTTCCGGATTGGCACACCATGGACAATGTAAAGGGCATCCCTTTAAAAATACAGTTGTACGAATACCCGGTCCATCGTGGGTCGCAAATCTTTCAATATTTGATACGCTAATCATATAATGTACGACTTAATAATTCCGCTTGAATATCTGGTGTTAAATTAACGAATACCGCACTGTATCCTGCGACACGAACAATTAAATCCGGATAGTTTTCTGGATGTTTTTGAGCATCCTCTAATACTCCATGATCCACTACAGTAACCATTAACTGACATCCACCATTTTCAAAGTAAGTATCAAACATAGCTTTTACTTTTTCTTTATCTTCATGCATCATACGTGGTGTAAATTTCATGTTTTGAACCGATCCACCATGGTATTTAGCCTTGAATTTACATAAAGAATTTAATACCGCTGTTGGTCCATTTTTAGAGTTACCACCCTGAGGATTATTGGCAGGATTCATATAAACTGTACTCTTTCTTCCATCTAATGAAGCGGCTGTTTGTTTTCCCCAGTCAGTATTTGTTTGATTGTTCGAAATAACGATCAAATAGTAATCCATACCAGCTACAATTCCACGATTACGAATTCCTTTGGCAACATATTCATACATTTCATTGGCTAATTCATCGCATTCTTTATCATCATTTCCATACTTGGCAACATTTAAGATATCTTTTTGAATCTTTTCATATCCTTCATAGTTATGAAGGGCGGCATTATTTAATTCTTCTAATGTATATTTCTTTTCCTCATAAACTAATTTTTTAATCGCATAGAAAGCATCACTGGTATTGATATTTCCGTAAGTTTCATTCGTTCCTCCTAAAATTTCAACACCACCATCTAATAAAGCTTTTCCTCTTGAAATACAATCATCCATCAAGATAGAAACAAATAAGAAAGAAACTTCTTGATTCATTACATCGTAGGAATATTTTTGATCTTTTACACTTAAATCCATATAGAAATCCAATACGCGATTGTAGTTTTCATATAGATCTTCAAATGTTTTTATTTTACTCAATGGTAATACTTTTACAGGACCTGCCTTATAAATACCATCCATTGGATCTATTCCATCATTCATGCTAATCTGCATAATCTTTGTCAAGTTTAATAATGTGTTGGGTGTTCCAACACTCTTTCCTTGAATAACGAATTCTCCACATCCAAATGGAATATATTGTTCAGCTATTTTTCTATCCACACGCATAGAATACATCGTTGCTGGTACATTGACATCATCATTATATAAAGTAGGATATGTAGCACCAGATGCGATGCATTCATAAGCCATATCCATAATTTCAGGATCTGTTGTCTTATCAAAACGTAATGTAAATTGTGGTTCAACATATCTTGTGTCCTTACAAACTCGTAAACAAATCTTGGCAAATAAGTCACAAGCTTCTACATTTTCTCTTCCTTGTCCACCAACAATGATACGCCCATTCACCGTTGTACGTCTATTTTCAATCATCCACCATAAAGACTTAATATAGCGATAAGCTTCATCTTCATCAATTAAACCAGAATCGATATCTTTCTTTAAGAATGGTCCTAAAACAATATCCATTCTTCCATAGTTGATACATCCAGCACATAATGCATATAACCAGAATAATTGTAAAGCTTGATGGAAAGTAGATGGTTTGTTTTCACGGATATAGATTAAGTCTTCTTTCATTAAAACTAAATCTTTTATTCTTTGTTCATCTTTTGCTTTTGATAATTGAACATTTACTAGTTCTACTTGTTTATCTATAACCGTCTTAAATAATTCCATTGTTTCAATAGAAGCCTTGATGAAATCATTTTTATCTTTTGATTCAAGTAATTCTATAATTCCATTAATTCCCAGTCTCATCAGCTTATTATAGTCAAGCATCATTCCTGATAAACGAGCAGTAGCCATATATGGATATTTACAATCAATAAAACGACCTGTTGTTGTTTCATTTAATACATCTGCACAATAAATAGCTTTTACATCATGGTCTGTCCAGTAATCATATAAGGCATCCACTCTCGCCTTTTGTTCTTCTGTATCCAATTCCTCTTTAAATGCTCTTAATTTGTGAAATACACAATAGTGTCCCACTCCACCAATAGAAGTCACCGATCCAAATCCAATTGGTAAAAAATCCAAACGACCGGCAATTAAATCACCATCTTCGATTGTTCTAAATAGAGTAGGGAAAATCACTTTTAAACAATTGATTTCACGATAAGCTTTATTTAAATCGGAAGATTCTTTATGAGCTTTCGTATAAGCTTCCATGATTTCCAATTGTTCAATTGGACTTTTTTCACAGGGAATCTTAATAGAAACTTCAGCATTTTGTACACCATCAATACTAATCTTTGCCATTGTTACATCCTCTTTTCTTTTGATGTTCTAAATATAATTCATTTTTAATCATATGTCAACATTTTATTATTCTTTTTTAATCATTAATTATCCATTTTTGTTCATCAATGATTAAAAAAGAGAACAAATCATTCCATTTTGTTCTCTATCATACAATATTTTAAAATAAAATACGCAATATCCTTGTTGTGTACAATATAACTGCCATGATCTTCCCCATTAATAATTTCCATTTTTGAATGTGCAATCACTTCATGAAGATGTTGGGTATGCCTTTTTAAAATCAAATCTTTACTTCCAGCTAATAAAATAAACTCATCATGAATTTTTTCTAATTCTAAATCACTAATATGTGGTTCTTTCATCATCAATTCCATTAAAGGATCCTTTTTAAATAAATACATTCCTTTAATAGACAGCTTTAGCCACAATTTAATTTCACCAGGCTGAGTATTCACACCAGATACAATATATCGTTTACATAAATTGGTTTGACTTGCCAGTAATATTCCAATGATACCACCATCACTGAAGCCGTAATAGGTTACATCTGTAAGATTTAGCTTTTTTATGAATTCTTTCATATCATCTGCCATATCCTGATAGTGAAATTCACTTACTTTTTCACTTTTACCATGTCCTCTAGAATCCACTAAATAAACGGTAAAATATTTCTTTAAAACTTCAGACGCTTCATAAAAGATAGTATGGTCTTCTCCATTTCCATGTACCATAATTAATGGAGATCCTTCTCCTACTACTTCATAATATAATCTAATTCCATTTACATTAATTTCCATAGATACCTCTATTCATATCGCAATGATTCAATTGGATCTAAATTACTAGCTTTTTTAGCCGGATAATATCCAAAGAAAACTCCAATTGCCATTGAAAAGCCAACAGCAACCAACACAGCAGAAATAGAAGGTGTGGCCGGATAGTTCATGGCATTGGCTACTGCAATTCCTATACCGACTCCCAGGATAATTCCAAAAACACCTCCAATCAAACAAATAAGTATTGCTTCTGAAATAAACTGCAATAAAATTTCAAATTGTTTAGCCCCTAATGCCATGCGAATTCCGATTTCTCGAGTACGTTCAGTAACCGAAACCATCATAATATTCATGACACCAATTCCACCAACCAATAGAGAAATGGCAGCAATAGCTCCAATACCTAACTTAACTTGGTCCATTGTTTGATTTAATTCTTTTGTATATTGTGCATCATTGTAGATGCGAGCATCCGCTACCGTATTTTGAAGATAGAAGCTTTTCCAATAAGCATCTACTTGTTTTGACAGTTTTGTCACATCAGCATCATCTTTAGGCTTGATAATAAAAGATGAAAAAGATGCTTTTGAATTTGTAAGTTTAACAACTGTATTCAAAGGAATCAGTACTTTTGTCTCATCTGAATAGTAAGAAGATTGTTTATGATACACACCCACAATTAAAAAATCCTGGATCTGGCCACCAATTTCAATACTGATAGTTTGGCTAACCGCTTTTTCATATTTCGTATTCCCAAAATAACTTTTCACAAAGGTTTGCGATACAATGCAGTAATGGCGTGCTTTTGTCATATCGTTTTGTTCCAATAAACGGCCGGCATCCACTATTAATTTTTCTACTGTTTGATATCCAGTGTTGATTCCAACAATATCTGTGCTTGCTGACTTTACTTTATTATTCAAAGTTTGGTTGCCTTCATCTTTAGACAAAGATATATCCGCTATTTGATCTTGAAATTTTTCTTGAAACTCTTCAATTTCATCCAATGTCATATAATCATCTTCTGTAGGTGTACTAACACTATCATAATCATAATAATAATCTTCATCTGAATCATTGAGATAATCATAAGAATCTTTGGAGTCAACCATAACAGTTATGTTTTCTCCTCCACTTTCCTTTAACTCCGCATTTATTGAGCTTGTCATAGAATCTCCTACGGTCACAATCGCAATAACAGAGCCAATCCCGATAATAATTCCCAGCATTGTCATGAAGGTTCTCAATTTATTATTTTTCAGGCTTACCAAAGCCAACTTAAAATTATCAGTCAGCCTCATACGCATTCACCTCATCTGATATCACTCTACCATCGCTAATGGTCACAATACGAGAACATTCCTTTGCGAGTTCTTGAGAGTGAGTTATTAATACAATGGTCTTTCCTTGTTGGTGTAATTCATGAAAAATATCCATTACCTGATGACTTGTCTGTACATCCAAAGCTCCTGTTGGCTCATCCGCCAAAAGAATGGTGGGATTATTAATCAAAGCCCGAGCAATGGCAACTCTTTGTTTCTGTCCACCCGATAACTTTGATGGATCATGTCCCATGCGATCGGACATTCCAACCATTTCTAATAATTTAACAGCGGCTTCTGTTCTCTCTTTTTTTCGTATACCTGCATACATCATAGGAATTTCTACATTTTCTAAAGCAGTCAATCTGGGGATTAAATTAAAACTTTGAAAAACAAAGCCGATATATTTATTACGAATTTCACTCATTTCATCTTTATTTGTTGTTGATATATCATTTCCATTTAGGATATACGTCCCCTTTGTCGCATGATCTAGCACACCAATAATGTTCATTAACGTACTTTTTCCAGAACCACTTTCACCAACAATCGCCACAAATTCACCAGGATAAATATCTAATGAGATTCCATGAAGAACTTCTAATTCATTTTCTTTTCCGATATCAAATGTCTTAACGATACCTTTCAATTCGATAATAGCTTGTTTCATACAGTCTACTTTCTAATTTAATAAATCCTCATAATTGGCATCCGAAAGAATATTCAATCCCTCTTCTAAGTCCAATCCTTTAATCTCTATTTCTGTATCATTTTGCTCCCCTGTAGTAACCATGATATTCTTAAATGTTCCATCGCTTTGTTGGACGCGTACGTAATTATTGCCGTCTTCATCCATTCCTACTGCATCAATCGGAACTGAATAGACACCTGTTTTTTCAGAAATAATAATCTTCCCTTTTGCCTTTGATCCAATGTGTAATCCACCGGCTTTCTTCAAAGTAATTTGTGCTTTATACCCTTCACTAGTAGAGGATGAGGAAGAACTGTCACTAGAAGAGCTATTCGCTGTAGAAGAGATTTGTGTTAACGTTCCTTCTACTGGTTCATCTACTGAATCCGCTGTCACTTCTACTTTTAACCCTTTACTTACTTTATTGATTGACGATTCAGGAATCGTTACTTCTAAAATCAGTTCAGTCGTTGATTGGATTGTACAAATCGATCCCTTAGGAATCGATCCAACGGATACACTTAAAGAAGTAATTTCACCTGTTGTTGCTGCTTTTAAAGTAGCGGATTCTTTTTGTTTTTGAAGTGTTTCTAATTCAGTATCCAATGTACTTGATTTACTTTGAAGATCTGAAATTGTTTCTTGTGCACTCTTAATAGATTGATTGGCATCATCTAATGCTGAACTCTGTGCTTTTAAAGCTTCTTGATATGTTTCATTAGCGGCCTGTTGAGCTGAATTAGCGGAGTTATAAGCGTCTTCTATTGCATTGTAGTTATTATTCTCTTTTGCCTCATCTAATACACCAGATGCTCCAAGTTTAGTTTTTCTATCTGTAGAATCAGAGTCTCCATTCAAAACTTTTTCCGCTTTTTCCAATTCATCTGCTGCTTTCTTTTCTTCTTCTTCAGCCTTGTCTATGGATTTTTGGTCTTCACTATCTTTTGCTTTATTATAGGCATCTAATTTATCCGCCCATGTATCAAAAGCTTCTTGTTTTGCTTTAAGAGCCTTGTCATAGGCTTCTTGTTCTGTTTTTATTTTTTCTTTAACCTTATCAAAATCATTTTTAGCTGAAGTAAGAGTACTATTTGCACTGTCCAATGCTTTCTTTGCACTGCTTACCAATTCACTTTGTTCACTTGCTACTTTACTATAAGCCGTCTTGGCATCCGATAAGGCATTATATGCTTTTTGAAGTTCTCTTGCCGAAGAGGATTCTTGACTTGCGATTTCTTCTTGTTTTTCCGCTATTTTTTGTTCAATTTCCGTTGTATCCAATACAGCAATTACATCTCCCTTTTTTACCATATCGCCCAACTTCACATTTAATGTTACAACTTTGTAGGTAAGGTCTGTCGTCAATTCAGAGACCGAAGCAGATGTAACAGAACCACTAACAGTTACACTTTGTGTTAAATCACCTTTTTCTAGAGTTACTGTTCTAGCAGTCGATAAATCTGTATTATCAGATGAAGTATTGCGTGTTATTAGCACCGCAATCACAATTGCAACCGCTAATACAGCGATTATTGCTCCAATACATATTTTTTTATGTTTTATTATAAAATCTTTCATAGTATTAACCTCACTAGTCCTATTATATTCCATTCCTAAACAAATTTTCTTTATTTTCTTCAAACTTTATGTAATATTTAGATAGGTGATAACAAAATGAATCAAATTGCACAAATATATGCACAACTAGATAATATTGTTGTTAAGATGACAAAAGCGAATGAATTAGATCAATTAAACAATGAGTTTAAAGAAGAATACTTTTCTCTAAGAGATGAAATGATTCAAGAATTATCAAATTTATTAATGCCACAATATAATTTTGATGAAAGTATTTCACTGGATGAAAAGAATGAAATCATTGATTTAATCAATACATACTTCGAAATCATGGAAGTCATTCAACAATACCCAATTGATAAAATATTAAATATCCAATCACGGATTGAAAATCTATTAGTCAATAAATACATGCATTTATAT
>R14__coassemble_889_pt1 | contig 17399 bp, 21 predicted proteins | sample R14__metabat2_low_PE_009 | metagenome-assembled genome bin R14 | reverse complement strand
CTTTTTGTTTTTCTAATTCTTTTATCCTCATGCATTTTACATTTTCCTCTTTTTGTATAATTAACTTACAATTTGTAAATTTTGTCAATTGAATTTATTTATACAAGTGTTAATATTTTTTTTGTTAAGGTGAACTATGAAAAAAATCGGGATTATGACAGATAGCAATGCGGGATTTACAATGGAAGAAGCAAAGAATTTAAATATTCATATTTTACCAATGCCCATTATTGTCAATCAAAAGACATACTACGAAGGAATTAATTTAAATTTAGATACTTTTTATAAATTGCAGGAAAGTGGTGCTGATATCACAACTTCTCAACCATCTCCTGGACAATTATTAGAAATGTGGGAAACTCTTTTAAAAGATTATGATGAAATTGTATATATTCCTATGACATCAGGATTATCAGGTTCTTGCCAATCTGCCATGGTTTTAAGTGATGAATTTGAAGGAAAAGTGCAAGTTGTAGATAATCGACGCATTTCTGCAACCCAGGCACAATCTGTTTTGGATGCACTTGTATTAAAAAACGAAGAAAAAGATGCCAGTGAAATAAAAGAAATATTAGAAAATGAAGCAATGGATGCAACAATATATATTTCGGTGAATACATTGAAATATTTGACCAAATCAGGAAGAGTCACACCGGCAGCTGCCATGCTTGGCAATGCATTGCATGTTGTTCCTGTCATGACTATTCAAGGGGGAAAATTAGATGCTTATTCAAAAGCCAGAGGAATGAAAGCAGCTTACAAAAAAATGTTGAAAGCATTAAAAAATGACTTGGAGACACGCTTAAAACCTCTCTATGATAAAAATGAATTAGTCATTGCGATGGCTTATACAAATTTTGATGAAAACGAAATTGCATCTTGGAAATCTATTTTACAAGAAGAATTTCCAAATGATGAAATCATAAACTATCCATTAATGTGCTGCATAGGTGCTCATACCGGGCCTGGAGCCTTTGGAATTGGTGCTGTAAGAAGACATAAATAAAAAATCCTTTTAGAGGATTTTTATTTTTTTATAGGTGTTTTGTCTGCTACACGAATTAAGAATAATCCAGCAATAAAGAAAAAAGCTAAACATCCAACAGCAATATTAATACTATTTGTCATTTGCGTTACTATACCAATTAGTAAAGTACCCAAAAATGAGGCTCCTTTAGAGAAAATATCATAAATCCCAAAATATTCTCCAGCATTATCAGGTGGAATAATTTTTCCATAATAAGATCTTGATAAAGCCTGAATTGCTCCCTGGAACATTCCTACACCAAAAGCCATAATCGCAAACTGCCATAAATTTTGTAAGAAAATAGCGTAAATAGAAACTAGAAAATAGCCTACAATACAAACTTGAATTAATTTAACTGTTTCATATTTTTTTGATAATTGAGAGAAAATTAATGAGAACGCAAAGGCAACAACCTGTGTGCATAATAACATAATAATCAAACCAACATCATTTAATCCTAAAAAAGTCCCAATATTAACAGCATCATCGATAATTGTATTAACCCCATCAATATATAAGAAGAAAGCCAATAAGAAGTACAATACCTTTTTATCTGTCTTCACAATTTTAACAATAGAATCTTTTATTCTTTTAAAACAATCCTTTATAGCGCCTTTTTGAGGAAGAACATAATATTTTTGTTCATAATTTTTTAATAGTGGAATCGTAACAGCCAACCACCAAATTCCAGTTACACCGAAGCCTATGATTTTTGCCAATCTTTGACTGACAGTAAAGCCACCCAACATACCTTCGCCAGCCATATAGAAGACTAAGGCAACAGCAAATGGAAGACAAGAACCGATATATCCCCACGCAAATCCTTGTGAAGAAACAACGTCCATATGTTCGTCTGTAGTAACATCAGTCAACATTGCATCATAGAATACATTGCATGCCTGATAGGCTACTTTTGCTGCAATAAAAACAATCAAAAAGGCTTTCCAGCTCGTTACAAGTCCTGTGGCAATACATGTCGCAACTCCTATTGCCAAAGAAGTTGTAAAGATTGGCTTTTTAAATCCTTTGTTGTCAGCGATTGTCCCACAAACAGGACCAATAATTGCAACTAATATAGTTACAATAGAAGCCACATAACTCCAATAGGCTGTTGCATTTGCCTGGGATACACCATCAGATAAGGCTAATTGCTTAAACCAGACAGTAACTAAGGAACATGCCAGCATTGTGAAAGCTGAGTTCCCAACATCATATAAAATCCAAGCCAATTCGAGTTTAGTGAATTTGTTTTCTTTTTTTGCCATAATAAACAACTCCAACTCTTTTTTCTTTATTTTATGATACCCTAAATTTATAAAAAAGGAATAAATTATTTATAGATTTACTTTAAAGAATATGATAATCTACTTATGCATGCAGGAATACCCAAGTGGCTGAAGGGGCTCGCTTGGAAAGCGAGTAGACCGTGAAAGCGGTGCTAGGGTTCAAATCCCTATTCCTGCGCCATTATATACAACAATTTAACATCTCTTTTTGAGATGTTTTTTTCTTGTCATAAATATAAAAAGATTTCCTTTACAGAAATCTTTTATCCCCAAATGGTTTTAAGTACATGGTCAACATTAAATGTCGCAAAGTCAACACGATCAATTCGTTTTATTTTATTACCAAATTTTTCCTTTAATTCTTTTTCTTTATATCCAATCTGTGGAGCCAATAGAATCACATCTACCTCATTGGCATAGTCGCCTAAGAAATCCACATTACATGCATTTACTGTTATACCACATTTTGGACAGATTTCATCTACTTTTTGTTGCATCATCGCTGCAAAATAACTAGATGTCATACCAGCACTACAGCACACCATAATATGTTTGATATCCCCAGCATATTGATCTACATTATTGACAATGGCATCTTCATCATAATCCACACTGTAAAAATATCTAAAGAAATCCGATAAATTTTCCATCACGAATTCAAAATCTTTCATTTCAAAATGCAGCCAAAAATCTGGTTGTTGTCCTAATTCATCTAAATATTGTGATAAAGAAGGCTTGCATTTTTCTGTTAAAGGAACACTATCATAGACTGCCAATTCCATTAAGTCTCCATAAAATTTACCTTCTTCTCTATCTTTTATCGATTTATCATAAAACTGAACAATACCAAAGCGTGCTAAACGATAACCATTCTCATCTTTTTTCCCTAAATCCATTTCTAGATATAAACGATTGTTTTTTGATGAATCTTTTGTGCAATCCATTGACATTAGCCATGTCTGAATGACTGGTTTTATAAAAGCACGTGTAAAATAATTATCAGCCATAAAGATACCTCCGTTTTTATAAGTGTACCTTATTTTTGTCCAATTCTTCAATCTTTTATTTTTCATCAGTGATATAATAGCCCTATGGAAAAATATCTAACAATCAATGAGAATGGATGTAGTATACGTTGTAAGCTAATCTGTAAAGACATGCATACTATCCAACAAATGATTATTTTCTGTCATGGATTTGGTGGGCATAAAGACAATCATGCAGCCAGTAGGTTCGCTGAACATTTAATATCAAAATACAAAACTGCAGCACTTCTTGCCTTTGACTGGCCTGCACATGGACAAGACGCTAAAGGAAAATTGCGTTTAAGTGATTGTGAGTTGTATCTACAAACAGTTGTTGATTATATTAAAAATCAATATACAGATCATATATATGTCTATGGCAATAGTTTTGGTGCCTATATTACGCTCAAATATATTCATGACCATGGAAATCCTTTCCAAAAAATTGCTTTTCGATCTCCTTCTGTAGATATGTACTATACATTAACGAACAAAGTATTATCCCCAGAGGATTTAAAGAAATTATCGAAAGGAAAGGATGTATTGGCAGGATTTGATCGAAAAGTAAAAATCGATCAAACTTATTTAGATGAAATTAAAGATGCAAATATCGCAAATCAAGATTTCATTCCCTATTGTGAAGATATTTTAATGATACACGGAAGTGAAGATGAAGTGGTTCCTTATGAATCAATTTATCAATTTGCCGATAATAATATTATTGAACTTATTACCGTAAAAGGAGCAGATCATCGCTTTCGCAATCCTAAAGTAATGGATGCAGCTCATAATGATATACTTAAATTCTTTAACTTATAACTTGGAGGAAATTATGATTATAGATCAAATCGATAAAAATTTATTAGAAATCGCACAAGAATCCGACATTGTATTAAAAGACATATATAACCAGATAGATGATGTTTGTCTATATAATTCCAATCGTATTCTTTCCGCATTTATTGAAAACAATGTCTCTTATTCAGATTTTAGTGACATCAATGGATATGGGAACTATGACACTGGAAGAGATAAATTAGAAAAAATATTTGCCACCGTATTAGGTTGTGAAGATGCTTTAGTACGTCCTCAAATCATGAGTGGCACAAATGCTTTATATTTAACACTATCTGCATTATTAAAACACGGGGACACGATGATTTCCCTAACAGGTGCACCTTACGACTCCTTACAGGAAATGATTGGCCTATTAGGAAACTCTACCCAGTCTTTAAAAGCCAATGGTGTCAACTACGAACAAATTGAATTAATAAATAATGAATTTGATGAAGAAAAAATTATCAGCCGCCTTAGTGAAAAGAACGTTAAATTAGTTGAAATCCAAAGATCAAGAGGATACTCATCACGTTTATCTATTTGTTTATCAAAAATGGATCATTTAATTAAAAAAATAAGAGAAGTAAATCAGGATGTTATTATAATGGTAGATAACTGTTATGGAGAACTTGTCGAAAAAGAAGAACCAGGCCACATTGGTGCGGATGTAGTAGTAGGATCTTTGATGAAAAATTTAGGAGGAGGCATTGCTTCAACTGGTGGGTATATTGCTGGAAGAGCCGACTTAATTCAAATGGTAGCCGAACGATTAACAGCTCCAGGAATCGGAAAAGATTTAGGCGCTAATTTTAATTTAAATAATTCTTTCTTTAAAGGAATTTTTATGGCACCGAATGCTGTAAAAAGTTCTTTAAAGACAGCTGTTTTCTCGGCCTATATGTTAGAAAAATTAGGATTTAAAAATGTATCCCCTCGCTATGATGAAAATCGAACAGACATCATTCAAACATTAGAATTAGGTTCTAAAGAAAACCTGGTACAATTTACACAAGGGATTCAAGAATCTTCCCCAGTTGATTCCTATGTACATGTACTTCCTGCTCCTATGCCAGGCTATCCATTCGATGAAGTCATGGCCGCTGGTAGTTTCACTCAAGGAAGCACCATTGAATTAAGTGCAGATGCCCCTGTCATCCCTCCATATACTTTATATATGCAAGGAGGATTGACATTTGAATATGGAAAACTTTCTATTTTATTAGCCCTATCTAAAATTCAAGAGGAAGCCTAAATGCTTCCTCTTTGTCCGCCATCAATTCGAATGACTGTATTGTTAATGTAGTTCGCTTCTTCACTTATTAAGAATTTAACTAGGTAAGCGACCTCTTCGGGCTTTCCGTATCGTTCAACCAATATTTTTTCCGTTTCTTCTTTCAAGAATTCTTCATCATAGCCATCCAATTCACTTTCAGTTCCAATGAATCCAGGGGCTATCGCATTAACATGAATATCTGGTGCAAACTGCAATGCAAAGTTATGTGTCAATGAGATTAATGCTGCTTTTGAAGCATCGTAATCAAAGCACATTGGATAATACGTATTCATCCCATTGGTAGAGGCAATATTGATAATTCGTCCAAAACCCTTCTTTTGCATATTTGGATATACTCGACTTGCGCAGTTATACGCTCCTACTACATTCACATCGAGTGTTTTTCTAAATTCATTGGCATTTTTCAAATGAAATAAATTAGATAAATCAACAGAGGCATTATTAATTAATATATCAACACCATTTAAAGTAGATTCTATCTCAGAAATCATTTGATCAACTTCTTCTTCTTTGGAAACATCTGCCCGGATTGCCATACAATTAACGCCATATTCTCTAACAATCTTTTTCTGTAAACTCATTGCTTCTTTATGTGATGATAAATAGTTAATAACAATATCATACTTATTTTTAGCCAATTCTAAAGCGATGGCTTTTCCAATCCCTTTGGCAGCGCCTGTAATTAATACAACCTTATTCATACGATAAAAAAGAGCTTTTATTAAGCTCTTCCGTCATACTTTCCATCAGCTGTAAAGACAACAATTTTTTCGCCTTCTTCAATAAATTGAGGAACTCTTAGAGTTAAACCAGTATCTGTAACAGCGTCTTTTGTTTGGTTTGTCGGAGCCCCTTTGATTCCTGGATCCGTTTGAACTACTGTTAATGTAACTTTCTCTGGAACGGATATAGACAACAACATTCCGTCAAAGAACATTAAAGACGCTTCTGCTCCTTCTACGATGAAATATTTATTAAATCCAATTTGATCTTCTGTTAATTCATACATATCATATGTATCTTGATCCATAAAATAATAAGTATTATCAGCGGAATAAGAATATTGTGCAACTTTCTTTTCAATTTGAGCTGCTTCAAATTTTGTTGAAGCATTGAAATTTCTTTCTTGTGTAGAACCTGTTTTCAAGTTCTTCATCTTTGTTTTTAAAATCGCAGCACCTTTTCCTGGTTTTACGTGTTGAAAATCTAATACTTGCCAAGGATCTCCATCAATCAATAATGTAAGTCCTGTTCTAAAATCTCCTGCTAAAATTGCCATAGTTATTCACTCCATTTTCTAATCATATTGCGCATTCATTGTATCAGTTTTGTTTCATTAACTCAAATACAATTGTAAATTTAGGCATCACCCTCAATAATTGCCAAGGTTAAAATACCTAAAATCACCATAAAAATAAAAACATACTGTAGTTTTGTCAATCGTTCGTGTAAAAAGATATGTGATAAAATCAGAGAAACGACACATACTGATGATATAATTGGTGCTGCAATTGCTCCATTTCCACTCATCGCATACACATATGTAAACTGTCCTCCCGTTTCACAAATTGCCGCAACAATTTTATCTTGTTGTGTTGGCAATTCAAACTTCACGGATTTCATTTTCATATAAATCAACAAAACAACAGCTACAATAAAGAATGTAAGTTCGTAAGAAGTATTCGCTACTAATTCAATTGTATCTTCCGTAACATGAATCAGTGGACTTGTTTCCATTTCGAGATAGTAAACATCCAAAAAACTTCCAATAGCATCTAAAATCGCATAACAGAAAGGCATCGCAAAGGCAATTACTGCCAAAGTTTTCCCTAACTTTTTGCTCCGATCTGTATCCCCATTGTTTTCTAAGAAACCGATTCCTAATATTCCAACGACAATAATCATAATCGCAATAACAGACGGGAAGGAAATATGATCATGAAGAATTAAAACACAAAGCATAGAACAAATTGCCCCTGATGTGTTCTCGATTGGATCAGAAATAGATTCTTCAATAAACCGCATTCCAAAAAATGACAAAGCCATTGATATAATATAGCACAAAGACACTGGTAAATAACGAATTAAATTTACAGGATCATATCCCATATTTTGCGTACACAATTCAAAAGCAGCATGAATTCCCATGACAACTCCGACACATACTGTAATCTTTAAATGTGCATATTTCTCATCAGGCCTAGCCCCTTTTTTATAAAATAGTTCTGCAAGTCCCCAAATAAGAGTCGTTGCCAAAGTAAAAAATAACCACATTGTATCTCATCCTTTCTCAAAGCATTATTCATTATATCGAAATTAGACTAAAACTCCTAATTTTTTTAAAGAAAAAGGACTTCCATAAAGGAAATCCTTGATTCTTGACAATACTGTCTGATTAACGTTTTGAGTACTGTGGAGCACGACGAGCGGCTTTTAAACCATACTTCTTACGTTCTTTCATACGTGGATCACGAGTAACGAATCCAGCAGCTTTTAATGCAGGTCTGTAATCTTCACTTGCTTCCATTAAAGCACGAGTAATTCCATGACGCATAGCTCCAGCTTGTCCTGTGTAACCACCACCATGTACATTAATTAATACATCAAATTGATCTAATGTATTTGTTAATTCTAATGGTGACTTAACAACCATTTGTAAAACTGGTTGTGGAAGGTATTCTTCCAATTTTCTTCCGTTGACTTCAATGTTTCCAGTACCTGGTCTTAAGAATACACGAGCAACAGATTTTTTACGGCGTCCAGTTCCTAAGTATTGGACCATATCTTTTTTAGCCATTTTCTATTCCTCCTATCCTTTCACCTTTAATTCAACTGGTTTTTGAGCAGCATGTGGATGTTCTGGACCAGTGTATACAAATACATGTCCACGTTGCACATCACCTAATTTAGTGTGTGGTAACATTCCCTTGATTGCTTTTTCTACCCATTCAACAGGGTATTTTTCTTTCATTTCTTTTGCAGTACGAACTCTCATACCACCAAAGTATCCACTATGGTTGTAGTATTTTTCAGTTTCGTATTTGTTTCCAGTCATGATAACTTTGTCGGCATTAACAACGATTACATAATCACCACAGTCAACATTTGGTGTATATGTTGGTTTGTTTTTACCTCTTAATACATGAGCAGCAGTTGTAGCAAGACGACCTAAGGTTTGTCCCTCACCATCAATAACATACCATGTACGAACTACTTCGGCTGGTTTAGCCATTGTTGTTTGACGCATTTTAATTTCCTCCTGTGTTTGAGCGTACCGGGCTCGAACTCAAAATTTAATAATTATGCTTCCTTACTCATTTTATTAGCGTTAAGGTCCACCATAAAATCAAGTAAAGCCAATTAATATATTATGAAAATAAAAAAGAAAAGTCAACGTAAAGAAGAACTTTTCTTTGAATTTTGCTTAGATTAAACCTTTCATTATCACCTTTTCCCAACGTTGTTCATAGATAAATGATGGAATCCATCCCAATACCCATCCAAGTGGAGCAGCAAACCAGATTCCCACATAGCCAAACATTGAAGACAAAACGATGGACAGAATAATCTTTGATAACAGCTCAATCACACTAGAAGCAATCGTAACAGGAATAAACCCCATACCGCGTAGAGCACAATTGTATAACCAAATAGCACCAAGAGCCACATAGAATACAGCTTCAATGCGAACCATTTGTACAGCTGCTGTTATGACATCTGTTTCGTTTGAATCAACAAACATTAAAGTAATTGGCCTAGAGAACAATAAAACAATGACTGTCGATACCAACGCCAATCCTGACACCAAAATCAAGGCAGCTTTTAAGCCCTCTTTAATTCGTTTGTATTCTTTTGCACCATAGTTCTGACCAGAATAAACAGAGAAAGAGAAAGCCACTTGTGAGTAGGCAACACAAGCAATGTTTTCAACCTTTGAGCCAATTGTATAAGCTGCCATACAATCCGATCCAAATCCGTTAATAACACGAGTAATAACTAACATTCCAACAGATAAAAAGGCTTGTTGCAATCCCATAGGAAGCCCCATTTTTATATATTCACTCATAATATCTTTATCCAGAGCAAATTCATCTTTTTGAACATGCAAAGAAGGATATTTTCTTATCGCATATACCAAGCATAAAACGGCAGAAGTAAACTGGGAAAATACAGTTGCAATAGCTACACCAACGACGCCCCAGCTAAAAACAATGACCAATAGTAAATCTAAGAAAATATTTAACACAGAGGCAAAAATCATAAAATACAATGGCGTTCTAGAATCACCAAAAGAGCGTAAAATAGCCGCAACTCCATTATACAAAACCTGTCCGATAATCAATCCACAGGTAATACAAAAATATTGTTTAGCCATATCAAAAATATTATCTGGTGTGTTCAACATCTTTAGAATTGTATTAGCACCTAACAGAGAAATAACACCTAAAATAAAACTTAAGCCAACTGCTACGTAAATTCCATGAATGATTGATTTACGTATACGCACCTCTTCTTTAGCTCCTGCAGCCTGAGCAACTAATACACTGGCTGCATTCGTAAATCCCATTGAAAAATACAGCATCAATGACATAGCAGATGTCGTTGCCCCAATAGCGGCTAAAGCATCACTGGATACAAACTTTCCTACTACAATCGTATCAACAGTAGAATATAATAACTGGAATACTCCTCCAATTAGCATAGGAATCGCAAAAGTAATCAATAATCGATAAGGGTTTCCTTGCGTCAAATCTAATTTAGCTTCTTCATTCATAATCTCACTCCTTAAATTTGATTATATGATAAAATAAAAAACGATAATATGACATTTGTCATATGGAGCAAAGAATATGCGATATTTTAATAACTTAGATGCTTTACAATATTCAACAATAGAATATAAAGAAAATGATTTCATAACAAAACAAGGTTTCCGTACCGATAATTTAACTATTATACTTGAAGGAAAAATCAAAATCTTTGAATACGATACAAATGGTAAAATTCAAAACTTTTTCATTCATGAAGGTGAAATGTTTTTAGGTGACATGGAGTATGCCTCTTCTTCTTTTATTTCTGGTAATGTACAAGCCATTACCAACATCAAAGCCATTGTGATTCCCATTGAAAAGAATCGCCTTATCTTAGAAAAAGATACAGTCTTTTTAAACTTTCTAATTCAAAACCTTTATCATAAAGCAATTGGAAATTCTTCCATTCTTTTTTCTAATGCATCTTCTCATGAACGTGTTCTAAACTATTTATCCACCATCCATCAAGATACAATTGACATCTCTTTACAAGATCTTGCTTCCGTATTGCGAATTAGTTATCGTCAACTGCTTAGAACACTAAAGCAATTAGAACAAGAAGGTATTCTTATTCGGATAAAAAAAGGACAATATAAAAAGAATACAGATTTGTCCGTATCCTTTAATACTAAAAGTGATTAATTTTATATTCTTTTAGTTTTCTATAATCAATTTTAGGAATGTCATCAATAATTTCTACATCATATTCTGATAAGTTATCGTATGCCATTAAATAAATACTCTTATTTAAATCAGATGGTTCATGAGCATCCATCCCAATAATTGCTTTATTATGATATTGAGAAGCAATCTTCCAAAATTTAGAGTTTGGATACTGTTCCTTTCCATACATAATATTTGTTTGAAGGCCTAAACCATTGTACTCTAATGGAATATCTAATTCCTTTGCCTTTTGACAAACTCGATGAAATCCTTCTTCGATTTGGTCATTCCAGTCCAACTTATCGTTTCGCATAATCAATTCTGGATGTGCAAGATAAGCATACATGCCTGTTTCCATTCCTTTAATGCAATCATCAAAATAATTCGCAATATATTTTTCATCGCAATATCCATAATAAATATGCTTAGCATCACTTTGATAATAATGATTACCAAATATTAAATAATCAATATCTTTTTCAATACAGAAATCAAGCATCCAATCCATATAGTCTGGAAAGTATTCTGCTTCCATTCCCAAGCGAATTTCAATTTGGCTTTTATATTTTTCTTTTAAAGACAAAACACTTCTTTTATAGTCATTAAACTCATGGATCGTCATGCGAATACCGGATTTAAATAGCCCTTTGTATTTCCAACAGCAGTGATCGGAAAATCCTAATACTTTGTATTCATTTTGAATTGCACTCTTCACAAAGTCTTCATCACTACCATAAGCATGATGACAACGTTGTGTATGTGTATGAAAATTTGTTCTAATCATAATTCACTTCCACTAAATATAATCCACAGGCAGATGCATTATAACGGCATGCATCTTTATCGCAAGCTTCTAAAATCTCTCTTACTCGTATTGGTTCAATTTTTCCTTTTCCAACAGCTAATAAAGTTGCCATCATCATACGGACTTGATAGCGCAAGAAGCCTGTTCCTTCAAAAATGGTTCGAAATCCCTTTTCTTCCTCGATAAAATCAATACGCGTTAACTTTTTTACTCGTGGCTTTCTTGGATCAATTTTGCTGGAAGAAAAACTCGTAAAGTCATGTTCTCCCAATAAGTATCGACTTGCTTCTTTCATTCGTTCAACATCAACCGGATACCATAATATTTCTTTATATTTGTAAATAAAAGGATTATCCACATCATATGTGCATACATAATCATATCTTTTAGATGTAGCACTAAAGCGTGCATGAAAAGAATTCTCTACATTCTCCACCTTTAAAATACGAATATCACTTGGCAATAATGTATTCATCGCCGTACGATAGTTCTCATTAGGCATTTCTACTTTTGGCTCAAAATGAAATACTTGGCCTAAAGCGTGTACTTTAGCATCCGTCCGCCCGCTTGCCACAATCCCAATGGGTTCTTTATTAATTTTCGTCAATGCCTTTTCAATTACTTCCTGAATTCCCAAAGCATTTTCTTGGCGCTGCCAGCCAGCATAATTGCTTCCATCATAGGCAACCGTTACCTTTAAAATCATAGAATCACCGCAATTCCAATGCATGAAACCAAAATCAAAGTACTAAAAACCATTCCAGCATAATCAAGCAATGCCATTTTTAACACTTTATAACGTGTACGTTTTCCATTTGGATTATATCCCCTGGCCTCCATTGCATTTGCGAGTTGATCTGCTCTATCAAAAGAAGAAACGAATAAAGGAACAATTAAAGACAAAATAGCCATTATCTTTTCCTTTATTGTCCCATTTTGCATATCGACTCCACGACTTGCCTGGGCATTCATAATACGTTGTGTTTCTTCAATCAAAGTTGGAATGAACCGAAGTGCAATACTAATCATCATCGCAATCACATGTGCTGGCAAACCAATCTTTTCAAATGGTTTTAGTAGCTTTTCTATTCCTAATGTCAAATCTAAAGGTTTTGTTGTCGCCGTTAAAATTGTTGTAATAATGATCATATACATTAAACGAACAACGATGTATAAAGTTTGATTAATAGCTCCCGAATAAATAGTTAAAGGTCCTAAGGTCAATAACAAAGTTCCTGTTTTTAAAACCAAAATATTAATAACAAATAAAAACAACATCATAATAATCATTGGTTTCATTGCTTTTAGAGCATATTCTATTTTTAATTTTGATAAAGCCAAACTAATTAAAATAAAGATTCCTATAATAATATATCCGTATATTCCTTTAGGAATAAAGATAGAAATCATTACAAACAGCATAATTATAATTTTAGAACGCGGATCCATTTTATGAACAATAGAATCCAGTGGCAAGTAACTTCCCAATGTCACATTATTCATGTCGAATCACCTGCCCTTTAATACATTTCAGTAATGAATCCTCATCTAAAACATCATCAGGAATATCAAATCCATGTTGATGCAAGGCTGTTTTTAGGCGAATAATACTAGGAGGATTGATACCAATGTTTTCCATCCATTCAGGGTGTTCAAAGAATTCTTTTACATTTGCCTCATTTAGTACATGCCCATGATCTAACACAATGACATAGTCACAATATCTCATGACATGTTCCATATCGTGAGAAACAAGAATAATTGTTTTCCCTTGTTCTTTGTTTAAATTCATAAACAAAGTCATCATCTCTTTAGCCCCTTGTGGGTCCAATCCAGCAGCTGGCTCATCCAACACTAAAACTTTAGGATTTAAAATTAATATGCCTGCAATCGCAACTCTTCGTTTTTGCCCTCCACTCAATTCAAAAGGAGAACGATCCAAATAGCTTTCATCAAGGCCGACTAAAGGTAAAACTTTTCGCACTAAAGCATTGGCATCTTCTTGTGAAGCGCCAAAATTTTGTGGACCAAAAGCAATATCTTTTTCAATGGTTTCTTCAAACAATTGATATTCAGGGAATTGGAAAACCAACCCTACTTCTTTTCGCAACTGCTTAATATCTTTGATTTTCAATAATGGTTGAATATGAAATCCACAAATTTCCAAAGAACCAGCCGTTGGAATTAATAAGCCATTTAAATGTTGGACTAAAGTAGACTTTCCTGAACCAGTTTGCCCAATGATAGCCGTCACCTTTCCTTCCTGAATAGAAAGAGAAATGTTGTCTAATGCCTTGTGAGCAAAAACTGATTTATCATTATATACATAACTGAGTTGATTTATTTCAATTGACATAATTGATTCACCACCTCATCTAATGTGCATACTTTATCTTTTAAAATCCCTTCATTGACTAGTTTTTTCGAAAAACTATATGCAAAAGGAACATCTAATTTACACTCTTTTAACTTCTTTTCTTGTGAGAAAATTTCCATAGGTTTGCCTTCCATAGCAATTTTTCCCTCGTTCAACAAAATGACATTCTCACTTTGTGCTACTTCTTCCATATCATGAGTAATTGAAAGAATTGTGATATTTTTAGACTCGTGTAATGCCTGGATTTGTTTATTAATGCTTGCCTTTCCTTGTGGATCTAACATACTAGTGGATTCATCAAAGATAATAATTTCCGGTTCCATAGCCAAAATACCTGCAATAGCTACTCTCTGTTTTTGTCCTCCTGAAAGTTTTGTTGGTTCACTATTTAAAAATTCTGTCATCCCAACACGACTTGCGACATCTTCAATAATTCCTTGCATATTTTCTTGAGGAACACAATGATTTTCCAATCCAAAGGCAATGTCATCTGCTACCGTAGAACCAATAAACTGGTTATCTGGATTTTGAAAAACAATACCTACTTTTGAACGGAGACCATATACGCTTTGCTCGTTCAATACTTGTCCATGAATCTTTATTTCTCCACTCTTTGCTTCTAACAATCCGATAATTAATTTTGCGATGGTACTCTTTCCAGAACCGTTCTGGCCAACAATGGTTGTATAGCTTCCAGCAGGAATGCTAAAAGAGACATCATTAACTACGTCATGCTGTCCATCATAAGAAAAAGTCAAATGCGATACTTCAATAGCATTCATGAAATCACTCCTTTACAGTCATTTATTATACAAAATTAAAAAGAAAAAGGCTACCTTAATGGCAACCATCATACTTCGCATCTACATTTTCCAAAATTGAGTGCATATCCTCTAATAAATCAGATAAATTTGATTCATTTATTTCATCGTTATAAACGGCTTCAACTGTTGTTTCTGAATTTAATTTTGAACTAATACCCTTTTCCGATAGTAAGTCCTGAAATAACATAGCTTTTTCTTTATTTTCCAAAGAAAACACAAAGGATACAGGCGTTTCTTTTAAAGATAAAATATCTTTTTCTAAAGAATCAACATCCTCTTTAGGAATATTGATGACAACAGCTTCTGTTTCATCCGATAACAAAAATTCATCTAATTCCGCATTCTTCTTTTTTTCTTCTTTATCTTTTAAAATCACTAAAGCAGCAGCCGACCCTGCTATCAAAGCGACACCAATTGTTTTAAACATGTTCATATAACTTCCTCCTTGTGAGCGCTACACCATCGCCCACTTGATAAAACGTTGTTTCATAGTCTTCTAATCCTTTTAGAAATTCATGATACTTACTAATTTTATTTACTAATTGACGTGTATTTCGATTATGTGTATTTTCAGGATGCTCTACTAATCCATGAAAATTCATATTGTCAGAGACAATTATACCATCCTTTGATAGAAGGGAAGCGTATTTTTCAAAAAAGCGAATATACTGTGCTTTGGCTGCATCAATAAAAATACAATCAAATTCACCTTCGGGATTATCTACTTCAAGCGCATCTCCTTCGATTAAACAAATTCGCTCTTGATAACCAGACTTTTCAATATTGATTTTTGCTTGTTCAATCATTTCAGGATTTCTTTCAATTGTCACCACACGCATATCTTCAAATAAAGAAGCAACACGAATTGATGTTTTGGCAATTGCAGTCCCTAATTCTAAAAAAGAATGACAATCATATTCCAAGATTTTTTGAATTAACAAATCACTGCCCTCATCCATCATCACTGGAACTGCATTCATTTGGGCATACTCTTTCATTTCATCATCTAAAGACATAAAAAAACTCCATAAAGAAAAGTGAAGTAGATAAACTACTTCACAAATTCAACAATTGCCATTGGAGCAGCATCTCCACGACGAATGCGTGTCTTTACTACTCTTGTGTATCCACCATTGCGGTCTGCATATTCTGGTCCAATTTCATTAAATAATTTTTGTAATGCTGTTGTTCCATTCTCGTCTGCTTCTACATTTCTTACATATGCAGCTGCTTGACGTCTTGCATGTAGATCTCCACGTTTTGCCAATGTGATTAATTTATCCATGATACTGCTTAATTCTTTTGCTTTCATCTCTGTTGTTTCGATTTGTCCGCTGATAATTAAAGAAGTAACCATGTTTCTGAATAATGCTTTTCTATGGTCTGCTTTACGACCTAATCTACGATAGCTCATTGGTTGTCTCCCTTCTATTCAAAAGACTTGAAGAACAATCCTAATTGATACATCTTGTCCTTAACTTCCTTTAATGACTTCTTACCTAAATTCTTAACATGCATCATTTCATCTTCTGTTTTCTGAGTAAGTTCGTCAACTGTTTGGATTCCTGCGCGTTTTAAACAGTTATAAGAACGTACAGATAAATCCAAGTCTTCAATCATCATTGTATTGACTTTCTTTGTATCCTCAATATAAGGTTGTTGAATCACAAAGCTTTCTTCTAATTTCAATTCTGCAAATGGAACAATCACATCTAAATTCTTTACACAAATTTCAGCGGCTTTACTAATAGCCTGTAAAGGTGTAATAGCACCATTTGTTGTTACATAAAAGTGAACTTTATCATATTTCGCATCTAAACCAATGCGAGCTGGTTCAGATAAATAATCCGCTTTACGTACTGGAGTAAACATAGCATCCATGGCAACAATGCTCTGGTCTAATCCGAATTGTTTTTGGTTCTCAATGGAACTCTTATATCCTGTTGATGTTGCGATATACACATCCATCTCTAAGTTTGCCCCTTTTTCTAAGGTACAGATAGGTTGGTTTACATCCACAACATTTACGGCTTCAGGACAAATTAAATCTGCTGTTTGAATAATGGCAGGTCCCTTTTTGGAAATATGAAGCTTTTGTACCTCTTCATTAGAACTGGTAATGCGAACTTCCTTTAAATTTAGGATAATTGCATTCACATCTTCTAAAACACCATCAATTACTGTTTTTGTTGCATCCATACCATCGCAAGCAAATCCAATAATAGCGGCTCCGGGTAAATTTGAAATCATTGTTTTACATAATGTATTTCCAACAGTGGTTCCAAATCCTCTTTCTAAAGGTTCAAAAACATAAGATCCAGTATTGTTTTCTTCATCCACAACTTCTTTATGGAATGTAGCTCTTTCAAATTCCTGCATCTTTATCCCCCTTTACTATCCACGAGGTCGTTTTGGTGGACGACATCCGTTATGTGGAATTGGTGTAACAT
>R14__coassemble_872_pt1 | contig 17610 bp, 17 predicted proteins | sample R14__metabat2_low_PE_009 | metagenome-assembled genome bin R14 | reverse complement strand
CATTTTTATCACCAAATTCATTATACAAAAATATCTTTTTTCTTTCTATTGGTTTATGATTAAGATATGAAAAAGATAATCAATATATTTTTAATTTTAAGTTGTTTCTTATGTGGGTGTTCATCTCAAGAGACAAAAACTGTAGATGAACAAAAGGAAGAAACAGTAGAGTTAGATGAACAAACTACTCTACAGACTCCTTCGAATTGTGGAAAACTATCTGTCGATGGAATCCATTTAGTCAATGAAGATGGGCAGAATGTACAGCTGAAGGGAATTAGTACACATGGCATTGCGTGGTATCCAGAATACATTAATAATGATGCTTTCCAACAATTTAGAAATGAGTGGAATGTGAATGTGATGAGACTGGCTATGTACACACATGAAAGTGGTGGCTATTGTACAGATGGAAATCAAACATCTTTAAAACAGTTGATTAAAGATGGAGTTAAATATGCAACAGATAATGATATGTATGTCATTATTGATTGGCATGTACTGCAGGATTTAGACCCAAATGTGTACAAAGAGCAGGCAATATCTTTTTTTGATGAAATGTCGAATGAATTTAAAGACTATAATAATGTATTGTATGAAATCTGTAATGAACCAAATGGTGGTACGACATGGGATTCTATTAAAAGTTATGCCAATGAAATAATCCCGGTTATTCGAAACAATGATCCAAATTCTGTGATTATTGTGGGAACACCAAACTGGTCACAATATGTTAATGAAGCAGCAGATAGTCCATTAGAATATGATAATATTTTATATACACTACATTTCTATGCGGCAACGCATAAAGAAGATTTGCGAAATACGATGACAGATGCGTTAGAGGCAGGGCTTCCAATAATTGTCTCTGAATATGGAATTTGTGATGCTTCAGGCAATGGCTCTTTAGATTTAGAGCAAGCAAATGCCTGGGTAGATACAATGAACCAATATGATGTATCATACATTGCGTGGAATTTAAGCAACAAGGATGAAAGTAGTTCGATATTAAGTCCAGATTGTACAAAAACAAGTGACTTTACTTCTGAGGACTTAAGTGCATCAGGCAGTTGGCTGTATTCAATGTTGACCGGAGTTGCAGTGGAAGTGAAGGAAGAAGAAAAACAAGAATCGAATGGTATTCAATATACCTGTAAGTTAAAGAATAGCTGGGAAGCGGATGGTAAGAATTATTACCAATACGATGTTACTTTATACAGTGATGCAAGTGTGTCCAACTGGACCATTGAAATTCCAATGGAAAGCTCTTTTGAAATCAGTGATGGTTGGAATGGAAAATATTCGATTGATGGAACCAATTTAGTTATTTCCAATGAAAGCTACAATGGAGATATTACGGATTCCATAGGTGACATTGGTTTCATTGTCACAAGTAAAGTAAAAGAAGAATCCTAAACATAGAATTCCTCTTTGGTGTCTAAACAAAATATACCTAAATTAAAGCCATATATACAACCACAATCAATTAAGATGTGGTTGTTTTTTTGGATAATTTTCCCCTTGTATCCATAAGCTAAGGTTGGTGTGTGACCTGAAATCACAAGCTTATCTTCAAAATATAATTGTTCAAGATTAGGGGATGTAAAGAGTAATTCATGAATTTGATAATCTTCTAGTCGTTTATTCATATCAAATGGCTCTAATCCAGCATGAACTAAAATGTACTTTTGATTGTTAACGTCAACTTGTTCATATAAAGAAAATTCGCTTAAGTAGTGAATGATATCTTTTTGTTGGGATTTAGATAATGTATGAAATTCTTTAAGCGTTTGATTGCCACCATCTTCCATCCAACGTTGATAGTTGATGAAATCTTTTGTTTGCAAAGAGTCTAAAAACTCTTCTGTAATTTCCTGATGAAATTTAGTTAATACTGTTAAAGCCATATATTCATGATTACCAGCAATAGGAATGATGTTTGCATGTTTCATCATATGCTGAAGAATCTTAATTGACTGATTGCCTCGGTCGATGACATCTCCTACAACATATAAAGTATCATTTTGAGAAAAATGAATGGTTTCTAAAGCTTTGCGATAGGCATCATAGTTGCCATGTAAGTCGCTTATCGCATAAATCATACTATTTTCTCCTTTTCCCATTTTCCTGACCGATAGAAAAGAATGAAGATGCCAGCTCTGAATATCCAGTCAATCAACATCGCAATATAGATAAATTCCAGTCCAAATCCCATGATTTCAACAAAGACATAGGCACCACCAATGCGGAAAATAAACATGGTAAGTACAGATACTATCATTGTGAATTGAGCATTATTGGAAGCACGCAAAGCATTCGGTAAGGTGAATGCCGCAGGCCATACAGTGATTGCCATAAAAGTATGGATGATAGTACAAATACGGGCTAATTCTTTTGCTTCAGTGGAAATAGAATACATCTTGAAAATGATAGGGGTAAGTAAACATAAAAGAATGTCTAATGCAATCATTGAAACATATGTATATTTCATCAATTTTTTAATATAGTAGCGAGCTTGTACATAATCTTCTTTTCCCGCACATTGACCAACGACTGTAATCATGGCAAGACCAATGGCAAGGCCGGGGATGCACATTAAAGCACACATGTTGTTTGTCAAAGCATAGGCAGCAATGCCTACTGTTGATAGTGTCGTAACAATTCTTTGCACCATAATCTTTCCTGCCTGGAATAAACCATTTTCAAATCCACTTGGAATTCCAACGGAAAGGATGGCTTTGATCATTTTTTTATTTGGATGATAATGCCAATAGGAGTCAATATGAATTGGTAATTCCTTGTTTTTTAAGGCCTTTAATATCACAAGCATTCCAAGCCATCTAGCCACTAATGTAGCTGCACCTGCTCCAGCGACTCCCATTTGAAATCCATAAATTAATATCGCATTTCCAACAATGTTGAAACCATTCATAAATAGAGAACAATTCATGGATATTTTTGAATTACCTTGAGCTCGAAAGGCAGCGGCTCCACAATTATACAAAGCCAAACCTGGATAGGATAAACAGGATAGCCAGAAGTAAGTGATGGCATTTTCCATAACTTCATTTTCTACATTTCCGAATAATCCTACCAATATTTGTTTTTGAAATAATAAACAAATAAGACTAATGAAACCAGATATGAACAACATCGCATAAACTAACTGTTTAATTGATTCAGATGCTTCTTTTCTTTGCCATTGTCCTAAGTATTGAGAAGCGATGACAGTACCACCAGTTGCCAAAGCGGAAAAAATAGTAATCAACATCATATTGATATTATCAACAATGGATAAACCAGATACGGCAGCATCGCCAAAACTGGACACCATAATGGTATCGACAAGTCCTACTAGAATAGCCAAAAATTGTTCGATAACTAAGGGCCAAATTAATCGTCTTAATTGATGATCGGTAAATAATCTATCTTTCATGGTTCTATTATAATCGTTTCTAATTTTAATTATTTTCAAAATTAGAAAATTGACAAAGAATTCATTCCTCATTAAGATGAATTTATGAATGAATTTTCAAGAACAGAACTTCTATTGGGAAAAGAAAATATGGAAAAACTACAGCATTGTCATATTGCGGTATTTGGCATCGGTGGAGTTGGTGGATATGTCGTAGAAGCTTTAGCTCGATGTGGGATAGGTTATTTTGATTTAATAGATAATGATGTAGTATCTCTATCAAATATAAATCGTCAAATTATTGCCTTGCATTCTACCATTGGCCAATTAAAAGTGGATGTAATGAAAGAAAGAATATTGGATATGAATCCAAATTGCATCGTACATACGTCTACCTGTTTCTTTTTGCCTGAAACAAAAGATCAATTTGATTTCAGCCAATATGACTATATTGTGGACTGTATAGATACTGTTAGTGGAAAAATCGAAATTATTTTGGAAGCTCAGCGAAATAATGTTCCTGTAATTAGTAGTATGGGTACAGGAAATAAAATGGATCCCTCACAACTGGAAATCACAGATATCTATAAAACATCGATGTGCCCATTGGCAAAAGTGATGCGAAAGGAATTAAAAAAAAGGGGTGTAAAACATTGTAAAGTGTTGTATTCGAAAGAAAAACCAATTAAACCTGTCATGAATGAAGATATATTAAATGAATTATCAAAAGGAAAAAGAAGCATTCCTGCTTCTAATTCTTTTGTACCAACAAGTGCTGGCTTATTAATTGCATCTGAAGTGATAAAAGATTTAACAGAGGAAGAAAACAAATGAATACATTAGAAGCTATTATGAATCGAAAAAGTATACGAAAGTATACAGACCAAAAAATTGAAAAAGAAAAAATTGAAACTATATTAAAAGCTGGTATGGCAGGACCTGTCTGTGTCAATGCCAGGGATTGGTCTTTTATTGTTGTAGAAAATAAAGAAACATTATGTAAAATGGCGGATGCCAATGGCAAACCAGCTCAAATGTTGAAAGAGTGTTCATTGGCAATTCTAGTTTGTGGAGATTTAAATCGTGCTTTTCCACCGGCTAAAGATTATTGGATTATTGATGGTGCGATTGCTTGTCAAAATATGATTCTAGCAGCAACAGAACTTGGTATTGGAAGTGTTTGGCTAGGAACGTATCCTCAAATGGATCGTGTCAAAAATCAATCAGAATTGTTTGGATTGCCTGAAAGCATTATTCCTCATTCAATCATTGCTTTTGGCTATCCAGATGAAAACGGAACAGAAAAAGAAAAATGGGAAGAAGATCGTATACATTATGAAAGATGGTAGAATAGAACAATTTCAATATTTAATAGAAGATGACAGATATGAAATTACGACATTGAGTAATGCTGCTGCTTTTATTTATCATGAATTTGAAGATATTAGTTGGGCTGGATTCTATCTTTATCAGGATAATCAATTAATATTAGGACCATTTCAGGGAAAAGTAGCTTGTACTTTGATTCAAATGGGAAGAGGAGTCTGTGGAACCAGTGCTAAATTAAAAGAAACCATTGTGGTTGAAAATGTACATGAATTTCCAGGTCATATTGCTTGTGATAGCACATCAAATTCAGAAATCGTCATTCCTATTCGAAAAAATAATGAATTATATGGGGTATTGGATTTAGATAGTACATCCTTTAATCGCTTTGGAAAGGATCAAGAAGTATTTGAACAAATTGTTCAAATCTTAGAAACAAAACTATGAGCTTTTTACCAGTTACAAAAGAAGAAATGTTAGAAAGAGGTTGGCAACAACCGGATTTTGTATATGTATGCGGAGATGGGTATGTAGACCATCCATCTTTTGGTGCGGCCATTATCACAAGAACCTTGGAAAGATATGGTTTTAAAGTTTGCATGCTGCCGCAGCCAAACTGGAAAAGCATAGATGATTTTAAAAAGTTTGGAAGACCGCGTTTGGGTTTTATGGTATCAAGTGGAAATATTGATTCTATGGTGAACCATTATTCTGTATCCAAACGACATCGTAAACAAGATTTATATTCTAACAATGGGGAAAGTGGGCATCGACCCGATAGAGCAGTGATTGTTTATTGTCAAAAAATAAGAGAAGCTTATAAAGATGTTCCTATCCTTATTGGGGGAATTGAAGCGAGTCTAAGAAGATTGGCTCATTATGACTATTGGGATGATAAAGTTCGTCAATCTATTTTAGTGGATTCGGGAGCAGATTTGTTGATGTTTGGAATGGGTGAAAACAGTGTTGTAGAGATAGCGCAGGCTTTAGATTCCGGAATTGATGTACAATATTTGACATATTTAGATGGAACGGTTTATCGTACCAAAGATTTATCCGTAATCGGTGAAGAATATATTCTTTTGCCTTCTTATGACGAAATATGTAAGGATAAAAAAGCATATGCAAGATCTTTTTATCAACAATATTTAAATACGGATCATTTCAATTCAAAGATATTAGTAGAACCTTACAAAGGATTTTATGTTGTGCAAAATCATCCCAATCGTCCTTTAACACAAATGGAGATGGATGATACCTATGCCCTACCTTATATGCGCACATATCATCCTATGTATGACTATATTCCAGCCATTGAAGAAGTGAAATTTTCTTTAACCAGTAATCGTGGCTGTTTTGGTGCCTGTAACTTCTGTGCTTTAAATTTTCATCAAGGAAGAATTATTCAATCAAGAAGTCATGAATCATTAATAAGTGAAGCCGAATTACTAACAAAAGATCCAGATTTTAAAGGATACATTCATGATGTGGGAGGACCAACTGCTAATTTTAGACAACCCGCTTGTTCAAAACAAGAAGAACATGGGGCATGTCCAACGAAGCAATGCTTATGGCCAAAGAAATGTCGAAATATGCTGGTAGATCATAGTGATTATACAGAACTTCTTCGACAATTGCGCTCGATTAATGGCGTAAAAAAAGTCTTTGTTCGTTCAGGTATTCGTTATGATTATTTATATTATGACAAAGATGAAACTTTCTTTAGAGAACTGATTAAATACCATATTAGTGGGCAGTTAAAAGTAGCCCCTGAACACATCAGTGATCAAGTACTGGATAAAATGGGAAAACCAAGAAGAGCTACTTATGATAAATTTGTGGAGAAATATTACCGCTTAAATAAGGAAGAAAACAAAGATCAGTATTTAGTTCCTTATTTGATGTCAAGTCATCCAGGAAGTGATTTAAATGCGGCTATTGAACTAGCAGAATACTTAAGAGATATTCATCATCAACCAGAGCAAGTACAGGATTTTTATCCAACACCTGGAACTTTATCAACAGCTATGTATTATACAGAACTTGATCCTCGGGATATGAGCCCTGTTTATGTTGCCAAGGATCCACATGAAAAGGCTATGCAGCGAGCATTGATGCAGTATAAAAATCCTAAGAATTACAATTTAGTAGAAGAAGCATTAATGAAAACTGGACGTACAGATTTAATTGGTTATGATGCCAAGTGTTTAATTCGACCAAGGAAAAAGAAATAGTAAATTTTGATATAATAAAAATATATAGTTGAGGTTTTGTATTATGTTAAGTCAACGACAAATTGAAATATTATTAGAATACTGTAATCATCCAGGAGAATACTATACTGGAAATTGGTTTGCCAACCACTATGATGTAAGTTTACGTACCATTCAAGGAGATATGAAAGCAATACGTACAGAATTAGAAGAAGAAACATGTATGGAATTTGTTTCAAAAACTGCTAAAGGCAGTGCCATTATTGTTAAGGACCATGATGAATTTACAGCATATGTAAATGCGATTTATCAAGATATGACGACAATGAACTTAAATTATCCTGTAAATCGTATTTCAAAAATATTGTTGAATATATTAGAAGCAACTCGTGCTTTAAAACTTTCAGCTATGGAAGATGAATTTTATATTTCTAAATCAACACTTGCCAATGATTTAAAAAGCGTAGAAGGAATATTGGAACAATATGATTTGGTTTTATTAAAAGGTGGAAATCGTGTCGCATTAGATGGGCAAGAAATGAATAAAAGACATTGCATAATGGAACAAAATTTGTATCTTGAACATGTAAGAAATAGCGAAGGAAGAATGTATATTGATGAAAGGCAAATTAATAAAATCAAAAATGTTGTAACAGAGGTTTATGTTAAACATAAATATACTATACAAGACATTGATTTCAATAATTTAGTTTTATTTATTAATGTTTTATTAGTAAGAGTTGAGGATGGTTTTTATATTCAGGCAAGTGAAGTACAAAATATTGAAGAAGGAAAAGATTATTTATTAGCAAAAGATCTTTGTAAGAGTCTTTCTAGCCGCTTCTTTTTACCTATATCTGATAATGAGGTTCGCTATTTGACAATCTATCTTCGTGGAATCAGCAATGAATCCAATCCAGAAGCTATACCAGCTGATGTTGATGCTTTTGTACAACATTCATTTGAATTGATATTTCAAAAATATGGATTTGACTTTACGAATAATCTAAACTTAAGAATAACGTTGGCATTGCATACTATTTCACTAAATACAAGACTTTTATATGATATGCAGATAAAAAATGATATGCTTGAATATATAAGAGAGAGTTTTCCATTGGGATATGAAATTGGATCTTTTTATGGATATGAATTAACAAAAAAGACAAATAAAAAGGTAACGGATGATGAACTGGCATTATTAGCCATTCATTTCTATAGTGCATTAATGGATGAAAATCGTAAAAAAGATAAGGCTTGTGTACTTATTTTTAGTTCTTTAAAAAATAGTTTATCCCTTCTTTTAAAACAATTATTGTTACGTTGGTTTCCTGACGATATAGGAAAAGTAGATTTCGCAAATGAATATGATTTTGATGAAGATGCATTAGATGATTATGAAATTTTCTTAACAACGGATAAAGGAGAAATGTATAAAAACAATTTAGCTATGTATATTAATCCTTTTCCAGAAAGAAATGATTATTTTAATGTGAAATTGTTGATAGATGGGTTTAAGAGTGTAGATGATATATTAGGAATGTTTCATCCTGAATTATTTAAGTCTGTACTTCAAATAAAAAAAGAAGATGCTTTAATGGAATTGATTCAAAAGAGTACAGAGTATTTTCATTTAGAGAATTTTGAAGAAGAAGTATTCTTAAGAGAAAAAATTGCCAGTACTTACTTCACAAAAGGAATTGCCATGGCGCATCCAGCAACAGCTGTTTCTTCAGATACATTTATATCTGTATTGTATTCTAAAAAACCAATTGTTTGGGATGAAGATGGAAATCGAGTAAATTTAATTATGTTGATGCAGATAGGAAAAAATAATCCACGTGCTTTTCAACTTTGGAAATATATGGCAAAAATGTTCTCGGATCGTACATTTGTTGAAAAAGTTAGTTACAATCCAGTATATGATAATTTTATTTCTCTAGTTAAAGAAGTACTTCAAAATAAAATAGATGAAGATTAGTGGATCGGTGATAGTTATGAGGAAAGTAGTATTAACAAGGATAGATGATCGATTGATTCATGGACAAGTCTTATCGGGATGGATTCCCCATGTTAGAGCGAATTCAATTATAATAATTGATGATGAAATCGCAAAGAATAAATTAATGAGTCGTGTTTTAGCGACTTCAGTAGAAGATAGTATTAAATTAAAAGTATATTCAACAAATAAGGCAGTTCAGGCATTAGCAGGGGATCCTAAATTTCCAAAAGAGAGGATTCTTATATTAACGAAATCACCACTTCCTATTTTGGAATTAATAGAATCTGGATATAGTATTCCTTCTATTAATTTAGGCGGAATGGGAATGCATGAAAATAGACAACCTTATTTTCGAAATATTTCTTGTACAAAAGATGAAGAAAATGCATTGCAACAGTTAAATGAAAAGGGCGTTGAAATATACTACCAATTAGTACCGGAGCAGGCAAAAATAGATTTTTCATCTTTTAAAAAATAATATAATTGAGGACACTTTATGATGAAAATAAGCTTGTTACAAGCATTTTTATGTGGAATTATCTATTGGCTATCTGTCGGAAATTTACCATTTATTGGCTTATGGACTTTACAAAAGCCATTGGTTTGTGGAACCTTGGTAGGTCTTATTTTAGGACAACCTGTGCAAGGCGCTGTTATTGGTGGTTCCATCAATCTAATGTACATTGGATTTGTATCTGCCGGTGGATCTATGCCAGCAGATATTAGTTTAGCTGGTATTTTAGGAACAGCCTACGCTATTTGTGGTGGGATTGATGCACAAGTGGCTTTAACTTTGGCTGTACCCATAGGTATACTTGGAACCATAATTTGGACAGGAAGAATGACCTTCGATTCTTTCTTTGTTCATATGGCAGATGCTTATATAAAAAAAGAAGAATATCATAAAATATGGATTGCCAATGTTTTGCTTCCACAAATACTATGTGCTATTGTAACAGTTCCTTTATGTACATTGGCTATATATTATGGAAGCAGTAGTGTACAAGGAATTGTTACTTCTTTAAGTGGCTCTTTTTTACAGGCAATGAAAGTTGTAGGTGGAATTTTACCTTGTGTTGGTATTGCGTTAACAATGCGATATATTTTTAAAGGTGAGTCTAGAGTTTTCTTTTTTGTTGGTTTTATGATTGCTGCTTATTCTGATTTTTCATTATTGACAATTGGAATCATATCATTGTTAATATCTATTATTTATATGCAGTTAAAAAGAAAAGAAATAGAAGAGGAATCCGAAGATGAGGATGTTGAAGATATTGAAAAAGTAAAATTAATACCTAAGAGTGCTTTGTTTAAAGCGTGGCTAATCTGGGAAACTTTTCCTCAGACTTGTTACAACTATGAAAGAATGATGGGACAACATATGGCTCATATGTTTTCTGTATTAGTTGATTATATTTATCCTGATAATCCTGTAGAAAAGCAAAGACTGATGAAACGAGAAGTTACTTTTTATAATACACATGTGGAATTTGGCTCTTGTGTTACAGGAATGGCTATAGCCTTGGAAGAACAAAAAGCCAATAATGATATGATTTCTGATGAATTAATCAAAAATCTAAAGACTTCGTTTATGGGAACGTTAGCTGGTATTGGAGATACATTATGGCAAGGAATTTTTATTCCTATGCTCTTGGTTTGTTGTGTTGATATCACTATGTATGATGGTGGAAATCTATTTGGGGTTGTCTTATATGTGATTGTTACCATTATTACAGCATGTATCATTTCATATTTTGGATTTATGTTTGGCTACCAATTTGGTGGAGAAGCCATTGTAAAGTCATTAGAAACAGGGAATTTAAAAAAGTTAATAAAAACTGCATCTGTCATGGGATGTATGGTAATGGGCTCTTTGGTTGTGAAGTATGTGTATTGTACTTGTGGTATTGCATTCACATTTTCATCAACGACTTTTAACTTACAAACAGATTTATTTGATAAAATTTGTCCATGCATTCTTCCTTTGGGCATTACATTATTAAATCACGTAATGTTAAGTCGCTTTCATTGGACAACTAAAAAATGTATCTTATTGTGTTTGATTGTAGGAATACTTGGTAGTATTGCTGGTATTTTAGTTCCATAAAAAAACTGTCTTTTACAAATAGTGGGAGAGAACATTATTTGTAAAAAGGCAGTTTTTAAATTTAGAGGATTTTAATAGAGAGAGTTTAATTTTTATTCGTTAATGATTTTTACTAATTTTTCAGCAGTATCGGCAACAGCTTGAGTTGCTTTTAAACTTAAATTGATAACTTGTGTTTCCATATGATTCTTTTCATAGGCTTCACCGAATGTTGTGATAAATGCTTTACGTAAATCAGAACCATAGTTTACTTTTAATAATCCTAATTTTCTGCATTCTTGAATAATTCCAAAGTCAATTCCGCTTCCACCATGCATTACAAGTGGTACAGGTGATAATTCAACTAATTGTTTTAATAAAGGTAAATCTACTTTTGGTGTAGCATCTAATCCATGAACATTTCCTACAGCAACAGCTAATAAATCACATCCTGTACGTTCTACGAAATCTTTTACTAATGCTGGATCTGTTTTGGCATCTGCTTCATTGAAGTCTTCGTCTTCTTTTCCACCAATGCATCCTAATTCTGCTTCAACAGGTACTCCATAGAAGTGGCAGTATTCAACACATCTTTTTACTTCAGCAATGTTGTCTTCATAATCTAAATGAGAAGCATCAATCATTATAGAAGTAAATCCTGCATCAACACATTCTTTAACGTGTTCATATGATTTACCATGATCTAAGTGTAATGCAATTGGAACATCACTATCAGCTAATGCTTTTTTAGTAAGGTAAACAATCGTTTCAGCATCAGATAATCTTAAGTTGTTAGAAGAAATTTGGATATATCCAGGAAGTTTTGCTTGATTTAGTCCACGAGCAATACCGTTTGTCATTTCCAAGTTTGTCGTATTAAATGCTGGCAGCATTAAACCTCTTTCTTTAGCATAATTCATAAGATCAAATCCATTTACAATTTTCATAATTTAATATCTCCTTTCAAACCGTTTCGGTTTTCTTTAACTGGCTTCATTATAGGTTTAATTGTTTTAAAAAAATTTTTATGTATTTCGTTTTATTTTGCGAAAAAAATAAACTTCTTCGTAAAGAACTTTGCGAAATTTGTTGGAAAAAAGTTGAAATAAATTGCTTAAATTTGCGTAAACTTTTTTCCTTTTTTTTCGTAAATAAACAATTTTTTTTCGTATTTTCATGCGCAGAACATCTGAGCTGAAAGCGCTTTTTACAATGTTACACTACAGTTGCAAATCAAAACGTAAGTAGCAAGGAGGTAGGCGAAAAGATGAGTGTTAAGTTTATTGTTGTATCCCATGGTAGATTCTCTGAAGGAATTGTGGATAGTGTTCAAATGTTAACTGGACAGCAGGAGGATTTAGTTTATTATGGGTTGTTTCCAGAACAGACGACAGATGTATTAAGAGAAAAGTTGGAAGAAGAAATTAAAAATACACCAGAAGATGTAGAAATTTTATTTTTATCCGATATCTTTCATGGAAGTCCATTCAATGCAATCGTGGATCTGACTAGAAATTATAAATTCTATCATTTTACAGGAATTAATCTAGGATTGATGATTGTAGCCGTTATGGATCGAATGTTAGGTAAGGGAGCTGAAGAAATTTGTAGAAACCTTTTGGTGGAACTGCCTGGAACAGTTATGTATGTCAATGACATGTTAGAAGCAAGTGATGACGATGATGAAGATGAGGAGGAATAAAGTATGAAAAATATCGTTTTAGCAAGAGTCGATGATCGTTTAATTCATGGTGAAGTTGTTTCTGTATGGACACCTAGTTTAAATGTAAATCGAATTATTATTGTGGATGATGGCGTAGCCAAAGATGAATTTAATAAAAGAGTTATTAAAGCATTAGCTCCAAATGGAGTGAAATGTAATGTCTATTCTACAGAAAGAGGAGCTGAAATTCTTCAAAAACCTTCAAAAGAAGCAACAGAAAAAATTATGGTCTTAACAAAGACACCTATCACTTATGCAAATTTAGTGGATCTTGGATGTACTTTTGAAGCTGTTAACTTAGGTGGAATGGGATTACGCGATGAAAGAACACCATTTATTAAAAATGTTGCTTGTTCTCCAGATGAAATTGAATCAATCAAGCATTTAATTGATAAAGGTGTACATGTTTATTATCAATTAGTACCTGAACAACAAGTAATTGAAGCAAAAGATTATATCTAGAAAACGTATAGCGAATAGCTAGATTTGTTTCTTAATAAAAGAGAAGGAGGAATGATTTATGGGAAACATTACGTTATTTCAAGCTGCCTTGTGTGGAGTCATTTACTGGCTTGCCGTTGGTAACTTACCATTTGTAGGACTTTGGTCACTACAAAGACCACTTGTATGTGGTATGTTAACTGGTTTGGTTCTAGGACATCCTGTTGAAGGAGCTGTTATTGGTGGAACTATTAACCTTGTTTATTTAGGATTCATGTCAGCTGGTGGATCAATGCCTGCCGATATGGGATTAGCTGGTGTACTTGGTACAGCTTACGCTATTGCCGGTGGATTGGATGCTAATACAGCATTAGCAATCGCGGTTCCTATTGGAATTCTTGGAACAATTGTATGGGCTGGACGTATGACATTTGACTGTGCTTTTGTTCATATGGCTGATAATTATATTGAAAAAGGTGAATACAACAAGATTTGGTTAGCCAATGTATTATTCCCACAAATTATGTGTTTCTGCATGACAGCTATTCCTTGTACATTAGCTGCTTATTTTGGTGCTAACTATATTTCAAGTATCTTGGATTTATTAAGTGGACGTGTCTTAACTGTATTCCAAATCATCGGTGGTTTGATGCCATGTTTAGGAATTGCCATTACATTACAATACATCTATAAAGGGGAATCAAAAATCTTCTTATTTGTTGGTTTCTTATTAGCTGTATATTCAGGATTACCACTATTAACTTTAGGTATTATCGCATTAATTGCTGCTGTAATTTATGTACAAATCGCTGATAATAAAGCACCAGCTGTAGCTGCTGGTAGTGGATCAGCTGATTATGACGATGAAGATGATGAGGAGGATGACTAATATGGAAAACAATAAAACTTTAATTCCTAAGAAGTCTTTGATTAAAGCTTGGTTAGTATGGGAAACATTCCCTCAAACTTGTTACAACTACGAAAGAATGATGGGGCAAGTTGTTGCTCATATGTTCTCAGTCATTATTGGTTTCTTATATAAGGAAAATCCTGAAAAACGTAAAGAAGTCATGAAACGTGAAATTGAATTCTTTAACGTACATATTGAATTTGGTGCATGTATTCTTGGTATGGCCATCGCTTTAGAAGAACAAAAAGCAATGGGAAAAGACATTCCTGGTGAATTTATTACAAACTTAAAAACTTCATTAATGGGTCCTTTAGCTGGTATGGGTGATACTATCTGGCAAGGTGTAGTAATTCCTATCTTGTTAGCATTATGTATTGACTTAACACGTTCTGGAGATGGAAATGTTTGGGGTGCCATTATTTATGCAGTCGTAATCGTTGTAGCTGCTTATGCATTATCTTATTGGAACTTCATGTTTGGTTATAAAGCAGGATCTGAAGCTATCATGGATTTCTTAGAAAAAGGAATTTTAAATAAATTAATCAAAGGTGCTTCTATCATGGGTTGTATGGTTATGGGTGGTTTAATTGTAAACTACGTAACATGTATCTGTGGTATCGAAGTTGTATCTTCTACAAGCACTTACAGCATTCAAGAAAGTTTCTTAGATACTGTTTGTCCAAAAATTCTTCCATTAGCAATGACAATGTTAGTTTATTACTTAATCAATAAAAAACGTTGGTCTTCTGTAAAAATTATTGGATTGATCATTGTAATTGGTATTATCGGTGGAGTTACTGGAATCTTAACATATTAATAAAAATAGAAAAGTGAGGAAATAATATGCAAGCCGTTATTTTAAATAAACCTGGAGATTTTACTATCAAGGAAATTGATACACCTGTTATTAAGGATGATGAAGTATTAATTGAAATCAAAACATCTGGAATCTGTACAAATGATGTACGTGATTTTAAAGGAGATTGTAACTATACATATCCACGTATTGGTGGTCACGAATTCTGTGGTGTGATCAAAGAAATGGGAAGTGCTGTAAATAAACATCATTTCGCAATCGGTGACAAAGTTGTGAAATACATTATTGAAGATTGTAAAGAATGTTTCTATTGTCACCATGGAGATGGAAATATTTGCGAAGAACATCCTAAAAGTGTGGTATTCCAAAATCCTGATGGATTATCAGGATATGGTGGATTTGCTCAATATGTAGCAGCAAAAGCAGATGATTTATTTGTATATCCAAAAGATACATCCTTTGAAAAAATGGCATTTACTGAACCACTAGCTTGTGTTGTAAACAGCCTGGATCGTGTAAACATTAAATTCGGTGATGATGTTGTCGTTATTGGTGGTGGAACAATGGGGTTACTACATGTTGTTCTTGCTAAATTAAAAGGGGCACGAGTTATCTTAAGTGAACCAATGGAAGATAGAAGAAAGAAAGCCTTGGCATTAGGATGTGATGATGTAATCAATCCTATGGAAGTGGATGCTGTTGAAGGTGTTAAAGCATTAACACAAGGACGTGGTGGAATTGTTGTATTTAATACAACTGCCATCCCAGCTATCGCAAAACAAGCCGTTGAAATGACAGCTCCTACAGGAACAGTTGTTATGTTTAGCTCTATTCATCCAAATGAACCAGTTCCAGTTGATATGGGCGCTATTCACTCATTCCAAAAAACAATTACAGGTGCAGTTAGTCCAACTATTACGTCTTTCCATCAAGCTGTTGAATTAATTGGAAAGGGAATTGTAGATCCTACAGTATTTACAGAAGCCGTTATCGATTATAAAGAATTTGGTGAAGCAATTGCCTTAGCATCTAGACCTGATACTTATAAAGTTATTTTAAAATTTGGAGAATAAATTTAATTAACAGTAAGGAGAAATCATATGAATACTTACATTGGAATTGACATTGGCACATCATCTGCAAAGTTGACATTAATAGATAATTCTGGACAAATCCTAAAAGAAAGTAGCAGAGAATATAATATCTTAGAAGTTTGTCCAGGATGGAAAGAAATTGATCCAGAATGCTGGATGAATGCGATTGATCAGGCAATGCAGGAGTTGTTAATAGGCTTTGATGCAAAATCTGTGAAAGGAATCGGTGTAACAGGACAGATGCATACAGTTGTTCTAATCGGAAACGATGGCAAATCAATTCGCCCCGCTTTGATGTGGAATGACACTCGTACCTCCAATCGTGTAGCTCAAGTAAAAGAACAAATAAGAAGCATCTCTTCTGTAAGCTATATTGCCAATGTTATTTCCACTGGAAGTCCAGCTATGAATCTTCTTTGGTTAAAAGAAAATGAACCAGATACATTTAATAAAATATATAAATTTGTGATTGGACCAGACTATATTGTCTATCGTCTAACAGGAAGCTTACAAACAGATTTTTGTGAAGCTTCTACATCCTCACTTTTCGACCTAAATAATGGAATATGGTCAAAGGAAATCCAGCAATTGCTGGGTTTCCCTTGGACTATATATCCTGAAGTAAAAGGAACAAATGAGATTGCTGGAACAGTTAAAGATTCATGGGCAAACCAATATGGTTTTCAAAAAGATATCCCGGTTATTGTAGGTACAGGTGATAACCCTGCTGCAGCAATTTCTACAGGATGCTTTTCAAAAAAATATCCTGTACTGTCTCTTGGAACATCAGGTGTATTGATGTTTCCTAAAGATAAAATTGATTTTGGGGCAAAAGGGAAAAATATTATGTTTTCTTTTGATCGAAATAATATTCAAATACTTGTACAAGGTGTTGTTCAATCTTGTGGAAGCAGTATGAACTGGTGGATTCGAAATATTTTAGATACAAAAGATTATAATAAAGAGACAGATATGAATATCGATTTGTTAGGACAAAATAAATTATTCTTCTATCCTCATTTAGTAGGAGATAAAACAATCTATGCAGATCCAAATCTAAGAGGTTCATTTATTGGACTAGGAACCGAAACGACTCGTAAGGATATGACAGTTGCTGTTATGGAAGGAATCGCTTTTGGTGTTAAACAATTAACGGAAGTTATGAAAATTCCAAACGCCGATCTTCAAAATCTTAAAATCACAGGTGGTGGTTCAAAAAATGAAGTTTGGATGCAAATATTTGCAGATATATTAGGAGTAAATATTGAACAATTAGAAGCGGGAGCAGGCGCTGGCTATGGAATGGCTCTATCAGTAGCTTCTGTTGTAGAAGATATATCAATGAACGAGATATTGGATCAAGTGATCCAAGTAAAAAAAGTATTTTATCCAAGAGAAAATTTTGTGAAAAGATACAATAAAAAATATGAAACGTATTTAAAAATACATGATGCTCTTTATGATATTTATCATGAATAGTATTTATTCTTTTATAAAGGAGAAACAAAATGGAAAAAACATGTGATGTATGTGGAAATAAAATTGGCTTTAAAAAATTTAGATATGCCCAGGGTTATATATGT
>R14__coassemble_862_pt1 | contig 17737 bp, 15 predicted proteins | sample R14__metabat2_low_PE_009 | metagenome-assembled genome bin R14 | reverse complement strand
ATTCTAATATAAGAGCATTTTTTATTAATCGTATAAAATCTTTTACGAATTTCTGTAAATCAATTCCCATATTCGAGAAATTATTTAATCTGTTCATTAATTCATTCATATTTCCTTTATATAAAAGGGAATAGATTTTCGCAATATCTTCTGTATTTAAAACTCCATATATTTGTCTAACATCATTAATATTTATATTGTTCAAACAATATGCGATGCACTGATCCAATATTGAAAGAGAATCTCTCATTCCACCATCAGCCAACTGGGCTATTAATGAAATAGCCTCGTCATCTATTTTAATGTTTTCTCTATCACATACAATGTGCAATCTTTTTTCAATATTATTTTGAGATACTTTTGAAAAATCAAAACGTTGACATCTAGAAACGATAGTAGGAAGAACTTTATTAGGTTCTGTTGTAGCAAATATGAAAATCACATGTTCAGGAGGTTCTTCTATTGTTTTTAATAAGGCATTAAAAGCACCAGTAGACATCATATGAACCTCATCAATAATATATATTTTATATTTTCCTTGCATTGGAGCATATTTTACTTTATCAATCAAATTTCGAACTTCATCTACACCATTATTAGAAGCAGCATCTATTTCAATGATATCTGGATGATTCCCATTTTGAAACATCTGACAATTCATACATTTTTCACATGGTTTATGATTTTCATTTTCACAATTCAACATCTTCGCAAATATTTTCGCAATAGACGTTTTTCCTGTACCACGAGGACCGCAGAATAAATATGCATGTGCAATACGATTCTGATAAATCGCATTTTTTAATGTTTGTACAATATGTTCTTGACCAACTACTTCATCAAAATTAGAAGGTCTATATTTTCTATATAATGCTTGATATGCCATATCATCACTCCTAACGCATCTATTATAACATGTCTTATTTATTTCGTTTTGATTTAAAGAATTCTTTTAGTAGGGAAGAGCATTCCTCTTTTAATATTCCAGATTCATATGAAGGATGGTGATTAAATTCCTTCATTAAAAATAGATTAGTTACAGATTCTACACATCCTCCTTTAGAATCACTTGCACCATAATAAACATTCTTTATTCTTGATTGAATAATAGCACCCGCACACATAGGACATGGTTCTACTGTTACATATAAATCACAGTCTTCCAATCTCCATGTATCTAATTTTCTACAAGCTTTTTCGATTGCCAAAATTTCTGCATGTGCTATAGATTGTTGAAATGTTTCACGCTTATTATACGCTCTAGCAATAATGTGATGATTTTTCACAATTACACATCCAATAGGAACTTCATCTTTTTTTAATGCTAAATTAGCTTGTTTAAGAGCTTCTTTCATCCATTTTTCTTTTTCATTCATATTCTTCACCATATAAAAATGCTACCACACATGATAGAGCATACTTAAGGCTGCTTCGTTCCCGACCTGACCTGATTCATAAGATATCATTGTAGTAGCATTTGTATTATAGCAATTTCCTAAATTGAAATCAATAAATCTATTTTTTAGGTTCTATTTTTGTTTTACCACCCATATAAGGTTGTAAAGCCTTAGGAATTAAGATAGAACCATCTTCCTGATAATTATTTTCAATTAAAGCAATTAAACCACGAGGCGTTGCCACAACTGTATTGTTTAATGTATGTAAGAAATAAGTACCTTTTTCTTGTTTTGCACGAATACCTAAACGACGTGCTTGCGCATCACTTAAATTTGAACAACTTCCAACTTCAAAATATTTTTGTTGACGTGGAGACCAAGCTTCAATATCGCATGATTTAACTTTTAAATCGGCTAAATCACCAGAACAACATTCCAATTGACGTACTGGAATATCCCAACTTCTGAATAAATCAACCGTCAATTTCCACATTTTTTCATACCATTCCATAGATTCTTCTGGCTCACAAATAACAATCATTTCCTGCTTTTCGAATTGATGAACACGATATAAGCCTCTTTCTTCTAAACCATGAGATCCACCTTCTTTACGGAAACATGGTGAATAAGAAGTCATATGGATAGGTAATTCTGATTTTTCAATAATTTGTCCTTTAAATTTTCCAATCATAGAATGTTCAGATGTTCCAATTAAATATAAATCTTCGCCTTCAATCTTATACATCATTGCCTGCATTTCAGGGAAAGACATAACACCTTCTACAACATCTCCATGAATCATGAATGGAGGAATTGCATAAGTAAATCCATTCTCAATCATAAAATCACGAGCATTCGCAATCATTGCTTCATGCAAGCGAGCAATATCTCCTAATAAATAGTAGAAACCTTCACCACTTGTTCTACCAGCAGCTTCCTTATCCATTCCATTTACAGCTTTTATAATATCTGCATGATGTGGGATTTCATAAGCAGGTACAATTGGTTCTCCAAATCTTTGAACTTCAACATTTTCAGAATCATCTTTTCCAATAGGAACACTAGGATCAATAATATTTGGTATTTGAAGCATTTTTTCACGAACAGATTCTCTTAAGGAATTTTCTTTTTGCTCCAATTCAACTAATTGATTTGCGATGTCAGCCACTTGTTTTTTTACTTGTTCAGCTTCTTCTTTCTTTCCTTGTTTCATAAGAGCACCAATTTCTTTTGAAATAGTTTTACGTTTAGCTCTTAATTCATCACCTTTTTGTTGGCAAGATCTCATTTCTTTATCTTCTTCAAGAACCTGATCAACCAATACTAATTTTTGATCTTGAAATTTCTTTTTTATATTCTCTTTTACAAGATCTGGATTTTCACGTACAAATTTCATATCTAACATGACATTTTCCTCCTTTTGCACAAAAAAAAGACATTCGACCATAAAGGGACGATGTCTCGCGTTGCCACCCTTTTTACTTTATAAAAATATAAAGTCTCTTAACATGATAACGGTATGTACCGAATTTAACTACTTACTTCATTAAATTACTCAAAGGTGCTTTTCATTTATAAATTCTGAATATTTTCACCATCCATATTCTCTCTACATTCCTTTATAAATTACTTTTCCTTTTCAACGTTTTACTTTTCTTTTATAACATGCTTTTCTTTATTTTTCAATTCCTTATTTTCTAAAAATTATGATATGATTTTCACATGAACACTCATATTAGAAAAATAAGAAATTCAGATATTTATTCCGTTTATAATTTAGTATGTGAATTAGAAAATACTAAATTTGATTATGAAGTGATGAAACAAATAATAATGAATGTGCAAACGCAAGATATTATTTTTGTATATGAATTAAATAATTATATAGTAGGCTATTTAGTTTTACATATAACATATCAACTTCATCACGCAGGGAAGGTAAGTGAAGTAATTGAATTATGTGTCCATCCAGAATATCGTAACCAAAACATAGGATCTGAATTATTAAAGTATGTGGTTCAATATTCAAAAGAAAAAGGCTGTGTAAATATCGATATCACAACCAATCAAAAAAGAAAAGATGCTCATCGTTTTTACGAAAGACACCATTTTAAACAAACTCATTATAAATACACTATGAATTTAAAAGAGGAATAGTTAAATCCTATTCCTCTTCTTTTGAATCATCTTCTATTTCTTCTTGCTCTTGATGATATATCAAGGTAACTTTTGTTACCTTAGAATTTTCTGTCAAATTGATTAAACGAACACCTTGCGTATTACGTCCATAGATTCCAATCTTTGATAAATCAATACGAATCATAATACCTGTACTTGATACAATCATTGCATCTTCATTTCCTATAACAGATTTTACTGCAACCAAACTTCCAGTCTTTTCAGTGATGTTGATTGTACGAACACCTTTCTTACCACGAGATGTTAAGCGATAATCTTCAAATTTACTACGTTTTCCATATCCATTTTCAGAAATAGATAGTACAGTATCTCCTTCACTGCTTAAGGCAACACCAACAACATGTGAACCATCACAATTAAATCCAGCTACACCAGAAGCATTACGTCCCATCATACGAACGTCAGTCTCTTTAAATCGAACTGCTTTTCCATTTGCCCCAGCAATTAATACTTCATCTTCACCTGTTGTTAGTTTAGCAAAAGCCAAAGAGTCACCTTCTTTTAAACTAATCGCAATCTTTCCGTTTCGATTAATACGATCAAATTCCTCTATTGGTGTACGTTTAACAATTCCATTCTTGGTGACAAATAAAATTGATTTATATTCTACATCTTGTCGAATTGGCATCAAAGTTTGTACTTTTTCATCTTTTCCTAAATCAATTAAATTTACAATTGGAATTCCTTTTGCATTACGAGAACCTGTTGGAATTCTATATCCTTTAATACGATAAACACGACCTGTATTAGTAAATAACATTAATGGATCATGCGTACGCATAGTAATCATGTTATCGATTGAATCTTCTTCATTTAATGTTAATGATTTAATTCCACGTCCACCTCTATTTTGAGTACGATATGTATCTACATTTTGACGCTTTACATAACCTGACTCTGTCATTGTGATAACAACATCTTCTACCGGAATTAAATCTTCGTCATCCATATCGAAAATTTCATCACTAATTTCAGTTCGACGTTCATCTCCAAACTTACTATTTATCTCTGTTAAATCATCACGAATAATTTGAAGAACTCTTTCATGATGTTCTAGAATATCACGATAGTCAGCAATTTTAACTAATAAATCATTATATTCGTTTTCAATTTTTTCTCTTTCCAATCCCGATAAACGACGAATCTGCATAGCCAAAATAGCTTTTGCTTGCACTTCTGTTAATCCAAATGCATCGCATAATTCTTGGGTTACACCTGCATCATCACTATGAGATTGACGAATTAAACGAATAACTTCATCAATGTGATCAATCGCAATTCTAAATCCCTCTAAAATATGAGCACGATCCAATGCTTTCTGTAAATCATACTTTGTTTTTCTTTCTATAACTTCTGCCTGGAAATCTAAATAATCTTTAATCAAATCTTTCATTGGAAGTTGTCGAGGACGACCATTTTCCAATGCCAGCATGTTGATTCCAAATGAGGATTGAAGTGGAGTTAATCTAAATAGTTGATTTAAAATAACATCTTCTTGTACATCCTTCTTTAATTCCATGACAATGCGAATACCTTCACGGTTACTTTCATCATTCAAATAAGTAACACCTTGTATTTCTTTATCACGAATTAAAGTTGCCATCTTTTGTATTAAAGTGGCTTTATTCACTTGATATGGAATTTCGTAGAAAATAATACGCTTCTTTCCATTATCCTCTGTTTCAATACGGTATTTAGAACGAATAATAATAGAACCACGTCCTGTTTCATAGGCTTGACGAATTCCTTTTCTTCCTAAAATAATTCCGCCAGTAGGAAAGTCTGGTCCTTTTAAATATTCCATAATTTCAAGAGCTGTAATATCCGGATTATCCATAACAGCAAATATCGCATCAATTGTTTCTGATAAGTTATGAGGTGGCATATTGGTAGCCATTCCGACTGCAATTCCCATAGATCCATTAATAATTAAATTAGGAATACGACTAGGTAGTACGGTTGGTTCTGTTTCCTCACCATCATAATTTTCAATAAAATCAACTGTATCCTTGTTGATATCTCTCATCATTTCCATAGAAATCTTTGACATACGAGCTTCGGTATAACGCATAGCAGCTGCTCCATCTCCGTCTAAAGATCCAAAGTTTCCATGTCCATCAACTAAAGGATAACGGTAGTTAAAATCTTGAGCCATACGAACCATAGCATCATAAACCGCTGTATCTCCATGAGGGTGATATTTACCAATTACATCACCAACAATACGAGCACTTTTTTTATGTGCCACACTAGCTGTGATATTTAATGAGTTCATCGCATGAAGAATACGACGATGGACTGGCTTCATACCATCTCTTACATCTGGCAATGCTCTTTGCACAATAACAGACATTGAATAATCCAAGAAGGATTCACGCATCTCTTTCGATATTTCAACATCTTCAATATAATCATATTGTTTTTCTGTATCCATAGAATCCTCCTATTAGTAATCCAAATTTGCGTATACAGCATTTTCTTGAATAAAATCACGTCTAGGCTCTACGTCTTCACCCATCAACATGCTGAATACACCATCTGCTTCCATTGCATCTGCAATCGTTACACGTTTTAAAATACGATTTTCTGGGTCCATTGTTGTTTCCCATAACTGCTCAGCATCCATTTCTCCTAAACCTTTGTAACGTTGCACTTTATAACCATCTTTGAATTCTTCTCTTAATTGATCCATTTCCTGTTCTTTATATGCATAGGCAATTTTCTTACCCTTTTGTACTTTGTATAGAGGTGGTTGAGCAATATAAACATATCCTTCCTCTATAACTGGTTTCATAAAACGATATAAGAACGTCAGCATTAATGTACAAATATGACTACCATCAACATCGGCATCGGTCATAATTACAATCTTATGATATCTTAATTTTTCTAAATCCACATCTTCTTGAATACCACATCCAAAAGCAGTAATCATACTGCGAATTTCAGCATTTTCAAAAATACGATGTGTTCTTGCTTTTTCAACATTTAAAATTTTTCCACGTAAAGGTAAGATTGCCTGTGTTTTCGCATTTCTTCCTTGCTTTGCAGAACCACCGGCTGAATCACCCTCGACAATAAAAATTTCGCATTCAGACGCATCTTTACTAGAACAATCCGTTAATTTACCAGGAAGAGAACTGATTCCATCTAATGCTGATTTACGTCTTGTTAATTCACGTGCTTTTTTAGCTGCAATACGAGCTTTTGAAGCAACAATTGATTTTTCTACGATTGCTTTTGCTTCCACAGGATTTTCCAAGAAGAAACGTTTCATTTGTTCTCCTACAATATTTGAAACAATTTTTCTTACTTCGCTATTTCCAAGTTTTGTTTTTGTTTGTCCTTCGTATTGAGGATCCGGATGCTTAACAGAAATAATCGCAACCAATCCCTCTTTTACATCATCTTGTGATAAAGTTTCATCCTTTTTTAATAAGTTATTATCTTTTCCATATGTATTGATTACACGTGTTAAGGCCATTCTAAATCCATCTTCATGGAATCCACCTTCATGTGTATTAATATTATTACAGAAAGAATAGATATTTGATTGGTATCCATCGTTATACTGTAATGCCACTTCAGCAAGAATACCATCCTGTAATCCTTCGCAATAAATTACTTTATCACTAATAACAGCTTTGCCTTTATTTAAATATTGAACATATTGTATGATTCCACCTTCATACATATATTCAACCTTTTGTTCCTTACCAGCTCTTTTATCTTCCAGTGATAAACAAATTCCTTTATTTAAAAAAGCAAGCTGTCTTAAACGTGTATTTAATGTATCAAATTCATATACGGTTGTTTCTTTAAAAATCTCTGGATCTGCTTTGAATCGAACCAAAGAACCTGTTTTATCTGTGGAACCAATTACTTTTAAAGGAGCTACTGTTTGCCCACCCTTTTCAAAACGAATAAAATATACTTTTTCGTCTTGATAAACAGTTACTTCAAGCCATTCACTCAATGCATTCACTACACTGGCACCAACACCATGTAAACCACCAGATACTTTGTAGGCTCCACCACCAAATTTACCACCAGCATGAAGAACTGTCATAATCGTTTCTACGGCACTAATTCCTGTTTTTTCATGAATTCCCACCGGCATACCACGACCATTATCTAATACAGAGATAATATCTCCTTCTTCAATAGTCACTTCTATACGATTCGCAAAACCAGCTAACGCTTCGTCAATTCCATTATCAACAATTTCCCAAACTAAATGATGAAGTCCTCGAGAACTTGTCGAACCAATATACATACCTGGTCTTAAACGAACGGCTTCCAATCCTTCTAATACCTGGATATCATCCGCTGTATACGAATGTTCTACTTTTGTTGCCTGGTTTTCTAACTCTTCAAATTCTAAAATTTCTTCCTGTTGATTATCCATAAGAAACCTCCTTTACAATACCTTTTTCTATTTCCATAAAACAAATATTTCGATCTTGAAACCAATTTCTATCTATTTTTTCAGTCGTCGTAATAAATATCTGCATGTTTATAGGTAAATTTTTAATTAATTCTTTTTTTCTTACATCGTCTAATTCACTAAAAACATCATCTAACAAAAGAATTGGATATTCTCCTTTTTTTTCATAAATCATCTGGCATATTCCAAGTTTTAAAGCTAATAAAAAACTTCTTTTCTGACCTTGACTTGACTCCTCATTTACGGCTTTTCCATTCATCAAAAATAAAACATCATCTCTATGAATTCCTATATTTGTTTGATGATACATTTTATCTTTTTCCCAATTGTTTTGATAAGATATTTTTAATTCTTCATCTATTTTTTCATAATCTTTAATAAAAGTTTGATAGCGAGCATCAATTTTTTCTTCTTTATCTGAAAAGAAAGGATACCAATCTTGTGCATATTTTATTAAATTTTGAATGAATTGTTTTCGTTGAAGAATAATGATTTTCTCATCTTCAATCATTTGAGATGTATAAACTTGAAGTAGATTATCGTCTATTCTATCCTGTTTCAATATCATATTTCTGCTTTTTAATAAATTTTGATAATGGTTCAAAGTTAAAGTATATGTCTTGGACAACTTAATTAATTCCATATCTATAAAACGGCGTCTGTTTTTAGGGGATAGTTGAAATAATAAAATATCATCAGGACAAAATAAAACGGCATTTATAATACCTACAAAATCAGAATATTTTTTTATTGGATTTTGATAACGAAATAAATGCTTTTTTTGATTGCTCACAACTATCTTCAAATCTTCTCTTTGGTCTAAAACAAAAGCCTTTGTTTCCATCATCATAGACTCTTGATTTTCTTCAATCAAGCTTGATAAGATTCCTGTACGAAAAGAATGTAAATGACTTAAAAAATAAATCGATTCTATCAAGTTTGTCTTTCCTTGTGCATTTTTTCCATAAATGCAGTGGATACAATTTGGTTGAAAAGAAAACATCAGATTGTCATAGTTTCGAAAATGAATCAAATGCAAAGATTCTATATTCATTCAACTTCAATCCTTAATTGATCATCATCACTCACGATATCTCCACTACGAATTTTTCTTCCTCTACGATTTTCTAATTCTCCATTAACGTAAATTGGAACATTCGATAAAAATTCTTTTACCTCTCCTCCACTTGAAATTACATCACAAGCCTTTAACAATTGTTGAAGAGTTATATAATCATCTCGTAGTTTAAATTTCATGAATAAACCTCTTTTCGCTTCTTAATTATACCATAAAATACATCTTAAAATCACGAAAAAGCCCTTTAAAATTCATTTTAGCGTTTATTTTATTTTTTAAAGTAGATATATACAAATAAAAAAAAGCCGTAATTTCAATTATTACGGCCTAAATATTAATCATAGCTACGAATAGGAACAATAATCATTAAAACAGAATCATCTTCTGGATTTGTGATTTTGATAGGTTTCATTAAACCAGAAAATTCTAGTTTTGTTTGTTTACTTCCTAAAGCTTTAATTGCTTCCAACATATATGTTCCGTTACAAGAAACACGAATATCTTCACCTTGATATATACAAGATTGTAAAGTTTCATCAGAATTTCCAATTTCCGATGAACTTGTCTTTATGTGTGTTTCATTAGAAGAACATTCTAATTTTATTAAATGAATCTTTTCATTACGAATAAAATTCGTACGATCAATAGCGCTGCAAATCTCAGAAGAATCAACAACTAAATCAGAAATAGAAGATGTTGGAATAATACGGTCAATATCAGGGAAAATTCCATCAATTAAACGAGTTTGAATAATTGTTTTATCAAAGATAAATTGAACTTTCTTTCTGTCAATATATAAATCAACCATCTTTTCATCATCCGATAAAGAACGAACAACTTCTACTAATGATTTATTAGGAATTGTGATATTAAACTCACAATTTTCATTTAATTCTAAATTTTTTCTTGCCAAACGATATGAATCTGTTCCAGAACAAGATAAGATATTTCCTTTTGCATTAAAATTAACTCCAGTAAGAACAGGTCTTGTATCTTTATCTGAACAAGCAAATGCTGTTTGAGCAACAATTTCTTTTAAAGAAGAACTTTTTAAAGAAATATGAGTAGTTGGACAAGAAAAATCAATATTTGGATATTCATTAGATTGAATACCATTTAAATTAAATTGACCATTTGAACTTGAAATACGAACTAAGGAATTGTCAATTAATTCAACGTTAACAATTGAACAATCCATTTTTCTAATAATTTCTAATAAATATTTTGATTCAATAATAATAGAACCAGATTCAATGATATTTAAATGATTTAATTCACCAGGAACAATGGTTGTTCGAATTGAAATATTCGAATCACTACCTGTTAATATTAATTGATCTGTTTTTAATTCAATGCAAATACCAGATAATGCAGGTAGTGGAGAAAAAACGCTAATGGCTCTGGATACAATATTCAATTGTTCTAAAAATACTTTTCTATCAATGGAAAAATTCATAAATACCTCCTATTTATATAATTTATTTATTTAATAATAATAAGGTTGGGGAAAAGGGGAAAATATTAAAGAATATACTTTATTTAAAGCCTTTTTCATACCTTTTTTATTTGTGGAAACAACAGGGAAAGAAATAGGAAAACTATTCTACCTCCAACATTTGTTTTACTTTTTCAACAGCCATATTAAATGCTTTATCATTCTTTATTAAGTAACAAGCTCTATCATAAGAACTGGTAATGGTTGTATGATCCCTGTTTCCTAATTCTTGTCCAATAGAAACATAGGGCTTATGCAAAAGTTCCCGTGATAAATAAACAAAAACATGACGAGCGTTTACCAAATTCTTTTGTCTTGATTTTCCTTCAATATCTTTATATGTTAATCCATAAAAACGAGTGACAGCTTTTTTTATTTGTTTTGTTGTCAGTTCATTTTTATTTGATATAAAAGGTTCTTTCATTAATATTCTTTGAGCAAATTCCAAATCAATTACTTCTGGATTTTCTAAAGTAGCGTTAAATATTAATTTATTCAAACTACCTTCTAGATTTCTTACGTCATCTGAGAATTTACTTGCTAGATAATCTAATACATCTTCATTTATCTGACATGTATCTTCATTTCCTTCTATCTTCTTTAAAAGGATAGCTTTACTTGTATCGAATTCTGGTTTTGAAATATTAACCGATAATCCTGCTGTAAAACGAGAGATTAAACGTGTTTGTAGTCCAACTAATTCATTGGGATGAATATCACTTGTTAAGACTATCTGTGCATTGTTACTAATTAACTGATTATAAACAGAGAAAAATACTTCTTGAGAAGATGATTGTCTTAAATTTTGAATATCATCAATTAAAAAATAATCATAACTTGCTAATTGTTGCTTTACTTGATCCACATTATTGCCAAATATCGTTTTTGATTTCATGGCATTTAATAATATGGTAACCAAGTCACCACTGTATGCATAAAATAATTTAGCTTCTGGTCTTTGTTTACGAATATAATTGGCTATCGCATGAAGTAAATGGGTTTTACCTAAGCCAGAATTTCCATAAATCATAATGGGATTAAAGATATGCTTTCCTACTTCATTACAGCATTGAAGACAGGCAGCGTAAGCTTCTGCATTTGAATTTCCTTGAACAAAATTTTCAAATGTATATTCCGGATTAATATCACTTTGTTTAATATCAATAGATTGTTCAATTCTATTTTCTTCTATTGTGAAATTAGAAACGTCTTTTTGATCGATAAACTGAATAGTAACCTTACTTCCGTTTAATTCACTTAATATATCTTCAAATAAAGCTTTATTGTTCTCACTATTTAGAATATGTAAGGTAATAACTGTTTTATAAGAAACATAGGCAATTCCTTTATCAATCGTAACTAATTCAGTCTTTTCTATCCAGGAATGATAAATGTCATCACTGAAATAATTTGTTTCTTTTACAGTATTTAATACATCTTTCCATAATTGATTATAAGATGACATAATACACTCCTTTTCTTTCGCATAAGACATTATACACGAAAATTAATAAAAATCGAAATGAATATAAGTTTTCCACATTTCCACAAACAAAAAAAGTGGAAAAGTTATGCTCATTGGGGGAAACTTATAAAAATGTGGAAAACTAATGTGGAAAACTACTCTTTTTCTTCCTACTTTTACAATCAAATATTACTTTAAATAAAGGAAAATTAAAAGTTTTCCCCAAAAAGAAAAAGAATCAGAAAATAAGTAGATAAAAAAGTGGGGAAAAGAGTACAATAATGAGTGGAAAACAAAGAAATGCTTGTTTTTATAAAGGAAAGTTGTAAAATAAATCACACCTATAAAAGGGGGAAAACTATGGCTTATAGATTTGTGAATAATTTAAATAAAGAAGAATTTAATAATTTTGTAAAGAATCATGAATATTGTAACTTACTACAAAGTTATGAATGGGCTAATATAAAATCCAATTGGGACCATGAATATACAGGTGTATATAATGAGGAAGGGAAAATCGTAGCAACAGGATTGGTTTTAATCAAAAGATTGCCAATGAAATTTACTATGTTTTATTTACCTAGAGGTCCAATAATGGATTATAAAAATGTAGAATTAATGAAATTTTATTTTGATGAATTAAAGAAAATTGCGAAAAAAAGAAAGTGTTTATTTATTAAATGCGATCCAGCTATTCATATTAATGACTATAAATCAAAAGATGTTAATCAAAATTATTATGAGGATACCCAGACTTATTTAGATGTATTTAAAAAAATAGGTGCCAGACATCATGGATTTACAATGAATATTTCAGATACAATACAACCACGTTTCCAATCAAATGTATATGCATGTGAAAATATTGAAGAAACACTTCCAAAACATACAAAAAGATTAATTAAAGATGCTGATAAAAGAAATGTTGAAATAATAGAGGGTCAATTAGAATTGGTTGATGAATTTTCAAGATTAGTATCTTTAACGGAAGAAAGAAAACAAGTTTCATTAAGAAATAAAGAATATTTTAAGAAATTATTAGATACCTATCCTGAAGGTGGAGTAATTTTTTTAGCGAAATGTAATTTATATAAATTATCTAAGGATGCACACGATAAAATTAATCAATTAGATGAAGAAATAAAGAAAACACCAGAAAATGCACAAAAGAAATTAAGAAGACTGCAAGATCAATATAATTCTGCAAATAAAGATGTCATTGAATTTGATAAAATGCTGGAAGAATTTGGAAATGAAAATAAAAAAATTGCGATTGCAGGTATATTAAGTATTCAATTTGGAAATACTTGTGAAATGTTATATGCAGGGATGGATGAAAGATTTAAAAAATTTATGCCTCAATATAAAGAATATGTAGAAAACTTTAAATGGGCATTTGAAAGAGGATGCATTTGGTCCAATATGGGAGGAGTAGAAGGTTCTTTAGATGATGGATTAACGAAATTTAAAGATAATTTCAATCCTACAATTAATGAATTTATTGGAGAATTTGATATTCCTGTTAATAAAATCTTATTTTTTCCTAGCTTAAAGGCTTATGATATTATGAAAAAGAGGCAATTAAGTGAATAAATCATTGACATTCAAGAATGAAGATTGCTATAATTATCAAGCAATCTTATTTGAAAATTTAGATGAAGAGAAAAGACTGAGGGGTGTAATAAAATGAAAAGAACATATCAGCCAAGTAAGAGAAAACACCAAGTAACTCATGGTTTCCGTGCTCGTATGGCAACAGTTGGTGGTCGTAAAGTTCTTGCTAGAAGAAGAGCAAAAGGCAGAAAGGTATTATCCGCATAGAAAATCACCAAAACGGTGATTTTTTTGTGTTGATGAAAGAAATTGTATGAAAAAAGAGTATAGAGTTTGTAAGAACTACGAATTTTCTTCTATCATTCATCAACAAAATTTAGTGAAATCATCTTCTTTTATATGTTATTTTGACAAGAGAAAAGAAAATCATTCTCGCTTTGGAATTAGTGTAGGAAAAAAAATTGGGAATGCAGTTTGTCGAAATAAAGTAAAAAGACAGGTTCGTTCAATGATAGATGCTATCTTTGAGTTTAATGAGGATTATGATCTTATTCTTATAATAAGACCAATGTATTTAAAAAAATCATATGAACAGAATCTAAGCGAACTAAATGAAAATAAAAAGAAGATTGATAAAAAAATGAAAAGAAAGGGAAGTAAGGAGTAAAAAATGAAAAAGTTCTTACAAGAAAAATCTAAAATCCTATTTCTTTGTTTCTTTGTATTGCTTTCATGTACGGCATGTACCAGTCCTCGTGGAAGTGATGGAAAAACAAAAGTAGATATGATTATTACGAACGAAACAGTTCAAATACCAAGTGAAAAATTAAACTTTGATGATGTAGAAGATGAAAAATTAAAAGCAGAATATGAAGCCAGTGAATATGTAACTGTCAATCCAATTGGATTCAAGGAAGCTTTCAGTAATGGTTGGTTTGAAGGTTTAATTGTATGGCCAATCGCCATGTTGTTGAACTTAGTTGGAGATAGAACAGATGCTGGTATTGCGATTATCTGTGTAACTATCTTTATTAACTTAGTTGTATTCTTTATTACGCGTAAATCACAAATGTCAAGCCAACGTATGCAGGAAGTACAGCCAGAAATTCAACGTATTCAAAATAAATATAAAGATAGAACTGATAGTGAATCTCAAATGAAAATGTACAATGAGACACAAGCTCTTTATAAGAAATACGATATTCATCCATTTGGATCAATGGCCGTTATGTTTTTACAGATTCCAATTATGATGGGTATGTATTTTGCGACAATGCGAGCAGCTTGCGTAATTAATGGTACTTTCTTAGGCGTTGATTTATCTGGAACTGCAATGCAGGGATTTAAAAATGGGCAAATTGTTTATATCGTAATTTATATATTAATGATTATTTGCCAGTTATGTTCTATTAAAATGCCTCAATGGCTGAAAAAATCAGAAGATAAGAAGAACAATGTTAAGAAAAGAGAATATCGTAATAACAAAGATGATGAAAATCCTATGGGCAATATGAATATGACAATGTATATGTCAACTGCTATGATTGCTTTCTTATACATTTCATGGCCAATTGCCATGTCATTCTATTGGTGTGTATCTTCTTTATATCGAATTTGTCAACAATTAGTATTACATAAATTGATGAAAAAAGAAAAAGCTAAATAAGAGAGGTAAACAACAATGGAATTTGAAAGATATACAGGAAAAACAGCAGAAGAAGCTGTAAAAGCAGCGGCTAGTGCTAAAGGTGTTTCTGTGGATGAAATCACATACAATGTTTTAGAAGAAAAAAGTGGATTTTTAGGAATTGGAAAAACCGTTGAAATTGAAGCTTTCTGTGAAAAAGATGTGGAAGAATTTATTCGTAATTATATTCAGACTTATTTCGATAATGCCCAATTAGATGGTTCTGTTGAAATGGTAAATGATAAAGGATTTTACAAAATTACAGTAAATACATCCAATAATGCCGTATTAATTGGAAAAGGTGGAAAATCGCTTCAATCATTTAATCGTTTAGTAAAAGCAGCTGCCAGTGCACAATTTAAAAAACGTGTTGGATTATTGATTGATGTGAATGGATATAAACAAGATCGTTATGAAAAAATCACACGCATGGCAGTTCGTGTTGCCAAAGATGTACGTCGTACAAAAGTGGATGCCGTTTTAGATCCTATGCCAGCTGATGAAAGAAAAGCAATTCACAATGCTCTTGCAGGAATGAGCAATATTTCGACTAAATCAGAAGGTGAAGGAGAAGGAAGAAGATTAACGATTCTTTATACACCAGGAAAAGAAATTGAATAACGGGTTATCCCGTTATTTTTTCTAGGAGGAAATTAAATGAAAATTATAATTGGATTAGGAAATCCTGGAAGAGATTATATGAATACAAGACATAATGCTGGTTTTATGGTATTAGATGAACTAGCTAAAAAATGCAACTTAGAATTCAATACTGAAAAGTTTTCCGCTTATTTTGCCAAAGGAAAAGTAAATGGAGAAGATGTTGTTTTAATAAAACCAACCACATTTATGAATAATAGTGGTTTTGCACTTAGACAATGTTTGGATTTTTATAAAGAATCTATGAATAATGTACTGGTTGTCTATGATGATGTAGATTTACCAGTTGGAAAAATTCGTCTTCGTCAAAAAGGAAGTGCTGGTGGACATAATGGTATGAAAAGTATCATTGAATGTACTTTTACAAACGAATTTAATCGTATTCGTGTAGGAATTGGAAGAGATTCCAATATTCCTATGATAAAATGGGTGTTATCAAAATTTAGAGAAGAAGAAAAAGATGATTTACAAGCAGCTGTAGAACAAGCTAGCCAGGCAGCTTTTTTCTCTATTAATCATCCATATGATATGACAATGAATCAATTTAATAAAAAATAAATATGAAAGAAAAAATATTAAAGATTCTTGAATCCAATGAAGTTGTCCAACAAATTCTTCATCAAGAGAATCATGTTGGAAACTTGTTTTGTATGGAAGAAGCTTTAGTGTTAGCTTCTGCTTTTCAAAAGGATAAAAAAACAAGAATCATCGTAAAAAAGAATAAATATGAAGCGCAGCAATTATATAATCGTTTATCCCCACTAATAGATAATGTGCTGCTTTTTGTCATGGAAGAAAGTTTGCGTGTACAATCGATTGCTTCATCCCCAGAAGATAAAGAACAACTTTTATATTCACTAACAAAAATAGTAAAAGAAAAAGAAAGCAAGATTGTTATATGTAATTTGGCAGCTTATTTGAGATATTTACCTGATCCTTTTTTCTTTAAGGAAAATTGTTTTGAGTTACATGTTGATGATGAAATGGATATGAAAACATTTAAATCCAAATTAAATCGTATGGGTTACACTAAGTTAAACTATGTTGACAGGCCATGTACTTTTGCATCTCGTGGAGGAATTGTAGATGTTTTTTCGCTGGAATATGAACATCCAATTCGCATTGAGTTTTTTGATACTGAAATTGAATCCATTCGCTTTTTTGATGAAAATACACAAAGAACAATCGAATCGCTGCACTCAATTGAAATAGGACCTGCTACGGATTTGTTGTTTACTGACCAACAATTAGAAGAAATAAAAGAAAAAGTAAAAACTAAGTTAGAAAAAGAAAAGAAATTATTATTTGAACAGGAAATTGAACTATTAACCAATCATATTGAATCGGATTTAATGTTGTTAGAAAACTATGACATATCTCCTCATTTATATTGGTATTATGCGTATATTCATAGTGCAAAGTTATTAGATTATCTTCCTAATGCAACCATTATTTTAAGTTCAAAAGAAGAAGTAGAAAATTATGAAAAGAAATTAAATGAAGAAAATATTACTTTTATTCAGGAAATGGTACAGGATCGAAAATCATTATCTCAATATATGATGTTTCATGATCTTTATACTTTAGAAAAGAATAAAAATACGATGTTTTTTCATGAATTTTTAGATTTTGATTATCCTGTTACCTCAAATATTTTTCCATTAGAACCAGCAACTCTACCTTTATTGAATCAATTGGATGCCATTGATCAAGAATCTTCTTATCTTTGTTTAAACAAAGAAGATAGAGAAAAAG
>R14__coassemble_836_pt1 | contig 18350 bp, 19 predicted proteins | sample R14__metabat2_low_PE_009 | metagenome-assembled genome bin R14 | reverse complement strand
TTATTTCCCGCTCATAATTAGATTATTTTAGGACATTTTCGCAAGATATTGACACTAAAATTTTTTTCTTTCTTATAAAATATTGGATACCAACGTGGTAGAATAGTTTTGGAGGATTTGTGCATATGAGTAAAATAGAAGAAGTTAAAGGAAATCTAATTGTATCCTGTCAGGCATTACCAGACGAACCACTTCATTCTTCTTTTATTATGGGAAGAATGGCTTTGGCCGCTTATCAAGGTGGAGCAAAAGGAATCAGAGCGAATACGGTTTCTGATATTAAAGAGATTCAATCGGTAGTGGATTTACCTGTTATTGGAATTATTAAGGAAGTATATGGAGACTCTCCTGTCTACATTACACCAACTATGAAAGAAGTGACAGCTTTAGTTGAACAGGCAAAACCAGAAATTATCGCAGTGGATGCGACTTGTCGTATGCATCCAGATGGAAAATATATTGACGAATTTTTTGCGGATATTAAAGCAAAATATCCAAATCAATTATTGATGGCTGATTGTGCAACTTTAGAAGAAATGATTCATGCAGATGAATTAGGTTTTGATTTTATTGGTACAACATTAGTTGGATATACAGAACAGTCAAAAGGTATGAAAATTGAAGCAGATGATTTTAAAATCATTCGAGATTTATTGGCGGTTGCCAAACATAATGTTATTGCGGAAGGAAATATCGACACACCTGAAAAGCTAAAAAGAGTATTAGATCTTGGATGCTACAGCAGTGTTGTTGGTTCAATTATTACTCGTCCACAATTAATCACAAAACGATTTGTTGATGCGATTAAAAATTAGCGATTCTACAAAGTAGAATCCTTTTTTTGTTTACTTTATAATAAATGAGAATGGATGTGAGTGTATGCTAGAAAAGAAACAATTAGAAAAGTTATTGAGTCAATCCCTTCAGTCAAAAGCTGATTTTGCGGAAATCTTTGAAGAAGAAACAACAACAGAAACAATTACTTTCTTAAATGGAAATGTTGAAGATGTGGACAAAATCATTCGTAATGGGCTAGGAATCCGTTTGTATAAAGAAACTCAGTCTGTATATGGCTATACTAATAATTTGGATGACAAGTCTTTATCGGATTTGGTTGAAACATTAAAAGATGCATTAGGAAAAGAAGAAAAAGAAATTTCTGTTACATTAAAAGAAGAAAAAATAGATAACAAACATTTTATTAAAATGAATCCAATTGAAGCTTCTTTAAATCAAAAAGTAGATTTATTGAAAAAAGCTTATAAAATCACAAAAGAACAGGATGAAAGAATCTTTAAAGTACAAGTTTCTTTTGGCTCTGTTGTTCAAAATGTTCAAATTTCTAACAGTGAAGGAAGATTGGTTCGTGACACACGTGTGCGTTGTCGTATGCCAATTCAAGCCTATGCGAAAGAAGGAGAGAACCTTCAATCAGGATTTGAAGGTCCAGGGGCTGGAATGGGGTTAGAATATTTTAGCGATGAATTGATTGAAAAAAGTGCAAAAGAAGCAGCAAGAGTAGCTTTAGTTATGTTAGAGGCAAAAGATTGTCCATCTGGAAAGATGCCAGTTATTATTGATAATGGATTTGGTGGCGTTATTTTTCATGAAGCTTGTGGACATTCATTAGAAGCAAGTGCAGTAGCTAAAAACCAAAGTGTGTTTACAGGAAAAATCGGACAAAAGATTGCCAATGAAAAAGTTACTGCCATTGATGATGGTACCATTGAGAATGGATGGGGTTCACAAAATGTTGATGATGAAGGGAATCTTCAACAAAAACGTGTATTAATTCAAAACGGCATTCTTACATCTTATATGGTAGATCGTTTGAATGGGCGAAGAATGCACATGGAATCAACAGGAAGTTCAAGAAGACAATCCTATAAATTTGAACCTACTTCGCGAATGAGCAATACCTATATTGATGAAGGAAGCGATGATTATGATGAAATGTTTAAAGGAATCGAAAAAGGATTATATGCCAAGAAAATGGGTGGTGGTTCTGTCAATCCTCAAACGGGTGAATTTAATTTTGCGGTAAATGAAGGATATATGATTGAAAATGGAAAAATAACGTATCCTGTAAAAGGGGCTTCTTTAATAGGAAATGGTAAGGATATTTTAATGAACATTGATCGTGTTTGTTCGAATTTAAAGCGAGCACAAGGAATGTGTGGAGCAAGTAGTGGAAGTATCCCTACTGATGTGGGACAACCGGCGATTCGTGTAAGTTCTATTACTGTAGGAGGAACAGCAAATGAATAAGGAAGCTTGGATTCAATGTGCATTGGATAAGGGAATGGAAAGTTTTGAGATTTATGAAAGTTTAAATAGTTCTAAAGAATTAACCTGGTTTGATAATAAAATGGATACGTTCGTCTCTAGTTCGATACTTGGAACTTCGATTCGTGGAATCGTAGATGGAAATGTGGCAAATATGGCTCTAGAACACGTAGATGATTCGCAAATGGAAAGTGTAATTGATTCCTTAATGGAACAAGCAAAAACGATTACTACCAAAGAAAAAGATACATTGCGAAAACCGGAAACTATAGAGACAGTTGAATATAAAAGAGTGTGGATTCATCCTTCTATGCAACAAGTTCAGGAAGTAATGAAAACGATAGAAAAAAAGGCAATGGCTTATGATTCTAGAATTCAACAGGTTGCTTATCTTGGATGGGAAGAGTCGAAAGGATATCGACAAATTACCAATTCTTATGGGATTGATGTAATGGATGAAGACGAAATACAATATCTTGCGATGAGCGTGGTTGCACAAGATGGAGATGATATTAAAGATAAAACCAATATTGAACTCGTTTATGATTTATCTGTGTTTGATATTGATGGGTTTGTAGAGAAAGTGTGTAAAGAAGCAATATTAAAATTAAATGCATCTTCTCTTCCTTCTCAGACTTGTCCGGTTATCTTTGAAAAGAAAGCAATGACTTCTTTATTTGGAGCATTCACGGGTTTATTTAGTGGTGATTTAATTTATAAAGGAATTTCTTGTTTAAAAGGAAAAGAGAATACACAAATTTTTTCGGATTTAATTACTATTGTGGACAATCCAAGAAATACAGAAGCTTTAAGCGTGGCGACTTTTGATGATGAGGGATGTCCTACTTATGAAAAGAAGTTAGTGGACAAAGGAATCTTTAGATTGGCTTTACAATCAACAAAATCTGCGATTCGTAATCATTGTCAAAGCACGGGAAATGGATTTAAATCTGGCTATGCGTCTTCTGTAAGCGTACAACCGTTAAATTGTAACATTGAACCAGGAAGTCATTCTTTGGAAGAATTGATGATGGCAATGAAAGATGGTTTGGTTATAACGGATTTAGCGGGGTTACATGCAGGAATTGACTTTGTCAGTACGAATTTTTCCCTTCAATGTTCTGGCTATTTGGTAAAAAACGGGAAAAGAGATAAAAGTGTTACATTGATTACAGTAGCTGGTAACTTTTTAAATTTAATGAAAGATGTTAATTTGGTTGGAAATGATTTAGAATGGAAGTATCATACAATTGTATGTCCAAGTATTTATTTTAATAAATGTGCAATAAGTGGAGAGTGATAATATGGCAGATTTTAACAACATCGAATTAAGAGAGGCATTACGAGAAATCAAAGAAGATAGAAAAGACGATTCAATTCGTAATATGGCTAAAATTTTAACCTCAACAAGTTTATTGATACCTGCAATTTGGGATAAAGAACCAAAAAGAGGTGCAGGAAACCAAATGGAATTTGAAACAAACACAAATTTTCAGTTTGCTTTGGCAACGAATCAAAAAGGGGAGCGTTACTTGGTTTTGTTCACAAGCCAGTATGATTATAAACATTGGGATACAGAAAAGCTTTTTAAACCTTTAGTGTTAACTTTTGATCAACTTCAACCGCTTGTTTCGAATGTAACAGATGTATTAGGGGTTGTGATTGATCCAACAGATGTAAATGTAACTTTGTCAATGGAGTTTATTAAACAGTTTAAAAGAAATCCAGGGGTTAATCCAGGTGCAAGACAGAATGTAAATATAGAGAAAAAACAATTTAAACAAGGAGATCAAATCACATTACGACCTGTTGAAGGAAGAGAAAAATTAAAGAATGCGATTGTTGAATTTTGTTTGAAAAAAGAAGAAATTAAGGCAGTGTACATAAATGAAAGAATTAATCCAGATAATACAACACACTGGTTTTTGATTGTTGATATGGTTCCTGAAAACCCTGAAGTCTTCCAGGCTATCGGAAAAGCGGCTCATCCATATGATGAAGGCAAACAGATGGAATTCTTGTTTGCTAACTACAACATCAGCAAACAAATTATGGAAAATTCAAAACCAATTTATGTAAGTGAGAAGAAAGAAAATGCAGTGTCCTAAATACATTCTTGATATATTAAAAACATATAACGAGAATGGATATGAAGCCTATGTTGTTGGCGGGAGTGTAAGGGACTCTTTATTAGGTAAAGAATGTCATGACTATGACATCACGACAAATGCTTTGCCTGAAAAAACATTAGAATTGTTTGAACACTGTGCTCCTACCGGTTTAAAACATGGAACGGTTACAATTTTAAGTGAAGAAGCAGTAGAAGTGACAACGTATCGAAGTGAATCTAGTTATAAAGATCATCGCCATCCAGATACAGTGAAGTTTGTCACGACTTTAGAAGAAGATTTAGCTCGTCGAGATTTTACCATTAATGCGATAGCTTATCATCCGGATTTAGGCATTGTTGATCCTTATCATGGACAAGTGGATTTAGAAAACAAGGTTATTCGTTGCGTAGGCAATCCTAATCAGCGATTTGAAGAAGATGCTCTTAGAATGATGCGTGCTTATCGTTTTTGTGCTCAATTAGATTTTCAATTGGATTCTAAAACAAAGCAGGCAATTAAAGAAAATCAAGCTTTGATTCAATGTATTTCAATAGAAAGAATACGTGATGAATTGATTCGTATTCTACAAATGAATCCTTATGTTGTAGAACAAATGGTGGATTTATTAGAACCAATCATTCCTGAGTTGAAAAGGAGCTTAGAATGCGAACAAAATAGTCCATGGCATTACTGTAATGTTCTTCATCACTCTTTAAGAGCAATTAAGGAAATGCAGCATTTTGATTCAACAATAGCTTTTACCTTGTTGTTTCATGATTTGGGTAAACCTGAAACCAAGACAACAGATGTAAATGGAAGGGATCATTTTAATGGACATCCTGAAGCATCTTTTCGTATTGCGAAAAGAATTTGTAAGGAATTAAAGCTAACTTCTTTGCAACAAAAAGAAATTCCTTTATTGGTATTCCATCATGAAAATTGGCTTTATCCAAAATTGGAAAATGTATATTATTTTCGCATTGCTTTAGGATGGAGCGATGAAATGCTTCGTAAACTGATCGAAGTGAGACGATGCGATATTCTAGCACACTCAAAAAAAGGACAAAAAACATTGATTCAAATCTTTGCTTATCGGGATTTATACAACAAGTGTGTTTTAAATCGCCCAATGAGTTTAAAAGATTTAGCGATTGATGGACATGATGTGATTGAAAATACTTCCTATTCAGGAAAAGAAATTCATGAAGTTTTAGAAGAATGTTTAAAAATGTGTTTCTATGATCCGTATCGAAATCGAAAAGAATATTTAATTAAATATATTAAAAATGCCTCATAAATATGAGGCATTGCTTATGATTTAAACTGACATGGATAATGGCAATTTAAAGAATACCTTTAGTGTATAAGCAATAAAGGGGGGGAAAGAAAAATGGAAATTGTATTATTAGTTCTAATGATTTTAATCTTAATTTGTTTGATTGTATTGATTTTCCAAACAAGAAATAAAGAATCAAATCCACAAATTGATCAAATCATTACCCAGATTCATTTGTTGCAGAAGGAACAGAATTATTCTTCTAAATCCATAGAAATGATGGAGCAAGATATTAGGAATATGAATCATGTAATGGTGAATACCAAACAAAGGGGAAATTGGGGTGAATATCAATTAGAACATCTATTGACGCTGTATGCAGGGAAGAATCCATCCATATTTCAGATGCAGTATACATTGGATAATGGAAAGATTGCGGATGCGATTCTGCATATTCCTTCAAAAAATGAAGTTCTTTGTATCGATTCGAAGTTTCCTATGGAAAACTATATAGAAATGAATGAAGATGAAGAGAATAAAGAATATTACTTACGTCAATTTAAGGGGAATGTGAAAAAGCATATAGATGATGTATCTAAAAAGTACATTACCCCTCAAACCATGAATCAAGCTATTCTTTTTATTCCTAGTGAAGCGATTTATCAATTTATTTGTGCAAAGTGCGATGATTTAGTGAATTATGCATTAAAAAAACATGTCTTTTTGACATCTCCAACAACTTTGGTGGGGATTATTATGACTTTAATCTCCAGTACGAAGGATTTTTATCGAGCTGAACATTTAGAAGAAATCGAAAAAGATTTAACATTGCTTCAAGAAGATGTTAATCGTCTTGTTGAAAGAAGTGAGAAAGCAGAAAAGAGTTTAGATTCTTTGGTACAACAATTTCATTCGGTTTCTACATCGGCAAAAAAGGTGGGAAATCGCATTGACAAGATTACAGGAGGGAAATCATGATTTCGGTTATAAAAGGAGACATTACAGGATTGGATTTTGATTTAATCGTTAACGATGCTAGACAAGATTTGATGCCACAAAATGGAATTAGTGCAGCTCTATTCGAAAAAGCAGGCCCTGATTTAATTGAAGAATGTAGAAGACTTAAATGCGATCCTGGACAAGTCGTATTAACACATCCACATGCTCTTCCGTGCAAAGGTGTGATTCATGCTGTAGGTCCTGTTTATATTGATGGATCACAAATGGAAGCGGAAATACTAGAAGCGTGTTATTGGAATGCGATGGCATTGGCATATCGATTGACCAGAGAAACGGGATGGACATCTTTAAGTATTGCTTTTCCTTGTTTAGGTATACAAAACGGCTATCCAAAACAAGAAGCGTGTCATTTAGCGATTAAAACAATAAAAAGTTTATTTAGTGAATATCCAGACGCTTCTTTTATTGACGTTGTCTTTGTGTGCGAAGATCAAGAAGCTTATCAATGTTATAAAGAGGAATTAAACAAATGAAGTCAATGGTAGAATTGTCCCATGATTTTTTAAAACCTATATGTCATACAGGAGCAATTTGTGTAGATGCAACACTTGGAAGAGGAAAAGATAGTCAGTTCTTTTTAAATCAAAATGTGTCGAAAGTATATGCATTTGAAATACAAGAAGACGTATATAAAGAAGCAATAAATCATATTCATGATAAACGTTTTTATCCATTTTTATTAGGCCATGAAAAAATGAATGAAGTAATTACAGATTTAGTAGATGGAATCGTGTTTAATTTTGGATATTGCCCTGGTAAAGATAAATCTATTTGTACACAATCATCCACAAGTGTTGTGGCGATAGAAAAAGGTTTAAATATCTTAAAGAAAAAAGGCAGAATGGCTTTAGTGATTTATCCTCATAATCAAGAAGAAGTGAATTCTATAGAATGTTATTTAGAAGAATTGGATTCGCATTTATATTCGATATTAAAAATAAAGCACATGAATTTGGACAATAGTCCTTATATAATAGAAATAGAAAAGAGGTAGTTGTATGGAAATTATTGACTCTGGTTTATTTCATGCTTTTGGAGATTTTCCAAAAGGAGAAAAAGTAGAAAAATCAGAAAAGTTATATTCACAGGCAAAAGGATTCTATGAATCCATAGATTCTTCATTACCGGATGGCACAGTGATGTATGAAGTTTACGTTGTGAATGCCGATAAAATAGAGGAAGGGTATCTAAATTGGGGATTAAGTGTGTTAAATCCAGTGACTGTGAATGGAGAATGCAACATGACAAGAGGGCATTTTCATGCGGATTTAAATTGCGAAGAATACTATTGGACATCAAACGGAACAGGGCTATTAATGTATATGGATGAAGAAGGTAAGTGCTGGTGTGAAAGTATGAAACCAGGTACGCTTCATCATATTAATGGTCATTATGCTCACCGCTTAATCAATACAGGTGAAGAACAACTTCGAGTTGTTTGTGTTTGGAATTCCAATGCAGGACATGATTACCAAAGAGTTGAGAAGATGCCATTCCCATATAGAGTATTCAAAGAAAATGGAAAAATTATTGTGAAAGAAAGATAGCGAGGAAATCCTCGCTATTTTAATGTGATATGTAGTTTATTTCCGGCGTTGTCTGGAATATAGACTTCAGACTTTTCGTTTTTAAAAACAATGCAGTTGTTTTCTTTATCGATGGATATAGGCTTTGATTTTGTTCCATCTTCTTGCAAAACATAGATGCCATCGTATTTAATGCCGCTTTTATTTTCAGAAACGTAAATATAGATTTCTCCATCTTTTTTTGTATAAGAATCCAGTACAGGTGCTTTGTCATCGCATTCAGTGACTTTCACTGTTGTTTGTCTATATTGTTGATTCCATAGCTGAACAGTTACAATCATTGTTCCATTTTGCGTGGCTTTAATGACATAGTTTTTGTCACTTGTTTCAAAGATAGACATTTCGTTTCCGGAAATAGTTGCAGACATTTTTTGAATAGGGAAATAATTTTGTACCTTCAGTTCATAAAGTGTCAGGTACTGGCTTTCCTTTTTTGAAACACTCATCGTTAATGAAAAGAAACAAAATGGAAGTATCGCAAATAGAAGCATCATACCTAATACAGTTCGTCTTTGAACAGCGTATTTTTCTTTTCGATAGTTGCTGTAGGACAAAAGTGTATCTAGAGGAATGGTGTTTCTTTCTAAATCGCATCGATCTAGTATGTCACTTAAAGTCTGGGCAGCAACTTGTGAATCTAATTCATATCGTTTCATGTTAGCCACCTAATTGAATGAGACGGTTTTTCCCTTTAACAATACTGTCTTTAACACGATGATATGGAATATCCATAATCGATGCAATTTTATAGTAGCGCAAATGCGTATAATAGCGCATCACTAGAGTTAAAGATTCTGATATCGGTAATTTCAATAATTGATTGATTGTATAGGAATGGTTATCAATTTGAATGTTCTTATGTATTGGCTTATATTCTAAACAAATGCGTAAATTAATTTGTAGTAACCACAATACAAAGATTCCGTTATTCTGTAATTGATAAAGTGAGGTAAAAGCTTGTACGTATGTTTTATCCAAAGTTTCTTTTGCGAGTTTTTCGTTTTCTAAAAAGACACAAGAAAACGTATAGACAGAAGGGTATGTAGCAGCAAACAATTCTGCATAGGCGTTACTGTCGTTATCTTTGGCTTTATCAATTAATTTTGAAATATACTGATAATCTAATTTTGCCATATTTATGCCTCATACATTCTTTTATTTGAAAGGGCAATCAGTTCATTGATTGTTTTGATTTCAGGTCCTTCTTTGTAAGCAATTCCCAAACGGAATTCAATAGGCATATCGGGATTTTCCTGGTTGTGTTCTAATATTTTTTGATCCAATTTACTTAAGAATGCGTTGATGTTGTTGTCTGTGGCATCTTCGAATAAGGCTAAAAATTTATTTCCCCCATTTCTTCCTACGAAGCAATAATTAAAGGATGCCATCTTAATGAGATTAGAAAAATCACGAATGGCTCTATTTCCGGCTGCGTGTCCATATTTTTCGTTGATTTCTTGAATATTAGATAAATCAAACATAATACTCGCAATATTATCGGGTAGTGGTTGATCGGCGTATTTTTCGATAATCGCATCACAACTATAACGGTTCGCAATTCCAGCAACAGTATCGGTATGAACTGCTTGGTCTAATTCAGAATAATTATTGCGATATGTTGATAAGAAGCGAAGATCTAAATAGATAAATACAAAAGTTAAACCATAAGAGCACCATAATAATAAACATAGAATCAACACATCTGGATCTGCACTGACTTTTTGATACAATCCTGTGTGAAAAAAGATAGTAACTAATCCAAAAACGGTTAATATAGCGAAAATTGCGAGTTGAATTGTTTTGATTTTAGTATAGTTTTTCATTTTAATTCCTTCTTCAACAAAAAGTATATCAGTATTTTTCGAAAATATCATTCAAAATGTTATATAATAGATTCATGGGAAATCGACGATTTGATAAACACAAGCATGGATTGTTAATAGAAGCGGAGCAAATTTTTGTATTTGCGGTTATTTTATTTGTTGTTTTTCGTTTTGTGATAGGCTTTTCTTTTGTGAGCGGGAAGTCAATGTATCCAACTTTTGATGAGGGGGATCTAGTTGCTTATACGCGATTAGGTGATACCTATCAAGTAGGAGATGTCGTATCTGTTAAGATGCCTTCTGGTGTTTACTACATTAAAAGAGTGGTGGCGACAGGAGGCGATACAATTGATATCCATGATGGATCTCTTTATATCAATGGGCAAAAAGAACAGGGTAACTATATCAACGGAATTACTGAAACACAGGATGAGGGTATAATGGAATATCCTTATACTTTGAAAGAAGGGGAATATTTTGTTTGTGGAGATAATCGAGAGGTATCTTTAGATTCAAGAACATTCGGGGCCGTTGGTTCTCATCAGATTAAAGGAAAAATATGGTCTTTCTTCTATCAATAGAACGATTTCATCAATATATATGTCAAAAATGACAAGTTAGATGGCTTGTTTTGCCTCTTTGTTAGAATATGAGTAAACAAAGAGGAAGCGGGATGGCAAAAGAAAGATACTACACCGATAATACAAAGGTAAATGAGATGTTAAATGCATATGCTCGTCAAGCGCAGGATGGAAATGTGGCTTTATCTGTTGATATGATGGCTCTTCAAGGGGATATACCTGAAAATCTTTTTTATGATGTATTAGCGATGGCTATGGAACAGGCGTTCAATAATTGTGTTAATACAACATTTAAACGAAATGGAAGATATGTAAAAATCCGTACAATGGCATGCCAAAAACAAATATTTATTAAAATTCAAAATTCTTCTGATGAAAATATTTATGATGAAAAGAATTTGGAATCAATCCAGAAACTATTGAATACAGATAAAGGATATTTTAAATATTCAACCAAAGAAGATGAAAAAGAAATGTTGATTGCGATGCATATCTAGGCACTAGGGTGCCTTTTTATTTTGTCCTATCATTTGGTGTGTTATAATAACGTGGGGTGATATGAGTGGAACATAAGTATATCTCCATACAAGGAGCAAGAGAAAATAATTTAAAAAATATAAATCTGCAAATCCCTAAAAATAAATTAGTAATTATGACTGGTGTGTCTGGAAGTGGAAAGACATCATTGGCCTTTGATACCATTTATGCAGAAGGACAAAGACGATATATGGAATCTTTATCTGCATATGCTCGTCAATTTTTAGGAAACAGTGAAAAACCAGAAGTTGATCAGATTGAAGGATTGTCACCAGCCATTGCGATTGATCAAAAGACAACTTCTAATAATCCTCGTTCTACTGTTGGAACTGTAACGGAAATCTATGATTATTTGCGTTTGTTGTATGCAAGAATTGGTGTGCCATATTGTCCTTATCACAATGAGCCTATTACCGGAAGTACGATTAAAGAGATGGTTGATCGTATCATGGAATTGCCTGACAAGACACGTTGTACGATTCTAAGCCCTTTAGTAGATGGAAAAAAAGGAACACATAAGGAATTAATTAATAAATTAATTAAAGAAGGATATGTCCGTGCAAGAGTAGATGGGCAAATTGTTTATCTAGAAGAATTAGACGCACTGGAAAAAAATAAAAAGCATTCTATTGATGTGGTTGTGGATCGCATTGTAAAAAGTGAGGACCGTTCCCGCTTCTTTGATTCATTAGAAACAGCGCTGAAATTAAGCGATGGTTTGGCTATTTTAAGTACAAAAGATGAGGATGTATTATTCTCAAGTAATTATGCATGTAAGGTTTGTGGTTTCTCGGTTCCTAAATTAGAACCAAAACTATTTTCTTTTAACGCTCCTTTTGGAGCTTGTGATGCATGCAAAGGACTTGGATTTGTGCAAAGAGTGGATTTGGATTTATTGATGCCAGATATGAATAAATCTATTAACCAAGGAGGAATCCATTTTTATAAAAACTTTGTCAATACAGAAAATTTAGAATGGCAAAGAATGCAGGCTTTGATTGATTATTATAATATTGATAAAAGTGTGCCTTTAAAAGATTTACCTAAAAAACAATTAAACTATGTTCTTTATGGAAGCGATGTTCCTATTGCGTATGAAACACATTCTCGTGGAGGAATTACGTCCGCTAAATTAGAGTACATTGAAGGTGTTGCTCCTATGATAGAAAGACGATATATCGAAACAACATCTGCTATGTCTAGAGAATGGTATGGTTCCTATTTAGCTGATTGTGAATGTACTAAATGTAAAGGAGCTCGTTTAAATGAGCAGGCTTTAAGCGTTCGCGTGCAAGGAAAGAATATCTTCCAATGGACACAGATGAGCGTTAAAGAAGCCTTGATTTTTATGGAGAATCTAGAATTAACTCCTATGCAGAAACAAATTAGTGAGTTAATTGTCAAAGAAATTAAAAATCGTCTTCAGTTTTTAAATAATGTTGGCCTGACATATCTAACATTAAATCGTCTTGCCTCTACTTTATCTGGAGGAGAGGCACAACGGATTCGTCTAGCTACTCAAATTGGTTCTCGTTTAACCGGGGTTATGTATGTTTTAGATGAACCTAGTATTGGTTTACATCAAAGGGATAACGATAAATTAATTCATTCTTTAAAAGAAATGAGAGATTTAGGGAATACGCTAATTGTTGTGGAACATGATGAAGATACCATGAGAGCAAGTGATTTTATTGTTGATATTGGCCCTGGAGCAGGTGTACATGGTGGTGAAGTAGTTGCCATAGGAACACCACAAGAGGTTATGGATAATCCAAATTCAATTACAGGAATGTATTTGAGTGGCAAGAAAAAAATTGATGTTCCAGAAACCAGGCGAAAAGGAAATGGAAATAAATTAAAAGTTGTTCAAGCTTATCAGAACAACTTGAAGAAAGTGAATGTAAGCATTCCTTTAGGAACTTTTACTGTCGTTACGGGTGTATCAGGATCAGGAAAATCTAGTTTAATTACAGAGGTGTTGACCCATGGAATACAACATGAATTGGGTAGACTTCGTATAAAACCTGGATTATGTAAAGAAATAAAAGGAATGGAAAACGTAGACAAAATTGTTGAAATCGGACAAGATCCGATAGGCAGAACGCCTCGTTCTAATCCGGCAACTTATACTGGTGTCTTTGATGATATCCGTGATTTATTTGCGACAACAAAACAAGCAAAAATGCTCGGATATGATAAATCAAGATTCTCCTTTAATGTTAAAGGAGGACGGTGTGAAGCCTGTCAGGGAGACGGGATTTTGCGTATATCTATGCATTTCTTGCCAGATGTTTATGTACCTTGTGATCAATGTAATGGAACAAGATACAATGAAGAAACATTACAGGTTATGTATAAAGGGAAAACCATTTCTGATGTTTTAAATATGACTGTTGAAGAAGCATTGGAGTTTTTTGCGAATATTTCAAAAATCCGTCATAAACTACAAACGTTATATGATGTCGGTTTATCTTATATTAAATTAGGCCAGAGTGCGACGACTTTATCTGGAGGAGAAGCTCAGCGTGTGAAACTGGCAAGTGAACTACAAAAGAAAGCAACGGGTAAAACGTTGTTCGTTTTAGATGAACCAACAACAGGGCTACATAGTGATGATGTAAAGAAATTAATCAATGTTCTACAAAGGCTGGTGGAACATGGAGATACCGTCATTGTGATAGAACACAATCTGGATGTCATTAAATCAGCGGATTATATTATTGATATGGGACCAGAAGGTGGAGATGACGGAGGTACTGTTGTTGCGTGCGGTACTCCTGAACAAATTGCTGCTTGTAAAGAAAGCTTTACAGGACAATATTTAAAACCGTTATTAGAAAGGAAGTGAGAAAATGGCTAAAGTTACTGTTAGAGATTTAGCAAAAAAACTTAAATGGATACAGTTGTGTGGAGATGATGAATCTTTAAATCGACCTATTTATTTAGCTGATACAAACCGCCCCGGCTTAGAGTTGACGGGATATTATGCTCATGCTCAAAGAAAGCGTCTGGTTGTTTTAGGCGATAGAGAAATTCATTATATACATAATAAAATGGATGAAGTCGAACAGAGAAAGAATTTTGAATTTATCACAAGTGAAAAAACACCTGCCATTATTATCACGAATGGGGCAGATTGTCCTGAAATTTTAAGAGAAATTTGCGAGCGTAAAAACTTTCCTGTTTTTAAAACAATGAATGATACAACACACTGTACGATTAATATCACAAACTTTTTGGATGAGAAATTAGCGGATTCAATCATTCTTCATGGAGAGCTTTTAAATATTTATGGAATTGGTGTAATGATTCTTGGCGATTCTGGCATGGGTAAAAGTGAAATTGCGTTAGAATTAATAAAACGTGGACATCAGCTGGTGGCAGATGATCGGATAGATTGTTATAAAATTCATAATATGTTAGTAGGAAAAGCGCCTGAATTATTAGATGGATTTATGGAACTTAGAGGAGTCGGCATTATTAATGTGGCACGAATGTATGGAATTCAGTCTTGTGCTCATGAAAGTTCCATTGATTTTCAAATTCAATTAGAGCCTTTTGATGATACTCTAGACTATGATCGTGTCGGAATTGAAGAAAGAGAATATGTAGATGTTATGGGTGTTAAGATTTTAAAAATGCATATTCCGGTTAGTATGGGACGTCCAATGTCGACGATTATTGAAACAGCGGTTACTTATTATATGTTACTTCGCGATGGCAAAGATTCGGCTGTAGAATTTGAAAATAAGGTTGTAAGTCAGATTGAAAAGAATAAGGAGAAGGAAAATGGAACTCTTTCCAAATAGTAAGATATTCATTTCTATTGGTCCTTTTTCAATTACATGGTATGCCATCTTTATTTTAACAGGGGTCTTGGTAGCTTATGAACTAAGTCAGAAAACAATGAAGAAATGGTCTTATAGCACAAGCATACTAGAAGATTATGTCATTCCTATGATGTTTATAGGAATATTAGGTGCTCGTGTTTATTATGTGATTTTTCAGTGGGAATATTATTGTCAACATACAGATGAAATTTTAAAAATATGGAATGGCGGTTTGGCAATCCATGGGGGATTGATTGCTGGATTGATTTTTAGTTATGTTTACTTTAAAGAAAAGAAAGTTGAATTTCTTCGTATGTTTGATGTCATTATGCCTAATGTATTAATTGCTCAGGCATTTGGTCGCTGGGGAAATTTTATGAACCAGGAAGCCTTTGGTGGTCAAGTTTCTGAGGCTTTTATCAACCATTTTCCATCATTTATTAAAAACCGTATGTTTATTGATGGTTGTTACCATCATCCAACATTTTTATACGAAAGTGCTTTAAATGTATTGGGGTTCTTGTTTATTGTCTTTATTTTTCGGAAATTTTTCTATAAGAAGCAAGGAGATTGTGGCTTTGCGTATTTATGCTGGTATGGATTGGTACGCTTTTTTGTAGAAGGATTTCGTACAGATTCTTTGATGCTGGGCCCTTTAAAAATGGCGCAATGTGTATCTATCGTGTTTGTTTTGATTGGTATATGTGGATTATTAGGCGTTTTTCATAATGTGTTTAAGCTATATAAAAAACCAGTTGTTTTATTTGATTTAGATGGTACTTTACAAGATAGTCAAGCAATGATTTATGAATCTTTTAGACAAGTATTTAAAGAAAAATTAAATAAAGATTGCACACAGGAGGAATTGAATTCTTTTTTTGGTCCCACGTTAGAAGAAACATTTAGCCAATATTTTTCAGAAGACCAAATAGATGAAGTGATTGAACGATATCAGGAAATTAATCGTTCTCTGCACTATAAGATGTTAAAGCCAATAAAACATTCACAAAAAATGTTGAAAGGGTTAAAGAATCAGGGACTTTTATTGGGAATTGTTTCCAATAAAAGAATTGAAGTGGTGAAATTAGGGCTGAAGATATGTAAGCTAGAAGATTATTTTGATGTGGTACTAGGAAAAGAGGATTTGCCAAAGCCTAAGCCAGATCCTTCTGGATTAATTGAAGCTTGCAGACAATTAAAGGTATCTAGAGATAACTTGATTTATGTAGGAGATGCATCAGGCGACATTAAGGCTGCAAAGAATATGGCGGCGTTCTCGATTGGATTTAGTCTGGATTCGAATCGTGTAGAAGATTTAAAGAAAGAAAATGCGTGTCTTATTATCGATGATTTAGATGAATTAATAGATATTTGTAAGGAGAAACGTACATGGAACGACAGTACGATTTGGTGATTATTGGAGCAGGTCCGGCTGGTATGGCAGCAAGTATTTATGGTTCTCGGGCGGGTCTAAAAACTTTGCTTCTGGATAATGGTGCTCCAGGGGGAAAACTTGTTAAAACATTTAAAATTAGTAATTACCCTGGCGTAAAAGAGATAGCGGGCGTTGATTTGGCAATGTCGATGTTTGAACAATCTACTTCTTTTGGAACTGAATATGCTTATGGAAATGTTGTGAAAGTCACAAAGGATAAACATGTTCTATTAGAAGATGGAAGCGATATTGAAGCTAAGGCTGTGATTGTGGCAACAGGTACAAAAGAGAAAGTGTTAAATATTTTGGGTGAGAAAGAAATGATTGGCCGTGGCGTTTCTTTCTGTGCTGTTTGTGATGGTGCTTTTTTTAAAGAAAAAGATGTTGTAGTGATAGGAGGAGGAAACTCTGCGTTAGAAGAAGCCCTATATCTGACAACTTTTGCACGAACGGTTACCATCGTTATACGAAGAGATGTTTTTAGAGCAGAGGAATCAATACAACACCAAGTCTTATCTCATCCTAAAATTCAAATTGTTAGACATCATGTGCCAAAAGAAATATTAAGTGAAAATGGGAAAGTGTCAGGGATTGTTTTACAGGATGTGAATACAGAAGTAGAACAAATTCTTCCTTGTTCGGGAATTTTCCCATACATTGGACAAGACCCAATGAGCGATGCCTTAAAGGAATTAGATATTCTAAATGACAAAGGTTATATCCTTGTTAATGAGAATATGGAGACAAGCATTCCGGGAATCTATGGTGCTGGAGATATTATACAAAAAGATTTGCGTCAAGTTGTTACGGCAACAAATGATGGAGCAATTGCAGCTCAAAGAGCATACCATTATATTCAAAAATCATAAAGCTGGGATTTCCGGCTTTATTTGTTTATAATAGAGGTATGGTATTAGAAAGTTATACAAAAAAAGGAAATCATTTAAAAAATCAAGATGCTTTATTAACTTACACAGATGAAAACAAAGTGATTTGCGCGGTTGCGGATGGACATGGCTTTTATATGCACTTTCGTTCAGGATATGGTTCACAAATAGCTGTAGAATGCGCTATTGATGTTTATAAAGACGTTATGGAAGCTGATATAAATACACTTATAAAAAAAGAAAATGAATTAACATCTGAGTGGAAAAAAAGAGTACTTGCGCATTATAAAGAAAAACCAATATCTTCTTTTGAATGGTTTACAGCTAAGGAATTTGCGCAATATTATCAAACAGGTCAATTGCCTATTCCTTATATGTATGGATCAACATTATTGATTTCTATTTATTTCACAAAAGAAAACCGATTGTTTATTGCTCGTGTAGGAGATGGAGAAATCTTTAAAGTAAATGAAAACAACGAAATTCTTGATTTAGTGGAGAAGGAGGATTTTGGTAGCGAATATGTAACAGAATCACTTTGTGAAGATCCACCTCACGTTAAAGATAATCTTGAATCAATTTCTTTTGTGGAGGGATTAAAAGAAGATGATACGCTGATTGTGGCTAGTGATGGATTGTCTAAATTCTCAAACATGGATGATATTGTATTATATATGAAAAATCATCCAGAAAATTTAGAAGAATTGATTGAAAAGCTAAATAATGTTGATGATTTTACAGTTATTGTATTTAAAAGATAAGACATTATCCGAATGGATAGTGTTTTTTATTGAACTACAAGTTCAATGACAATGTACTCTAAATTTCATAAAATAAGAGTGAATAGAGAGCCTGGAATAGAAAAATTGAAATTTTTTTTGTCATTTCTGATTTTTTTTCGAAATTTATAATATGGAGAAAAAAATTGAGGTAAAAAAATGAAAAGAAAAAAGAATCGAAACTACAATACCCAGAAAA
>R14__coassemble_807_pt1 | contig 18812 bp, 24 predicted proteins | sample R14__metabat2_low_PE_009 | metagenome-assembled genome bin R14 | reverse complement strand
GCCCAGGGTTATATATGTAAAGAATGTTATTTAAAGGCAAGTCGTCAATTTACAGAGACAATTCGCACAAAAACATTAGATGAAATCAAAGAATTATGTTCTGTTGAAAGAAATAATGAATCATTTGAAAATTTTCAAGTAACAGGGAAAATTGGAAACTATCTATTAGTTGATGAAAAAAATTATAGAATATGTGTTCCATGTAATCGTATGACAAATAAAGCAGTGGAAGATCCTAAATTCTATGATATTTCTGATATAAAAAAATGTTCTATATCATATGGGAACAATATGAAGTTTGATGAATTAGACCAGTTAGCTAAAGAGCAACGTTCAGAAGATACAGTTTTTTATTTAAGAATTGAACTTGTAAAGAAAGATAAACGGAAAGAATACATTGATATTTTAAATAACCCTGTTCGTATTAAAAGCTTTGCTTTTCGCCAATGTTTGGATTTTGCCAAGCGTATTGAAGCAGAAATTAATCGATTAATGATGAATGAGGCAACTGCATGAAATATGTTATATTTGATTTAGATGGAGTTATTGTCAATACAGAACCTTTAAATTTCTATCTATGGAAGAAAGTATGCAAAGACTATGGTATTGATTTAGATTATGATGTCTATAAATATGTGATTGGTTCTACTATTGAGTATTTATTTACATTAATTAAAGATGCATATCATGTTGATTTTCATGGAAATGAGGATGTATTGAAATTATACAATAAATATAAAGATGAGATTCTTGAAACAGAAGGATTTCCTAAAAATGAAGGGGTAGAGGATATAGTTCATTATTTAAAACAAAAAGGATATATTCTAGCTATTGCTTCTTCTTCTCCACAGAAATATATTGAGCTTGCTGTAAAATTCTTAGGGATTGAAGATTGTTTTGATACATTAGTAAGTGGTGAAAAAGTTAAAAATCCTAAGCCAGCTCCAGATGTATTTTTGAAAGCAGCAAGTGCAATAAATGCAAATCCTGAAGAATGTCTTGTTGTTGAAGATTCTACAAAAGGAGTTCAGGCAGCAAAAAATGCTGGTATGCACTGTTATGGCTTTATAAATCCGGATTCTGGAAATCAAGATGTTTCAAAAGCCGATTTTGTATTTGAACGATTTGAACAATTAAAAGATAAATTGTAAGAAGCACTATGAAAAATAGTGTTTTTTTATTATGATTTTCTTGACCTTCCCCTTAGGGAATAGCTTATAAAGAATACGAAAGGAGAGCACATGTTTATAAATGATGTTGAAAATATTGTTGGATTATCTAAAAAAAGTATTCGTTATTATGAAGAAAATGGACTAATTTCTCCTAGTCGTAATTCAGATAATAAATATCGTAATTATTCTAATGAAGATATTGAAAAGTTAAAGAAAATAAAACTATTACGAGAATTAGGAGTTCCTATTAAGGAATTAAAACAGTTAAATGAGAATGAATATTCTTTAAAAGAGTGCATGGAAGACCGCATTCATAAAATTAATCATGAAATGGAACAATATGGAAAAGTGAAAGTGATATGTGAAGAAATATTGGCTTCTAATGATAGTTTTGATTCCATTGACATTGAGCAATATTTTCAAAGAATAAATGTATTAAACAAAGAGGGATTTAGTATGAAAGTAGAAGAGATACATAGAAAGAAAATTCATGGAGCTATTTATTCTTGCATAGGATTTAGTTTATTTTTTCTATTGATGATTCTTTTGTTAGTATGGGCTCAAAAAGAAGATCCGATGCCGATTGGATTATGGATTGGAATTATGGCTATTTTTATACTTCCATTATGTATGTTGCCATTTGTTTTAAAACAAAGAATTGATGAAATTAAAGGAGGAGAAGAAGATGAAGCTAGTCAATATTGATTATGTGCCTGGATATGAAATTGTAGAAGCCTTAGGAATTGTAAAGGGGCAAACTGTGCAATCTAAAAACATTGGAAAAGATATTGGAGCTGGATTTAAAACCATTGTTGGTGGAGAATTAGTTGGTTATACGGATATGTTGAAAGAGGCAAGACAAATTGCGACCAAAAGAATGGTAGATGAAGCACAAAGCTTAGGAGCGGATGCGATTATTAATATTCGTTATGGTTCAAGTTCAATCATGTCAGGAGCCGCTGAAATCATTGCGTATGGAACGGCAGTGAAACTTATAAAAAAATGATGAAAAAAACATGTAAATTATCATAAATTATTTTCATGATTTACATGTTTATTTTTTCACAAATGATGGTATGATGGACTAGGAAATATACAAGGAGGAAATCTTAATGCAAAGATTTACATTACCTAGAGACTTGTACCATGGTGAAGGTGCATTAGAAGCTCTAAAAACATTTGAAGGTAAAAAAGCTGTCATCTGTACTGGTGGCGGAAGTATGAAACGTGGTGGTTTCTTACAAAAAGTAGAAGATTATCTACATGAAGCTGGAATGGAAACAAAACTAATTGAAGGTATCGAACCAGATCCATCTGTAACAACTGTTATGAATGGTGCACAAGTTATGTTAGACTTCGAACCAGATTGGATTGTTGCTATTGGTGGTGGTTCACCTATCGATGCTGCAAAAGCAATGTGGATTAAATATGAATATCCAGAAATTACATTTGAAGAAATGTGTAAAGTATTTGGAATTCCTAAATTACGTCAAAAAGCTCATTTCTGCGCTATTTCTTCTACATCTGGAACAGCAACAGAAGTTACTGCTTTCTCAATCATTACAGATTATGAAAAAGGAATTAAATACCCAATCGCTGACTTTGAAATTACACCAGATGTTGCGATTGTTGACCCTGCATTAGCTGAAACAATGCCAGTGAAATTAGTTGCTCATACTGGTATGGACGCTATGACACACGCTATTGAAGCTTATGTATCTACAGCTAACTGTGAATATACAGACCCACTAGCAATCCATGCGATTGAATTGATTATGAACAACTTAGTTAAATCATATAATGGTGATATGGCAAGTCGTCATACAATGCACGATGCACAATGCTTAGCTGGTCAAGCATTCTCTAATGCTTTATTAGGTATTGTTCACTCAATGGCTCATAAAACAGGAGCTATCTTCGCTGATTATGGTGCTCACATTATCCATGGTGCTGCCAACGCTATGTACTTACCAAAGGTTATCGCATTCAACGCTAAAGATGAAACAGCTAAGAAACGTTATGGTGTGATTGCTGATTACATGCATTTAGGTGGTTCAAATGATGATGAAAAAGTAGAATTATTAATCAAATACTTACGTCAAATGAATGATGACTTAAATATCCCTCATTCAATCAATCATTATGGTGCTAATGGTTTACCAGCAGAAGTTGGATTTGTTCCAGAAGAAGTATTCTTAGAAAGAGTTGAAGACATTGCTGCTAACGCTATCTTAGATGCTTGTACAGGATCTAACCCTCGTCAACCTTCTCAAGAAGAAATGGTTAAATTATTGAAGTGCTGCTACTACGATACAGAAGTAGATTTCTAGAATAATCAATAGAACTCTCTGAAAAGGGAGTTCTTTTTTTGTGATTTTCATAACTCGCAAACGGTTTCTGAATTTCTTGTGATACTATTTTAATGGTGATTACATGAACAAAACAAAATTAAAAATAACGATATTATTATTATCAATGGTTCAAATGGGACCTATCTTTATGTCACCTATCATTGGTACTTTAATTGAACAATTTCCTCAATATAGTGCAAGTACTGTACAAATGGTTATGACATTCCCTAATTTAGTGGTTGTACTGGTTTCTTTATTTATCGGAAAATTAGAAACGAATGTCACAAAAAAGAATTTATGTTTATTGGCATGTGCCTCTATTTTCTTAGGTGTTTTTGGTCTGTTTACTTTCCATAATTGTTTACCTATTCTGTTTGCTTTCTCAGGATGTATTGGAATAGGGGTTGGCATTCTTTTATCTATTACAGCAACTATGATTTCTATCTATTATCAAGGAGAAGAACAAGCTAGTTTAATGGGATTGCAGAATACTTTTAATAATCTAGGAGGAATGGTTCTTAATATTTTAGGTGGTATACTGGCAAGTATTGCCTGGTATTATGATTTTTTGGCACCCCTAATTTTAATTCCGGGATTTTTAATGGTATTTTCTAGTGTTCCAAACCAGAAAGGTGAAAAGAAAGAATCTGTAAAAGTATCTGTTCCTAAAAACATCTTTTTATTTTATATTGTGAATATTATCTTTGCGATTTTATTCAATATGATGCCAACAAATATTTCTATTTTAATTGGTGTTAAAGGATTAGGTGGAACATCTTTTAGTGGAATCGTCACCGCCATTTTCTTATGCGGTGGTGCTTTAGGCGGTATTCTTTATCCAATGATTAAAAACAAATTAGAGGATCGTACAATCGGCTGTGCTTTTTTGAACCTGGGTTTAGGATTCTTTATTATCTCTATGGCAAATAGTGCACTTGTACTTTTGATTGGCTCATTTATAGGTGGTTGTTCTATTACTCTTGTGATGTCACAGATGGTATATAGTATTTCTCAAAAAACAGAAAGCTATATTACACCAACCGCTATTTCTTATTTAATGGCATTTAACAACCTAGGAAATTTTATTTCACCCACTATTTTTTCATTCTTGCCAGGAAATGATATAGCTTATAAATTCACTTTATCTGCCGTTATCTGCTTGGTATGTTGTGCTTTGGTGTTTGTTTTATTTAAGGGCAAGGAACAGTCGGCATAGACTGTTTTTTTATGTTTTTGTATAATAAGTGTAGGTGATGTATATGAAAAAAAGATTATTGTTGGAAATTGGAACAGTCGCATTGGCGGGAGCTTATGTAATCAATGATGAAGAGTTCAAATTAGCTTTTGATCGTTATTTTCATTTTCCAGATTTTATTTATAATCATGATATCTGGGATGATATGAATAAAGCTACAACAAAAGGCTTGGAATTCATAGATGGAGTAGAGAATGAATACATTTGGCTGAGAAATAGTATGAATAATATTGTTAGTGCTACTTTCATACCATCAAAAGTAAAATCAAAAAAATATATGATTTTATCACATGGATATCGTAGTGATGGACTACATGAATTTGGTGCTTTTTTGCCATTCTATTATGAGCAAAATGTAAATTTATTAATTGTTGACCATCAGGCACATGGAAGAAGTGAAGGTCGATATATTACTTTTGGATATCAAGAACATAAAGATTTACTACAATGGGCACATTATTTAGTTGAAAATTATGGGGAAGATATTGAAATTTATATGCATGGTATTTCTATGGGAGCAGCTACAGTATGTCAGTGCAGTGGATGTGAAGAATTACCGAAACAAGTTAAAGGAATTATATCTGACTGCGCTTATTCAAGTGCAAGTGAACAGTTGATTCATGTGATTTCAAGTTGGCATGTTCCATTCGCGAAAATGACTTACAAATTAGTCGCAAGTAAATTAGAAAAGGTATATGGTGCAAAATTAGAAGAAGTGAATGCGCTAGATGCTGTTAAGAATTGTAAGGTACCTATTTTCTTTATACATGGAACAAAAGATCAATTTGTTCCTACCGATATGGGAATTCAGATTTTTGAGGCTTGTAGAGCCCCAGAAAAAGATTTAATTCTGATTGAAAAAGCAGGACATGCCCAAAGTTATTATTATGGAAAAGATAAGTATCAACAGGCCATTTTAGATGTCATCAATAAATTTTCGGATTCTGAAAAAAAATTACGTTAATAAAAATGGTACTATAAGAAAAACGGAGGTTGTTATGAAAAAAGTTGTATTTTTAGATGTGGATGGAACATTGATTAATTATGAAGCAAAATTACCTGAGTCTGCTGCAAGAGCCGTAAAGGAAGCAAGAGCAAATGGTCATAAAATTTACATTTGCACAGGATGTTCCAAAGCAGAAATTGAACAAAGAAATTTAGGCGAGTTAGATGGAATGATTGGTGGAAACGGCGCCTATGTAGAAGATAATGGAGTTGTCGTTATGCACCAAGGTCTTTCTAAAGAAGAATGCAAGCATATAGTTGATTGGTGTAATGAAAGACATTTAGGATTCTATTTAGAAGCAAACAGTGGAATGTATTGTAATGACTATATGTTAGAACAAGGGCCAGCAACAATGGTGAAATATGCCTTAGGAAAAGGAGCACCTGAAGAAGTTGCCAAAGCATCCGCTGATGGATTTGTGAATGGTTTTATTCATTTACAAGGAGAAGATTTATATCGTGACGATGTGAATAAGATTAGTTTTATTTTAAGTTCTTATCAAGATCATTTAGATTCAAAAGTGGAATTTCCAACTTTAGAAGCTAATACATGGGGTGGAAAAGGTGAGTTGGCTTTATTTGGAGATTTAGGACCAAGTGGAATCACTAAAAAACATGCCATTGAAGTGTTATTAGATTACTTAGGAGAGTCACAAGAAAATACGATTTCCTTTGGAGATGCCAAGATTGATTTGTCGATGTTTGAATTATGTGCATATAATGTCGCAATGGGAAATGGTGGACCAGAAATTAAAGAAGCGGCTGACTATGTTACCACTGATGTAGATGACGATGGTTTATATAACGCTTTTAAATACTTGAAATTAATCTAAGAGATGGAAACATCTCTTTTTTAGTTGAAAATCAAAGAAAAAAAGGGTAATATGATTAAGCACATTGGGGTATCGCCAAGCGGTAAGGCATCAGACTCTGAATCTGACATTCTCTGGTTCGAATCCAGATACCCCAGCCATTCTAAAAAGAAATGTTTCCATGAACTATGGAAACTTTTTATTTAATTGAGGGAATTAATATGAAAAAGAGAATAGATGAAATCAATATGATAAAAGGAATAGGTATTTTAATGGTTGTCTGCATTCACTTATTATCTATTTCGGGATTGAAACAATTTTGTGGAGTTGGGATTAAGATCGAAATGTCGCTTTGTGCTCCTCTTATGATCCTTTTCTTTATACTATCTGGATATCTAAGTTCAAATCGTAAAGACAACGCTAAATCTTATTTAATAAATCGAATAAAGCGTATTTTTGTCCCTTATTATGCCATGGCAATTGTATTATTAGTGGCTTATGCGATTATTTATTTATGGATAGAACAAAAGAGTTTAGGTTGGTATATTGATGGAATGATTGGTATTCTTTTTCAATTTCAATCCTTTCATTGGTTAGATACATCTATTACTGGCCTTCATCCTATGTTTTATGGGGCTGTTGTTGGATGGTTTCTTTTTCAAATGGCAGTAGCAGAACTCATCTTTGTGCCAATTTTATATCATTTAAAGGATAAAAAGAATTATTATAAATTCATTCTGGCTGTTTTGTTTTTATTGTTGGGTGCTATTCTGTATCATTTTAATTTTCAAGGATTAAATGAAAATCCTTTCGCTACTGTCTTATTAGCGTTTGTTTTACCAAATATACCTGGAGAAGTTGGTCTTATGATGTTTGGGGACTATTTGGCTTCTATTTCTTATTTGGATTTTGATTCCTATTCGAATCACAGAATGGTTATAGAATGGATTGTTAGTTTTATACTGATTGTATTTTTCATAGTAAATGATAACTATAAATATTTGTTTCCTTTTGGAGGATGGGGTGCTTTTAAAGAATTAAGCTATTTTACTGAGACTTTATATGGATTATCTTTGATAACTTTTATTGGAGTTTTATGTCATTTTATAAAGAAATTTAACTTAATAAAAAATATTTTGGGATATCTTGGAACGATTTCTATGAGTATTCTAGTCATACATTATTTTTTGGCGTATTTAATCGCTTATATCTGTGGGTTTTGGTATGAACCGATGTCAGGGATGGTTCCAGCAGAAAATGTTACAGTAGCATTACTTAGATTTTTAGGAATGTTTATATTTATTTTAATAGTCTGTTGTTCATTTCCACTTGTTGCCAAAAAAGTGATACATGTAAAGGAATAAATTAGGCTTTTTAATCAATGCTTCTATTAGCTCGTGATATAATAAAGCAAAACTAAAGGAGATAACGTACATGAAGAACACAAAAGAATTAATTGGTAACAATGAAGAAATGCAGAAAAATATGGATTCCATGCTGGTTGCAACACGAAAGGCAATCAAAAAACATTTTCCAGCCTATGCAAAAATGATCCAGGCGGATGTAACAGCAGAAATTCTACATAATGCTGGTGATGATGTGACAATGGCACAGATGAAAGAAGCTATGAGACTGCTTAACGAAGTTATGATTGAGCAAGGAAAGAACATCGAAAAGACAGTTGAGCAGAACATTTCCGAAAGAAAAAAGGAAATGGCATCTTGGAAGTAATCTGATTATTGCTAAGTAGATATAGAAAATAATCACTAACCCGATCGAGGTATTATCCACGATTGGGTTTTTAATTTGGTGACAATATTTCAACTTTACATAAAAATCTTAGAGTCATTTCTATATGCATTTGGTGTAATACCATACATCTTTTTAAAATGCGTTGTGAAATGTGATTGATGGGAAAATCCACAAGACATGGCTATATCAGCTATTGAAATATTCGATTGTTTCAATAAGTTTTTAGCCTTATCTAGTCGATAATCCATTAAAAAATCATTAGGTGTTTTTGATGCATATTTATAAAATAATTTGTAACAATGTTTTCTTGAGACGTTTCCAATATTCGATAAATCATCAATTGTGATCTTTTCTCCATAATTTGTATAAATAAAATGAACCATCTTTTGAAAAGAAGTGAAATCATTGGAAGAAACAGGATTTTTTAAAAAGAAAGAATCTGGTAAGGCTAAAGATAAAAGGGCAATGTATTCATGTATTTTAGAAACCAATAATAATTCATAAGCTTCATTTTTATGAATCGTTAGTTCTTTAATGGAAGAATATAATGCGATGATACTAGGAAGAATTGGATTATCTTTTCGAATAATCGCATAATTGGGATGAAAGGAATGAAAAATAGGATTGATATATTTATCTTGTATTAATTGCGCACCTGAAAATAGAGATTCATTACATAATCCACTATAAAAAATACATTCTTTATCTTGATTGCTTGTGAAATAATGCATACAACCAGAATCAATAACACAGACTTCTTTTTCATTTAGTAAAATGGATTCTCCATTAATAATGATATACATCGATCCTGAAAAAATATAAATAGTTTCCATATCTGAATCAAAATGAGGTGTTGTAGCATGATTGGGATAATTTAAAATGTTTTCTTGTTTAATATATAGAGGTAGAGTGGATACATTGTATTCTACAGCATTTTTAAATGAGATCATAATATTCTCCTTTGATACGAATTTGATAAAATAATAGCTTATATATGATATAAATATGAAATAATATACATTATTATGATATCAGATAAGGAAAGGTAGGTAAATACTATGACAAATAAATATGCTGGAACTAAAACAGAAAAGAATTTATGGGAGGCTTTTGCGGGTGAATCACAAGCAAGAAACAAATATACTTATTTTGCTTCTGTTGCCAAAAAAGCAGGTTATGAACAAATTGCTGCTTTGTTTTTAAAAACAGCGGATAATGAAAAGGAACATGCCAAGCTTTGGTTTAAAGCCTTAGGTGAATTAGGGGATACTCAAACAAATCTTCTACATGCAGCTCAAGGAGAAAACTATGAATGGACAGATATGTATGAAAGAATGGCAAAGGATGCACAGGAAGAAGGGTTTGAAGAATTGGCAAAACAATTTAGAGCCGTTGGAGAAATTGAAAAAGCACATGAAGAAAGATATCGTAAGCTTCTACATAATGTAGAGGAAATGGAAGTCTTTAAAAAGAGCGGAGTAACGATGTGGGAGTGCAGAAACTGTGGCCATATTGTGATTGGAACGGAAGCTCCAAATGTTTGTCCAGTTTGTTTCCATCCACAATCTTATTTTGAAGTAAGAAATGAAAATTATTAATAACTTTTGTTTTATAATAGGGGTATGAAATCACAATATGTATACATTGTTCATTGTATAGATGATACATACTATACAGGATGGACGACCGATATTCAGAATCGTTTAAAAAATCATAATACTGGAAAAGGGGCTAAGTACACCAAGTATAGAAGACCTGTAAAATTGGTGCATTTAGAAGAATTTGAAAATAAGTCAGATGCTTTAAAAAGAGAATATGAAATTAAACAATTGACGCGAAAAGAAAAAGAAGAACTTATTAAAAAGTAAGCTCTTCTTTATTTTTTATTATTTTGCTAAAGCAGCTTTTGCTTCTTCACAAACTTTTGTGAAAGCAGCTTCATCATGGATAGCCATTTCTGATAACATCTTACGGTTGATATCAATGTTTGCTAATTTTAATCCATGCATTAAGCGTGAGTATGATAAGTCATTCATTCTGGCAGCAGCATTGATACGTGCAATCCAGATACGACGCATGTTTCCTTTTAATTTACGACGGTCGTTGAATGAATAACGGAATGAATGCATTACTTGTTCATTCGCAGTTTTGTATAATGTATGTTTTGATCCAAAGTACCCTTTAGCTAGTTTTAAAACACGTTTTCTTCTAGCACGAGTGACTGTTCCACCTTTTACTCTTGGCATATTTATTTCCTCCTCTTAATTATTTAACTAACATATCTTTAATACGTTTGTAGTCAGTAGCGTTTACTGTAGTTGGTTTTGCTAAATGACGTCTTTGTTTCTTAGTCTTACCGTGGAAACGGTGAGAAGTATAAGCATGAGATCTTTTTAATTTCCCAGAACCAGTCTTTTTAACACGTTTTGCTAGTCCTCTGTGGCTTTTCATTTTAGGCATAGTTTTTCTCCTCCTTAGTTTTACTTTTTCTTTGGTGCTAATACAATGGACATTGTATTTCCTTCCATGGAAGGTTTCTTTTCAACTGTGGCAACTTCTGACATGGCGTCAATGAATTGGTTCATAATTTCTAAACCTACTTCTTGACGTGTCATCATACGACCACGGAAGCGCATATCAACTTTTACTTTCATGCCAGATTGAACCCAATCTTGAGCATGTTTTACTTTTGTCTCAAAGTCATGCGTATCTACAACTGGTGATAAACGAAGTGATTTTACTTCGACTACATGTTGTTTCTTTTTTGCTTCTTTCGCCTTTTTCTGTTGTTCGAAATGGTATTTACCATAATCCAACACTTTACATACTGGAGGTTTTGCTTTGGCAGCAACACATAATAAATCTAAATTCTGACTATAAGCTAATTCTAGAGCTTCTTTCTTTGACATAACTCCCATTTTTTCACCATCTGCATTGATGACCATTACTTCTTTAAAAGGAATCTTTTCATTGAATAAGTCATCATTCACATTGTTTGGGGCAACTCTTCTGTTATTGATATTCGACACCTACCTTCTTTTTTTTGTAAAAAAATGGGCGCATAAACGCACCCATTGACTACTTGCTCTTTCGAACTGGCATAAACCCATGTTTCAAAAAACATCAGGTGAGAAGGGGTGCTTCTATCTTTCCATTTCTTTGTACTCGTGTATATTAACACACCCCAACTTTTATGTAAAGTTATTTTTGAACTTTTCTTGTTGCGACAAGTCAAAACTTATGATAATATATTTGAGCACAAGAAATGGACCCCTAGCTCAGTTGGCAGAGCAACTGACTCTTAATCAGTGGGTCTGGGGTTCGAATCCCCAGGGGTCCACCATTTAAAAAATTAGATTGGTAAGAACCAATCTTTTTTTATGAACTAAAATGACAATGAAGGTGGCCAAAATGGCCAAAATAGGGGATTTCTCTAGTAAAATAATTGAAAAGGAAAAGAAATAATATTATATTTTATATGATAAATAGTAATATTTATTCATTTTTGGAGGAAATTAAAATGGCTGTAAAAAAGGAAAAAGCTGTAGAAGCTACAGTAGAAAAAGAAACAGCAACTAAAAAAGCACCTGCTAAGAAAGCCGCTACTAAAAAAGCGTCTGTAAAAAAAGCTGCTGTTAAAGAAGAAGTAAAAGTTGTTGCAGAAGAAAAGAAAGAACCAGCTAAAAAAGCTGCTACTAAAAAGGCAAGTACAAAGAAAGCTGAAGTAAAAGAAGAAAAGAAAGAACCAGCTAAAAAGGCTGCTACTAAAAAGGCTAGTACAAAGAAAGCAGAAGAAAAGAAAGCTCCTGCAAAGAAAACAGTAAAGAAAGCTGTTAAAAAAGAAGAGCCAGTAGTAGAAGCTGTTGTTGAAGAAGTAGTTGTTGAACAACCTGCTCAAGATTTGGGACCAAGAAGAAGCATTGCTTTCATCGGTTCTGAATGTTATCCATTTGCTAAAACAGGTGGTTTAGGAGATGTTATGTATGCTCTTCCTAAAGCATTAGCTAAGTTGAATTGTGATGTTAAGGTTATCATGCCTAAATATGAATGCATTAAGCAAGAATACAAAGACAAAATGGTTTATGTTGGATCTTTTGACATGGATTTATGTTCAGATGGTAAATCTTACTATGTAGGAATCATGGAATATGTATGGGATGGAGTTGTATATGATTTCATCGATAACGAAGAGTTCTTCTCTGGATCTAAGCCATACACTTCTATTGTTGGTGACATTCCTAAGTTCTGTTACTTTGGAAAAGCTGCATTAGCTGCTTTAAATTACATGAACTGGATTCCAGATGTAATTCATTGTCATGACTGGCAAGCTGGTTTAGTACCTGTTTATAAGGATACATTATTCGCTAATACACCTTTAGCTCGCTCTAAAACTGTATTAACAATTCATAACTTACGCTTCCAGGGTGTTTACAACATTCCTACTATTCAATACTGGACAGGATTACCTGATTATGTATTCAATAAGGATGCTTTAAAAGAAGGTTTTGAAGATGCGAACATGTTGAAAGGTGGATTGGCTTATGCCAATGCGATCACAACTGTAAGTAATACTTATGCTGGTGAAATCCAAACGGAATTCTTTGGTGAAAAGTTAGATGCTCACTTACGTTATCATTCATCTAAATTAAGAGGAATCGTAAATGGTATTGATATTGACCAATGGAATCCAGATGCTGATAAATTATTGGCTAAAGAATACAATATTTCAAATGTATTGGAAAACAAGAAAGCGGATAAAGCTGCTCTTCAAGAAGAAGTTGGATTAGAAGTAGATGATCATAAATTCGTTATTGGTTTGATTTCTCGTTTGACAGACCAAAAAGGATTGGATTTAATCAATGCGATTGTTCCACAAATTATGGATGAACATACACAATTAGCTATCTTAGGAACAGGTGATCCAGTTTACGAAGATTCATTCAGAAACTATGAAAACATGTACAAAGGAAGCTGTTCTTCCAGCATTATGTATGATGAAGGTCGTTCACATAGAATCTATGCTGGTGCCGATGCTTTATTAGTACCATCTTTATTCGAACCATGTGGATTAACACAAATCACAGCTATGCACTATGGTACAGTTCCAATTGTACGTGAAACAGGTGGTTTAAAGGATACTGTTGAACCTTATAACCAATATGAAAATACTGGTAATGGATTCACATTCGATCGTTATGAATCTGGATTATTATTAGACGCTATTAACAGAGCTAAGACTTTATATTTTGAAAACCGTTATCAATGGGATGAAATGGTTCAAAGAGACATGGCAAAAGATGTTTCTTGGGAAAATTCAGCTAAACAATATAAAGATTTATATTTAGAATTAACTTACTAGTTTTTTAAAGGGATTATTTTAAGATAATCTCTTTTTTCTATCGTTAGAAGGAGGTACGAATGGTTTATACAGATTTGACTAGAAAGGCTCTTTGTATTTCTTTTGAAGCTCATAAAAATCAAAAAGATAAGTCGGGTGTACCTTATGTATATCATCCCTATGAAGTGGCATCTCATCTAGAAGATGAATATGAAGTTTGCACAGCTCTATTGCATGATGTTATAGAAGACACAGAGATGACCCTTGAAGATTTAGAAAAAAACTTTCCTAAGGAAGTAATTGATGCGTTAAAACTATTAACACACGATAAAAGCGTTCCTTACTTTGAATATATTGATAAAATAAAAACCAACCCTATTGCCAAAGCAGTAAAACAGGCAGATCTTCAACATAATAGCAATCTAACAAGAAATAAAGTTGTAACACAAAAAGATATGATACGTTACAAGAAGTACAAAAGGGCACTGGAAATATTAAACAAATAAAAAAATCCACAAACGTGGACTTTTTACTTCTATAGTAAATAATTTACAGTTAATATAACGGCGCTTGTTAAAATCATGACAATACCTACTACGCGATTTAATGTAATAGCGCTGGCCTTATTGGCAATCTTAGCAGCGATTCTTGCCCAGATAAAAGTGAATAAAACACATAAAATTAAACAGGTAATATCAGGAATGCCGCCAATCACAAAATGACTGATTCCGCCAGTAAAAGCAGTAAAAGCCATAATAAAGACGCTGGTTCCTACGGCTACATGCATTTGATAACCTAAAAAGCTAGTCAATACAAACAACAACATCATGCCCCCACCAGCTCCAACAAATCCACAAATAAATCCAACTAGAATACCACCTAGTAAAGATTTTTTGATTCTTTCTTTTTGAGATACACTTGCCATTTGTTCTTTGGTGTTGGTAACAGGCTTTAATAGAAAACGCAAGCCGATAAAAATCATGGCAATTTGGGTAGTGGAACTCATGGCTCTTTCAGGAAGTAGGGAAGCCACTAAACTGCCAACAATTGTCATGCTGAGTACGGAAATTAATAGAATTAAGCTATTCTTAATATCCAAATTTCCACTTTTTTTGTATGTATAAGCACTAATTGCACTTGCTAAAACATCGCTTGCTAAACCAATTCCAATGGCTTGATAAGCTGGAATGCCAAGAAAAGTAGAAAGTAGAGGACCGACAATAGCTGCAGCACTCATTCCGGCAAAACCAGTACCGATTCCAGCGCCGGCTCCAGCAAGAAAGCATACAAGTATAGTAATAAATAAATTCATGTTTTAATCTTAAAGAAAGATAGAAATGTTTGTCAAATGAATCTATTTAAGAAAAGTTAAACATGATAAAATAAGAGCAAGAATATAGGAGACAGATATGAAGGAATATAATTTTGATGTAGAAAAAACAAAAAAAGAAGTTATTGAATGGATTCGCGATTTCTTTGAAAAAAATGGAAAAGGATGCAATGCCATTGTCGGAATTTCAGGAGGGAAAGATAGTTCAGTTGTAGCTGCACTATGCGTTGAAGCCTTAGGAAAAGATAGAGTGATTGGTGTGTTGATGCCATGTGGTACACAAAAAGACATTTCAGCTTCTAGAAAATTGGTATCTCACTTAGGAATTGCGAATATTGAAGTGAATGTAGAAGCGGCTGTTAATGGTTTAACAGAAGCAATCGTATCTGGTAAGACAGTTGACATGGATGCCGTTGAATTCAGTGCACAGACAAAGACAAACTTACCTCCAAGAATTCGTATGGCTACTTTATATGCGATTGGACAAAGTTGCAATGGAAGAGTAGCAAATACTTGTAATTTATCTGAGGACTGGGTTGGATACTCTACGCGTTATGGAGATGCAGCTGGTGATTTTAGCCCATTGGCAAAATTAACGGTTACAGAAGTAAAACAAATTGGACATTCGTTAGGTTTACCTTATGAATTAGTGGAAAAGGTTCCTATTGATGGTTTATATAGTGGGAAAACAGATGAGGAAAACTTAGGTTTTACTTACGCTATGCTGGATCAGTACATTCGTTGTGGTGTATGTGAAGATGAAGAGAAGAAAGCTAAAATTGATCGTATGCATGCGATGAATTTATTTAAGTTGGAAATGTATCCAATGTTTGATCCTAAAATCTAAAGCAGAGAAATCTGCTTTTTTATTTTGTCAATTCAAAAATGACCATTTATTCATTAGTAAATGGCATAATCTGAGTACATAAAGGAGGGTATGATTATGCCATTACATTTACAAGAAATTTGTCAAAACAACAAGAAACAATTAGTTGAATGGATTTATAAAAAGTTGCAGACTGCTCAGGCAAGCTATGTTTCAAATGATAAAACATATACATTATTCGAGTTTGATTTAGTAAGTCAAATAAATAATGAATCAATTGGAAAAATAGTCTATACAACGAATAAGCAAGAATTATTAGATATTGATATTGTTTTAAACAATGTCAATAAAATGAGTTTAAAATTTGTAGAAATACTTCCACAATCATCGCAAAGAAATGAATATTATTTAGTTGAAGATGATAATCAATGTCGTTTTCTTATTGAAACAGTGAATCGATATTGTATTGAAGAAAATATCTTACATACAATGCAAGATGTGTCTTTATCTTTATTTCCTTTTGAACTAGCAATTTTTGATAATATGGAAGATCTTAATAAGGCAATGGGTATAAAAGAAAATGATATTTTTAGAATATCTGAACATTTTATCAATCCAATGTCTTTATTTGAACAAACGAATGAAACGTATTCGTTTTTAGTAGGAGAAGTTCTAGATTATAAAGAAGTGTTGTTGGATATAGGTGGAAGTGACTTCAAATTTGTGATTGCTTATGTGGATACAGGAGTGGGTATTTTACCTGCTGCTTTAAATACAGTTAATTTAGATTCTGGCATGTTAGCAAGAGGTAAATACATTGCGATGTATACAGATATTAAGGCTGATTTTAAAAAACGAGCTATTTAGAAATAGCTTGTTTTTTAAAAGAATTCAGAATAATCAAGGGCATAAAGATAAAAATCGGCATCCATACAGTCCATATCTTCTTTACTAAACGATTTAACCATCTCTTTTACCATAAAACATATTTTATCTGTTGAAATATCTTCTTCTAAAAGAGATAGTTGAGCTTTACCAATGTTGATGACTTGCTTATTTGTTAATCCTGTTTTTCTTTTTATAAATTCGAACATATCTTTTTCATTTACTGGTTCTTCATCATCCAATGTCGTAAAATAAAACTCTTGTGTTTTTATGTATCGGAAAATTTGTCTATAAGAATACCCTGTTTTATTCATTAAATAGGCATATTCTGTTACATCTTCTGTTATTTTCATAATAAAACCTCTCTTTTAGATAGAATAAACATTTTTGATAAAAGAGAGGTCGTTTGAAAATAGACATTTTTATTCAATGGTTAGTAAAGGTTTTAACCCTTTATCATATAAATATCCATTGATATACATAATCTTATAATATTGATTACGAATGCAATAAAGAATAATTTGATCTTTTAAAGAATTTGAAAAAGAATATCCTGCATAGGATAGAAAATCGATTGCTTCATCTTCGTTTAGTTCTAAAGCTAAGGCTAGTAATATTACGGTATTCTTTTTAGGCGTATAATCTTCTTTAGAAATAATATTATGATATAAACGACGATCAATCATCGCTTTATTATAAACTAGACTATCCTTGGCATATCCTCTTTCATCAATTAATTGAATCAATCTTTCTCCAAAAGAAATGGATTTACTTTTTTTTAGCATTTCATCTAATTGATTTTCTAAATAGAAATCACCATAAAGTGTACTAATACTAGGCGTAATATAATCATCTGAAAATTCTTTTAAACGTCTAGAATGACACACTCCAGACTTAGGAGTTGGTATTTGCGACACAATATTTCCAATATCTTCATATAATTCATTTTTGATATGTTTACTAGATTGATAGTAATTCGAAATTTCTAAATTCAAATAAATATTCATTTCATGTTTTAATAAAAATTCATCAATAACTTTAAAAACAATTGGAAATATATGTGTTTCAACTATCTTAGCTTTATGCATGATACTAACTTCTAAAATATCAATATTTTCATTAAAAGCTAAATTTAAAATATCAATATAAATTTTCTTGATTTCATCTTCATCATTTCCAATATAAGCATGTAATTCATTATTAGATACATATATCTCATTTTCTTGGTCAAATACGACTTTACAACCAACATCTTGTGACTTTGTTACAATTTCAAATCCCATATAATCACCTTATTTTTATTATATCCAATTTTGTCTATTTTGAAACGACCATTTATTTTCTGATAAGTCATATCATTTAGACAAAGAAAAGGAGACGTAATATGTTAGTAAAACCCTATAAATACAAAGAATTTAAAAAATTATTAAATAATAATGGATACTTTGAAATTAGACAATGTGGTAGTCATAAAATATTCAGCAATGGTCAATATCAATTATCATTACCTGTAACTGGTAATGAATTAAATAAGTATCTAACAAACGATTTAATAAAACATTTTAATTTAAATAGGAATCTGTTATGAATGTAGATTTAGCAAGTCAATATGTCGAATATGATAATCAATTAAATCAGTACTTTGATCAAGTACTATTAGAGCTTATTAGCGATGAATTCAAAAAAGAATATTATCAGCTTCGAAAAGATATCTTAAATGAAATATTTACAGATAATCAGTGTTCTATACAAGATGGATGTGATTCCATTCTTTATACAAAGCATGAAGGCTATGATGACACAATGATTAAGTTTATCAATCATTATTTTAATGTAAAAAGAACAACTACAAATTTATTCACCTTATATGAAGTGGAATTGTTGATGATTGAACATTATCTAGAATTATGTGGCTTTTCAAAAGATTCATTAGGATATTGGATTTTGTCAATTTCAAAATGACCTTTTAAAGAATATAAAAAGCTAAAATAAAATCAGTTACAGGAGGAAATAATTATGAATCAATTAAAACTATGGCAAAAACTTGCGATTATCATGGATAAAACTGAATATGAATTATAGGATG
>R14__coassemble_793_pt1 | contig 19045 bp, 19 predicted proteins | sample R14__metabat2_low_PE_009 | metagenome-assembled genome bin R14 | reverse complement strand
AAAATTTAGATGATTTAAGTTCATTTGGAAGAATTTTTGTGATTGTTTTTGACATAAAATTTAATTGTTTACATGTTTCATTTACTTCCTGTAAGGAAATATTTTTAATTAATTCTATATGTTTAAAGTAATCATATCCTTCTAATAAAGAACGCGTAATATCAATGGCTAAATTATCAAATTGATCCATGCCTCGTATATTTTGTCCAATATAAGAAGATTTCAAAGCCTGAAAAGTACAATCGTCCATCGAAACCTCATTTATTTGCGAAACAATATTGTCGATTAGTTGAATAAATTCATCTACTTTATTTGTTTGAGAATAAAATAGTAAATATCCTCTATCAACGCTAAAATCGCATTCTGCTCCCGTATATTGACTAATAATCTTTTGATCCAGCCATGTTTGATAGTCTTCATTTAATGTCGTAAATAAAGAATCCAGGCGCATTTGCACAACTAAATCCTGACGTAAAGCTTGTTGAATGGAATCACAAGCTTGCATTTTATAGCCCATGCATACAAATGGAGTCGTGATATCCATATAATCATTTGAAAAAATACGATTGACTGCTTCTTTTTCCGTTTCAATCACTCGTTTTGGTTTAAACTGAATTTTAGAAGGATAATTTTTTTGATATTGTTCGATAAAATCAAGAATAGGTTGTAATGGTTGTCCCGTTATTCCCACCAATACTAACCTTGAAGGATCATAGTTCATGTTATAAAAATTCGTTAAATCCTCTACACTCATATTCTGAATATCTTCCCTATTCCCCAATATTTCTATACGAATAGGATGTTTAGAATATAATGAACAATATGTTTGACGAATCAATCTTTGTTCTGGGGATTGTTGATCCATATCATATTCACTTAAAATAATTCCTTTTTCTTTTTTTACTGATTTTTCATCAATGTCCAAAGTTTCTACAAAATCCATCAATAATTTTAATGGGGGATAGACATCAGAAGTTGTTTGAAAAAAATAAGATGTCAAGTCATAAGAAGTAAACGCATTGGTTTGTGACTGCATATGAGCAAATTCTTCGGTAATGTCTTTTCCATTCAAGCGAAACATTTGGTGTTCCAGATAATGAGCGCATCCACTTCTATGAGTGATTATTTTTCCATTTATATTTTGTTGAATATCCATACCACCTGCAGGTGTTGACAGCATAAAAACCGACTTCTTATAGTCTGGTTTTTGCACTAGGAAAACACGCAATCCATTACTCAACTGTTTTGATAAAGTATTCATATTGTATGGCATTATTCATCCTCCTGTACAACCGCTAATGAAACAGCTTTTAGTTTTTTGGCTACTTCACTAATATCTTCTTTAGTAACTTGTTGGATGGCATTCATTCTCTGTTGTAATGTTCGATGTTGACACAAAATAGAAGAAATAAAACTTCTTTCAATATAAGCAATCTGATTATCCAATCCAGCTGTTAGTCCATCCATCCAATCTTTTTTCGCAATTTCCAATAAATCATCTTCATATTCCATATCAATTAGCCTTTGAATTTGGACATCAATTAAAGATAAAATCTTATCGACATTTTCTTTTTTACATCCAGCATAAATATATAAAGCACCATCAAATCGTACAATATTAGATCCAATTGAATAACAGTAGCTATGTTTTTCTCTTACTTCTTCAAATAATAAATTAACCGGTGATTGTCCTAATATTGAATTCATCAATAATAATGCATCATATTCTTTTGATGATGGTTCAACATTTGTCTTATAGACTTTTGACAAACAAGTTTGTTCTATTTTTCTTGTGATTCGTTTTTCGATATAGCTGCAACCTTTTAAAATCGAGTAATTAGATAGAATCTCATTTTGTGATGAGATGGACGCAAGATAGTTTTTAACTTTTTCATCAATATGTCCACATACATATACATGTGGATGCAAAGATTGAATAAATGTATGTAGTTCTTCAATATCATCTAATGTTACTTCATCAATTTTCTCTAAATATCCCTGAACAGGAATAGATAAAGCTTGTTTTTCTTGAATTATGCCAAAGGATGTAATCATGGCCATATAGAAAGGATCATCCCTTTGCATAAGTAAACGATTATGCAGCAAGTATTTTGCCTCCAATAAATTTTCTTCTGTCAATACTGAATGAAACAAGAATTGATTCATTACATCAATTATACGATCAAGATAATTGTCATCATCAATCCAATCCGAGCGAATATATTGAAATCGATATTGCAGGCATAATAACTTTCCATAGGAAGAAAGATTAATCGACATACGCATTCCATAGTTTTTATTTAATTCCAATGAAATTTTTCTTTTATCTTCAAAAGCTTCTGTTTTTGCGCGAAGCATATGACACAATAAATTATAGGACGTGATTGTGTTTTCATTTAATTCAAGCACATATCGTAAAGATATTACGCTTTCGCTAAATTTGTTTTGTTCAATAATTTTCATATAAATCCCTCAAAAAAAAAGAAGACCGAAGTCTTCTTAATTACCCCATTCGAACATATGCGATAAATGCATTTGAACAAGCAACAGTAGATACTTTTGTAGTTCCAAGATATCCACCGTGCACAGCTTGTCCACCACCAATATATACGGCAACGTGTCCACTGTATACGCAAATGTCACCTACTTCAGGAGAACTAACAATAGTTCCTCTTGATAAGTATTGTTCTGGCCATAATGAGATATAACCAAGTCCGGCAGCTGATAATGAATTTGCAACTAAACTTACACAATCCTGATTTACTCCAACTTGACTTAAAGCAGCTGCAGCAATAGCTGATCCATAAGAAGAGCTTGCAGGTGCTGTATAACTTTGAGTTGGTTCGCTATAAGATTGAGTTGGTTCGCTATATGTTTCAGTTGTTTGACTATATGTTTCAGTTGTAGCAGGTGCTTGTGCAGTTTCTTGAGCTACTTGTTCAACAACTTCACTTGCTGTACCATCTTCGCTGAAATCATATGTTGTTCCATCAATTTCTTGGGTAGTATTAGCTACAACAGCACCAGATTCATCATAATATTTGTTATCTTGCCATCCAGTTAATAATTTACCATCTTGTTGTAAAGTATATGTTGTACCATCAACTTCAACTGAACCTGTAACCATTTGACCGTTTTCATCAAAGTAATATTTATTACCATCTAATTCTTGCCATCCAGTTACAACATTTCCATTTTCGTCAAAATAATATTTGAATCCGCCTTCTTCAACCCATGTGTTTACATTCTTGTATCCTTTTTCATCATAGTAAGAAGTTCCGTCCTCACTCCATCCATGAAGTAATTCCCCATCTTCCTGGAAGTTGTAAGTGGATCCTTGAATGACTGTTTCTCCTGTTGCTGCTGTACCATCTTGTGTAAAGTAGTAAACATTTTGAGAAGCAGATTGCCATCCAAATTGCATATCCCCATCTGAATTAAAATAATATAACTCATCATCGATTTTTGTTAAGCCAGTGGCTTCTTGACGATTTGATTCTAAAACATAGTATCTTTCTTTCCCTTCACCATGCCATCCAGGTACGTTTTCAACAGCATATACTGTAGAAAGAACGGGACCACAAGCACAGAAACAAAGGGCAACTGCCATAATTTTGCTGTGTTTTTCGATAAAATTCATCCTATCACCTCTTCTGCAACACAGATAGTCTACCATACATTCCAATTTCTAACAAATTTTGCATTGTTTTTTTTGTCACAAAAATGAATTTTGTGAAATTATTTTTGTTAAAAAATCCTTTATTTAAAGCACTTTTTATAAAATTATGGAATAATATGTGATTTTTTATTAAAATTTGTAATTGAATTTTTTGTTCACGATTTATGAACAAATGTTAATTTCTACAAAATGTTTGATATTTTCAACAAGACCTATCAATAAAAGACCTACATGTGCAATTTCAACAACCAACGAACCTATAGCTAGGTATTTCAACAGTCTCACAACACCTGTTAGAGACACCTGTTGATAACCAAACACGATGATGATTATATCACAACAAATCATCAACAACAAACTAATCATTAAAACATGCCACTTTCTCTTTGATGTACTTGATTCATACAATAGAGCAGTACTAATAAGAAAGAAAATATCAAATACCGTTAATTGAGATAAAATAAATCCTATAACATAAATTAAAGAGTATGAACTGCTTTTCATGACTATGACATATAACATACGCACAAGAAAACTCTGTGTAAAAATATTCATATTCTCTAGAAAACGAAATAAACTTGTATAGTCGCTTAACTTAAACAATTCTATAAATAAATAGGATTGCCATGCATTTTGCCATAGCCAGTAAATAGCAGTTACAATCCAGAGAAATAATCTTCTTTTTTCTTTTGTACTAAAAAAAGAGTCAATCCAATTGTAGATTTTCAAGATAATCTTCTCCCTTAATTTGTTCAGCCGTTGCCAATCCTGGATAATCCAATTGTCTCAAAACTTCATAAACGATGATGGCGGCACAATTGGATAAATTCAAACTCCGTGCATTGGCCACCATAGGCAAACGCATTCCTCGATCCATATATTGTTTTAATATTTTTTTATCAACACCTGTACTCTCTTTTCCAAGTATCAAATAAATGTCACCTTTACATTGAGTAAAATCAAATTGACTTGGCGCTTTTTTTGCGTATCTTGTCATAAAGTAATAATTATCACATGGATTTTCTTTAACAAACTCTTCCCAATTTTTATGAATATGGATTTCTGTATCTTTAATATAATCCATGCCAGAACGACGTAAATGTTTTTCATCCATAGAAAAACCTAGCGGTTCAATAAGATGAAGAATACTATTTGTAGCCATACAGGTACGAATGATATTCCCTGTATTTTGTGGGATTTCCGGTTCATATAAAACAACATGTAACATAACTATCGTTCTCCTTCTAAATCCGCAATAAACAAGCGTAAAGCCTTTCCTCTATGAGAGACGGAATTCTTCATTTCATCGGAGACATTTGCCAGAGTTGTTTTAAACGGTGGATAATAGAAAATAGGGTCATATCCAAACCCGTTCGTTCCTAACTGTTCTGGATAGACTTCTCCTTCAATGGTTCCTCTATATGTTTTTGCGTTTCCAAACTCATCTACATAGGCAATTACACAAACATAACGAGCCGTTTTCACTTTTCCTTTTGTAGCATCAATAATAGCTTTATTTTTTATATCATAGCTTGTATTTTCACCCATCCAGCGAGCTGAATAAACACCTGGTTTTTTATCCATGGCATCAATTTCAATTCCTGAATCATCGCTAATAACAGGTTGATGTAAAACACGATATAAAGACAGAGCTTTAATTACAGCATTTTCTTCAAATGTTGTTCCATCCTCTTGAATTTCTACATCAAAATCCAGATCTCTTAAACATTTGACATCATAATTTGTCAACATCTTTTTAAATTCTTCAACTTTATGCATATTTTTAGTTGCGATCCAAATTGTTTTCATTTTCATCACCAATGACTATCATAATGAAAAAAAGAGTTCAAATCAATGAACTCTTCAATTTTTTTAATACATACCACCTTGTGGCATTGGTAAAGGTGTTTCTGGTTTAGGTATGGCAGCTACACCAGCTTCTGTTGTGATAAACAGTGCTGAGATACTAGCTGCATTTAATAAAGCATTACGGCAAACTTTAGTAGGATCAATAATTCCTTCTTTAAACATATCAACCCATTCACCATTTTTGGCATCGAATCCCATATTTTCTTTTGCCGCCTTTTGTGCTTCTAGAATTTCCTCACTATTGTATCCAGCATTCTCTGCAATCTGTGAAATTGGTGTCAATAGAGAATCAAAAACGACTTTAATACCTTTTTGAACATCGACTATATCTGATTTTACTTCATCTTTTAAAGCCATATAAGCATTGACTAAACAAGCACCGCCTCCAATCACAATTCCTTCTTCAACAGCTGCTTTGGTAGAATTTAGAGCATCTTCAATACGTAATTTCTTTTCTTTTAATTCACTTTCAGTAGCCGCTCCTACCTTAATGATCGCAACACCATTTGATAGCTTACCTAAACGTTCATTCATACGTTTTTTATCATAGTCAGATGTTGAATTTTCAATCTGTGCCTGGATTTGAGCAACACGTGCCTTGATTTCATCTGTGCTTCCAGCTCCACCAATCATAGTTGTCGAATCTTTTGTGATAATAGCACGCTTAACTTGCCCTAAATTCTCAATTGTCATATCCTGCAAAGACATACCTAAATCTTTTGAGAAGAAAGTTGCGCCTGTTAAAACAGCGATATCTTCTAACATAGCTTTTTGATTATCTCCAAAACCAGGAGCTTTAGTAGCAACAACATTAAATGTTCCTCTTAATTTGTTTAAAGCCAATGTAGAAACAACTTCATTTTCTAAATCTTCTGCCACAATCAATAAAGCACGGTTAGATTGTACAATTTGTTCCAAGACTGGTAAGATTTCTTGAATACTGTTGATTTTTTGATCAGTTACCATGACAAACGCATTTTCCATTGTTGCTTCCATTTTTTCAGTGTCACTCACCATATAGGGTGAAACATAACCTTTGTCATACTGCATACCTTCACTGATTTCCAAGAAGGTTTCGAAACCATTTGAATCATCTGTAGAAATAACGCCATCTCTTCCAACTTTTTCCATGGCCTGGGCAATAATTTTCCCAATTTCTTCAGAACCAGAAGAAATAGTCGCAACATTGGCAATATCTTGTGAACTTTCAATCTTTTTAGAATGTTCTAAAACATAATTTGCTACGGCTATAGATGCTTTCTCAATACCTTCACGCATCAAAACGGGATTAGCACCTTTATCCACTTGTTTTAGGCCATTTTCAATCATAGATTGAGCTAGAATGGTTGCTGTAGTGGTTCCATCTCCTGCAGTATCATTTGTTTTAGAAGCCACTTCATAAACAAGTTTTGCTCCCATGTTTTCAAATTTATCTTCTAATTCAATTTCTTTAGCGATAGACACACCATCATTTGTGATTAGAGGAGAACCATATTCTTTTTCCAATACCACATTTCTACCTTTAGGTCCTAAAGTTACACGTACTGCATCCGCTAATGTGTTTACCCCTTTCAACATAGATTCTCTTGCATCTTTTGAAAAACGTACTTCTTTTGCCATAAAAATACCTCCTATTTGCTTACCGCAATAATATCTTCATCTTTAATGACGATATATTCTTCATTTTCAAATTTTATGGTTGTACCAGCATATTCTCTATATAGAACTTTATCACTTGCTTGGTAACCAGCATCTTCAATGTCTTTACCTAATGCAATGACTTCAGCTAATTTTGATTTTTCTTTACCGCTGGAAAGAATAATACCAGACGCTGTTGTCTTTTCTTCTTCTACTTTCTTTAATAATACATAATCATGCAATGGTTTTAACATATCCATATACCTCCTTTAGCACTTATCATTCGTAACTGCTAATATGTATTATACTCGTTTTTAGCACTCTTGCAAGTAAAATGCTAAAAAGAGTGTAAAAAAAGAGGATATCTAACAACATCCTCCCTCGCATCCGCAATCATCACCACAACTTCCGCCACAGCCTGAACATCCACCGCAGCCAGATGCTTGTACAGTCGAACGAATCATCAGTGTATTATCTTGTGCATCCAAAATAATATTTTCTAATAATCGAGCTGTATCCTCGGACATATCAACATATAGACCATTGATTTGATTTCCATCACTCACCGTGATGAAATCCATGCATAATTTTGTATGGCATCCTTGTCCTTGAGTAAAGAATGAGATTCCGTTCTTTTTCTCTTCTTCTAACATTTTTTGTAGTATAGTTTTTGCTTCATCTGTAATCTGCATAATATGTACCTCACAAGATATTATTTTACACAAATTTTAATGTCTTTCAAGCTATTTGCCATCCGGAAAACTAGTGAAAGAATTCACTTCCTGTTCAGGAATACCCATCTGAGCTTTTGCCAATTGTATTCCCTTCATTAAAAACGACATATTTCGAGCAAGATTTCTCATCGTCTGTAATCCTTCTAAATCTTTTTCAACATCCTCTTTACTAAATCCATGGACCATATTCCAATATGTGCTGGAAGCAATAGGCATACTAGAAATCGTAAAATATTTATTCAATTCGTCAAAAGTAGATGTGTTTCCTCCTCTTCTACAAGATACAACAGATGCTCCCACTTTCATTGTCTTATCAAAGTGAGTACTAAAAAATAAGCGATCCACAAACGAAACCAATGTTCCGTTAGCGGAAGCAAAGTAAACGGGAGAAGCTATCACTAGACCATCTGCCTGTTCAAATTTAGGTGCTACTTCATTCACTAAATCATTAAAAACACATTTACCTAATTCATTGCATCTTCGACAAGCAATGCATCCTCGTATATCTTTATTTCCCACTTGGATTACTTCACATTCCACATCATTTTTCTTAAATTCATCAACCATTTCTTTTAGAGCACGAGCTGTACACCCATCTCTATTGGGACTTCCATTTAATAACAAAACTTTCATAATTTCCTCCTAAAAAAGTGAAACATTCATTTCACTTTTACTTCTCCATTTGTTTATGTGATCTTTCCAAAATTCCAACAACAATACGCGTATGATTGCACATTTTCTGATAAGTCTCATTATCTTTAGATGACACAACACGTTGAAATTCTTTACATTCATAAGTCATATGCATATCTTGTTCAATTCCTAAAACCGTTGCTGGATTTTCTTTTCCAAAGCGATTTTGATCTCCTTTAGGACCAATAAAATCAACATCAGAGCATACATTTGCACCTGAACCCGTTACGCGAATGCATCCTTTATCACCTTGCACATACGCAAAGTTATTGCTAGAACTATCTTTAGCCCCTACGCAGGTAGCCACAAAATCAGGATATCGCATAACCAATACACCGTTAGTATCAACGCCATTATATCCAACTGTAGCTGTATAATGTGTCGATTCTGGTCTTCCAAATAAACCAACGACAAAATGAATACAATATACATTGATATCCATTATTGCCCCACCATTAAAAGCTGGATCAAAGGCATTGGTCACAATGTGATTTTTATACTTATCATAACGAGAAGAATATTGTGAATAGTTACATTGAACCATTTTCACATCACCCACATCTCCTAAATGTTCTTTAACTGTTTTATAGTTTGGCAAGTATTGATTTGTGATAGCTTCAAAGATATATACGTTGTTTTCTTTCGCTGTTTTAAATAAATCTTCACATTCTTCAACTGTTGGGCAAAATGGTTTTTCGTTAATAACATTTTTACCAGCCAATAACGCTTTTTTAGACTGAGGATAGTGTAAAGAGTTTGGACTTGCTACATAGATTGTATCAATCTCATCATCTTTTAACATTTCGTCTAAATCCCAATAATATTTCTTTAATTCATGCTTGTCAGCAAATTCTTTTGCCTTTTCTTCACTTCTAGAATAACATGCAATAACTTCTATATTTTCTGTTTGTTTCATCGCATAAATCATCATATCAACGATAAAACCGGATCCTATTGTACCAACTTTCATTATGACTCCTTATTCTTACGATTTAAACGTGGTTGTCTTGTCTTTTTTATCTCAACTGGTTTACGATAAATTTTAAAGCATACACCATCTTCTGTGTTGTATCCTTCTACAATATAATTGTTTGCTTTACAAACTTTCGAAACGATGGATAATCCTAAACCAAATTTTCCCTTTTCTCCCATTTCGAAAGGTCTAAATAAAGTTTTAATGCGTGATTCATCCATTTTTTGACCATCATTACTGATTTTCAGTTCATCTTCATGGACTTCAATTTTTATATAAGATACAGCATATCGGAATGCGTTATCCATAATATTCTCAATACATACTCGCCAAGATTCCAGTAAGCCATCAAAGAAAACTTCTTCTACTTCAGTAATCACTTCAATTTCAGGACGAATTACCGCTGAATTCAATACAACTTCTTCGACGACTTCCTTCATATTAGTAACGACACCTTCGGCATCACTGGTCAATAAGTATTCAATTCGATTTAAATATAATAAATTATAAACTTTCTTTTCCAAACGCTCAGCGTTATCAATGATAACATCCACACTACTCTCCAAATCGCCATATGGATAGATTCCATCTTTAATTGATTCCCCATAAGACTTAATTGTAGCGATAGGCGTTTTTAAATCATGAGAAATGTTATGAATCATTTCTTCTTTCGCTTTTTCTTGTTTTGTCAATTCATCTTTCATATTGACAATCGCATCAGCTACTTCTCCAATTTCGTCTTCACGAACTAAATTCAATTCAACTTCTTTGCCTTCTTTTATTTTCTCTATATAATCCTTGATTTGATTTAGAGGACGAATAATTGAGAATACCCAAATAATAACGATCATGAAAAATATCATGAAAGCTAATATCGTAGCGTAGACAGTCGAATCAATTAATGTATTTCTAAATGTCATAGGATATGTATTATCCATATAGCTTGCAAGGATCACATTTCCATAGATAGAATCACAATATACAATACGATAATAGTATGTGTTTCCATCCGTATCATAATTTCCTTGCAGTACAGGGCTGGAAATAGAGACATTTTTTGAAATTTTCACAAGATATTTCGCAAATGTTTGATTAATCTTGGTTCGATTGTTCCCAATCACATTTAAAGTATTTCCATCCACAAAACAATTTGTTTGAAAAGCGTTTTGTGATAAATAATCATAAACAGTATCTTCACTATCAAAAGGATCATCTTCTAACATTGAAATAATAGGAGCTTGATTATTTGCCAGCATATCATACATCTGATTTGAAATGGTCTGATCCACGCTATTAGATAATACGAAAAAGAAGAAAGCAACAAAGGCAATTACTAAAGCCAAAATAATAGAAAGAATCTGCTTGGTTAAAGATAGTTTATGAAAATAATATGTTATCTTTTTCATCTTATCCTAATCTATAACCATATCCATAAATCGTATGAATATTTAACTTCGGAAGTTTTTTACGAAGACGACGTAATGTATCATCCACCACACGATCTGAACCGAAGTAGTTTTCGTCCCATACGTTCTCTAAAATCTTATCTCTAGAGAAAGCAATTCCTTTATTTTTAATAAACATCATTAATAAATCAAATTCTTTTGTAGTTAATTCAATTTCTACATTATCAGAATAAATCTTTCTTTGTTCTTCATCTAATTCATATCCATCAACACTGATGCGATTATTGTCATCTTTATAAGCACGACGAATAATATTATTGACGCGTAATACCATTTCCTTTGGTGAGAACGGCTTTGTGATATAATCATCACAACCTTTTTCTAAACCAATGATTCGATCAAATTCCTTATCACGAGCTGACATGAAGATAATAGGAATAGTTGGTCCCTGCAAACGAATTTCTTCCAACAAATCAAATCCTGATTTATCATCCAGCATAATATCTAAAATCCATAGAGACACATCATCATCTTGTACATGGGTACTTGCTTGTTCATATGTATAATAAGAACGAACTTCATACCCTTCTTTACGAAGATATTGTGCTACCAGGTTATTGATATCCTTTTCATCTTCAACAACACAAATCACTCTTTTCATTTCAACAACCCTTTCTAACCGATAATGTATCCTTTGCTTCGAATGACATCAATTACTTCATCCACATACTTTTCACAAGCTTGATGTGTTCTAGCTTCTACCATGACACGTACAACAGGTTCTGTTCCCGATTCACGTACAAGAATTCGACCACTGTCGCCCAATGCATCTGCCACTTTTTGTACAGCTGCCTTAACATCTGAATCTTCTTGTGTTTCTGTTTTATCTTTTACCTTTACATTCTTTAATACTTGTGGATAAATTACTAAATCTTGACACAGCTCACTTAATTTTTTCTTTCGTGCAATCATGCATTCCATCACTTTTAAACTTGTCAAAATTCCATCTCCAGTATTGGCATATTTTGAGAAAATGATATGTCCAGATTGTTCACCACCAATACGGCATCCATTTTCCTTCATATATTCATATACATATTTATCCCCAACAGCTGTTTTCGCATAATCAATTCCTACTTCATCAAAAGCTTTGTATAAACCAAAGTTTGACATAACTGTCGTTACTACTGTATTGGTCAACAATTTTCCTCTGTCTTTCATGTATCGACCATAAAGGTAAAGAATATGATCTCCTGTTACAACATTTCCATTTTCATCAACGCATAAACAACGATCGGCATCTCCATCATAAGCAAAACCTACATCGCATTGATTTTCCACTACAAATTTCTGTAATCCTTCAATGTGTGTAGAACCAGCATCTAAGTTAATATTCAAACCAGTAGGTTCACAATTAATTGCTAGTGTTTTTGCACCCAGAGCATCAAAAACAGATTTTGCGATATTCCAAGAAGCACCATTGGCACAATCTAATGCCACTTTCTTTCCTTTGAATGAATACATACCTAAACTAATTAAGTAACCAATGTAACGATTACGTCCTGATACATAGTCAACTGTGCACCCAATTTCTTCACGTTTTGCATATGGAACTTCATTCCATGTCTGTCCAAAGGCTTCAACACAACCATCTAAATAGTCTTCAATCAAAGCAATGGTTTGTTCATCCATCTTTTCCCCATCTTTATTTAACAGTTTAATTCCATTATCATAGTATGGATTATGAGAGGCACTAATCATAATTCCACAATCGAATTCATCCATACGTGTAATATAGGATACGGATGGTGTTGTCGTAACATGAAGCATATATGCATCTGCTCCAGATGCTGTTAAACCAGCAATCAGTGAATACTCAAACATATAAGAAGAGCGTCTTGTGTCTTTTCCAATCACAATCTTTGCGCTTCCTTTATTTAATGTTTTATAGTACCAACCCAAAAAGCGTCCAATCTTATAGGCATGATCAGCTGTCAGATTTACATTGGCTTCTCCACGAAACCCATCTGTTCCAAAATATTTTCCCATATCAATTTCTCCTTTTCTTACTCACTTGTTGTAGCTATTTTAACTGATGCACGAATTGTGCCAGGATCAATAGTTACATCTAACGTTTTTCCACTTGCATCATAGGCTACAACAGTTGCATCAACTTCAAAGTCTTCGGTTTGACCAGTTGTATCCACCAATGCTTTTACCGAACGGATAGAACTTAAATTGCTTTCACTTCCTGTAATTTGAACAGTTGTTGTTGCCAATTCAGGGGCTTCAAAATCCGATTCTTTTTGACCAGAACCCACCATTAATTCCGCACTAACAGTAAACTGTTTTGTAGCTTTATTTTCAATATTAACCGTTACTTCTGAAGGGTCAATTTTTGCACTTAAGCTGGATGGTAAAGAATCAACAGTCAAATCAATAATATTTGTTCCCGTAGCACACTTTCGCATATCGGCACTAACTGTAATTGCTCCCTGTTGTCTAAACACTTGAATATCCGTTGTTTCTCCACTTAAAGTCACATCGACTGTTGCAGGTATACCACTGATTTCATACAAAGTTTCATCATATAGCGCATTCACCTGTACATCAGAAATAGTAACAGTGGCAGTAGTATCATTGAATAATTTAATTGAAATTGTATCATAATCAATGGCAACGCAAACCAGAATAGCCATAATCAAGGATACAATAACAGATCCTCTTTCATCAAAAAGAATTCGATCAAATAGCTTTGAAAAGCGTTTAAATAAACTACTTAAGAAGTTTAGTATATGATTAAAAAAAGCATTATTTGGCTTTTTATCCATATCACTTCACCTCCTTAGTCAAATTATCTACAACAGCTAAAGGTGTTATTCTTTCATCTTTTGGTGATTCTTTTTTCTGTGACCTTGTCAAACTTTTAGCGGTATTAATGACAGGTTTAAGAAGAGAATTTGTTGATTTTGCCTCCCTGTCCTCACTTGGAATTAAGGCATTCTTCAAATATCTTTCCAAAGAATCTTTGTTATATTGTGTCAACTTACCATCAACAGCAACAGAAATATTCCCTGTTTCCTCACTGACAATCAATGTAATGGAATCGGTAATTTCACTGATTCCTACTGCAGCTCTATGTCTCGCACCATATTTACTTGGCAAATCACTGGTCGTTGGTGGAAAATAGGCAGCTGCACAAGCAATCTTGTTTCCTTGAATTATGACAGCTCCATCATGCATTGGTGTTCCATACTGAAAAATGGTTCCTAACAATTCACTGGAAACTTCCGAATCCATATGAATACCTGAGCGAACATAATCAGCTAAACTCTGCGTTCTTTGTATCGTAATCAAAGCCCCTGTCTTAGTACGAGACATTTCGACACAGGCTTTTACTAGATTATCAATCATTTCTTCTCGCTCTACAACTGACAAATTTGTACCTAATAGAGCGGAGCTTTTTCCAACCTTTTCTAATATCCCACGAATTTCAGGTTGAAAGATAACTATAACTAAAACAACTCCCCAATTTAAAAATATATCAATAATATATCCGATAGCGGTTAGTCCCATTATCGCAGATATCCCCTTAACTAACAGTACAATTAGAGCTCCCTTAATAAGTTGGATTGTACGAGCGTTATTTCTAACCAGACGCAATACAGAATAAATCAGAAGCCAAACAAAGAGAATATCAATTATGAGCTTTATAAAGAAAGAAAAGTTCGACATTATTGAGCTCATAAAGTCTCCTTTCTAAAATTATTTCATGATTTCATCAATCATTTCATGAATAGAGTCATATTGTTGTTTTGCGACCCATTTCAAATCATCTGGAGCCGTTGATATGCAGGCCCCATTTGGTGAAAATTCAATCATTTCAATATCACTATAAGAATCTCCAATAGCATATGTATCATATTCATCGATATCTTCAAATTCACATAAGAATTCCATACCCGTTGCCTTTGTGATTCCTTTTGGTCCTATTTCAACAACAAAGTTATTCGCATAGGCTGTAATATCATCTGAGAAGAATGTGTTTAATTGGTTTGCTAATTCAATAGCAGCACCTGTTTCAGACATAGAGATTGTGATTTTAGCATATTTACCTAAATCTAAAACTTCATCTTCTGACATATCAGGCTGTAATTGCATATAACGTTTTTCTTGTAAACGATCATTTACAATGATTCTATGACGGTGTTTACCATCATTAACAACATATGAAACTACGCCTTCTAATTCTTTTGCGATATAAATAATATCTAAGCTTGTAATGTATTCCAAATAAGATGAGAACAATTCAAACTCATCCTTATCGAAAACCATTCCTCCGTGATTGGTGATATAGTAATCAGCCGAAATATTGTATTTTTCCATTTGAACCTTTATTGATTCCATAGAACGTCCTGTATTAATAACAAAAAGATTACCTGCATCACGCCATCTTTGAATAGCATCTAAATCTTCTTGCATAATTTGTTGAGCATATTTTAACGTTCCATCATAATCACTTGCTAATAATTTCATAAAAGTTTCCTCTACTTATCTTTACTTTTTTTATTGTATCACATAATTTGATAATCACCGATAAAAAAAGCGGAATTACATTCCAGCTTTTCTTTGGGCTAATATTTTCTTCTTCTGTGCTCTGGATAATGGAATCCTTTTTTGGTTAAACAGCTCAACTTCATCCTTGTACCAGGCAACAATATGCTTTTCATTCACTAAGTAGGATACATGAACACGAATAAATCCAAATGGTGAGAAGAGTTCTTCTAAATCTGACATATTCATACGTTGATGGAACTCTCCTTTCTTCGTATGGAAATACACCATCTTTTCTATTTTTTCCATATAATAAATATCTTCATACGATAAATTCACATCGACACCATTGTAAATCAAACGATAAATATCCGTTTGAGATATTTGTTTCAATATTGTTTCTTCATATTCTGCATATTGTTCTTTAATACGATCCTTTTCAATATAAAGTATACGTCCACGTTCATCGTCTTTTAGGTAACGAAATTTATTTTCGCATAGATAAATAATCGTTGCATTCATATTATCGTGAACAAAGACACTATCCATACGAGGCGTTTTAAACATTTCATCAAAAACAAAAATTTGATAAGTTTCCTCTTGCATAGCTTTCGCTAAATCACTAGCTTTTGTATAATGGCGAAAGGTCCAATCCATTTTAAAAAATGTTTTTGACATGCAGAATGCCAACTCTTTTGTTGGTGTTTCATATTCTAAAAAAGCTACTCGAATCATACTTATATTATACTTTAAACCTCTTTAAAATAAAATGAAAAAGAAGTAGACTATTCTACTTCCTCTCGCCATAATTTAGCGCCTAATGCAATAAGCTTTCCATCCAAATTATCATATCCTCTATCAATATGATAGACGTCGTGAATTTCAGTTACACCCTCTGCCATTAAACCAGCAATAATTAAGCCTGCGCCACATCTTAAATCCGTAGCTGTTACTTTTGTACCATGTAGTTTTGTTTTACCGTTAATAAAACAACTTGGTGTATTTACATCAATATCAGCACCCATTTTATTTAGTTCATAGCAATGTTTAAAGCGTTCAGTATAAATTGTTTCTCGAACAACCGATTGTCCTTCTGCCTGTGTTAATAAAGCCGAAAAAGGTTGTTGGACATCTGTGGCAAAACCAGGATATGGCTTTGTCAGTATCTCAACAGCTTTCAAAGGACGATCTGTATGCATAACATGCACAAAATCAGATCCAATTTCTAATTTGATTCCTGTCTGTTTCAGTTTACTTGTAATGGCATCTAAATGTTGAGGAATAACATTTTCAACAATCATATCATCTGCCATAGCAGCTGCAATAATAATATAGGTAGCCGCTTCGATCCGATCTGGTATGATTTCATGGAAACATCCACCTAAGCTATCAACACCGTCAATTACCAATGTTGAAGTTCCCATACCATGAATCTTTGCACCCATTTTATTTAGCAAAGTAGCAATATCAATAATTTCAGGTTCTCGAGCTGCGTTGTCGATAACAGTTCTTCCTTTCGCATAAACTGCTGCCATCATGATATTAATAGTAGCACCGACACTTGAAATATCTAAAAATATATCTGTACCAACTAGTTCTTTTGCATCTAATATATAGCAACCATTTTCATATTCAATATGAGCTCCCAATGCTTCAAATCCTTTTAAATGTAAATCAATAGGACGTGGTCCTAAATAACACCCTCCAGGCATTTTTATTTCACAGTGTCCAAATCTTCCCAATAATGCGCCCATAAAATAATAACTGGCTCTTAATTTGGAAACTGCTTGAGAAGTCATAGGTGTATTTTTTATTTCTGTAGGATCAATGTATAAAGTATCTTCCCCTTTTTTATCCACTTTTACATTCAATTCCTCTAATAACACCATCAAAGATTTTACATCTGAAATATTTGGAACGCCAAAAATAGTAACAGGCTTGTTCGCCAAAACACATGCAGGTATTAATGCTACAGTAGAATTTTTTGATCCACTAATACGAACGGTTCCATTTAAGCGATGTCCACCTTCAATTTTTATCACTTTTTCCATACGTACCTCCCCCAAGGCTTTTTAATTTTACACTATTCGTTAATTTTTTCCAATAAGAAAGGCATAAAATTCATTTATTTCTAAATCAATAGGAAATAAGTGAAATTAGTTATTGTTTATAAAAACAAGTATATTTGTTAAGATTTAAGCTTGTGGCAAATTATTAGTTTGAACAATGTTGTTTACGTATTCTATGTTTTGTTTCAATACACGCGCAATTTTTTCAATTCCATCACCCTCTTGATACAATGCAACAATAGTCTCATTTAATGTGGTTTCAGCTTTCAAAGCAGCTTGTTGTGCTTGTTTCTCAACTTGTTTTGCCGCTCTTTCTCTTTCTATTTTTGTTACTTTTTCTCTTTCATCTTTTCTTGCTTCTTTTGCTGCTTCTCTAGCTACCTTTTTCTTTAGATCTTCCCATTCTTTACACATATCGATTTCACCTTTCCCTTCATAATTGATTAGTTCTTCTGTATTGGTAATATACCCTGCTAGTCTTACAACTTCTAAGTTGACTTTATTGAATTCTCCTTCATTTAATTCTTGTCCGTTATAAATAAATTGAACCAGTTTGAATAGATTGGTGTTGTCTTTGCCGTTTTCTATACAGTTTCTTAATTTATATTAAGCTTGCGATAGATTACTTGATGAAACAATGTTGTTTACATATTCTATGTTTTGTTTAAGTGCTCTTGAAATCATATCAATTGCACATCCTTCTTTATACAACGCAACAATAGTCTCATTTAATGTGGTTTCAGCTTGTTTTATTGATCTTTCTCTCTCAATTTTTGTTACTTTTTCTCTTTCATCTTTTCTTGCTTCTATAGCTACCTTTTTCTTTAGATCTTCCCATTCTTTACACATATCGATTTCTCCTTTCCCTTCATAATTGATTAGTTCTTCTGTATTCGTGATATACCCTGCCAGTCTTACAACTTCTAAGTTGACTTTATTGAAGTCTCCTTCATTTAATTCTTGTCCGTTATAAATAAATTGAACCAGTTTGAATAGATTGATATTGTCTTTATTTTTGAAGCAGTATTCATTTCTTATCCATGCAACCTTTATCTTTTTGTCTGTACTGTATTCTTCCAACTGATTATTACTTATATGACAATCCTGTATTTCAACAGGTCCATTCCATTTATACTTTCCTGTATAAAAGACTGTTGTGGTTACTAATGGAACTTTCATTTTTCTATAATTAATTCTTTTAGCCAGGCTTAATTCAAACATGGCATCATACACATCCACTCTTAATGGCATGAAGTTATGAACAAAGGACTGATTCTCAATTCCATAATATTCTTCTTGGTTGTCTTTTGTTCTTTTGATCAATACATCTCTTCTTCTTTCAAATGTTTTACCCATTAGTTTGGCAATCTGTACCGAATCCATGATCTGTAACTCTTCTGAGCGGATAACTTGTTTCCCTTCATAGAGGG
>R14__coassemble_784_pt1 | contig 19177 bp, 17 predicted proteins | sample R14__metabat2_low_PE_009 | metagenome-assembled genome bin R14 | reverse complement strand
ATAAGAATACAAATCCTAAAGATGTAAAGTTTGGAATTGTATGATATAAGAAAATATTCCTATATGCACAAATTAAGACAGTCATAGGATTTAAATTAATCAAGAAAGTCAATATATTGCCTTCTGGTAATAAGGACATACTATATAATACAGGTGTTGCATAAAATCCCATATTCAAAACGAATTGAACAACAAATTCAATATCTTGAATATATACATTTAAAGAACTTAAAATAAAACATATCCCAAGTATCAATAACCATTGCACAAAACAAATAATAGGTAAATAAATCAAATGATAAGATAAACCTGCTCCCGTTCCAATGCAGAAAACAAGGACAATGATGCAAGAAATCAAAAAGTTAATTAATCCACTGATAGATTGTGAAATAGGCAATATTTCTCTAGGAAAATAAACTTTTTTCACAATATCTTTATTTGTCTTAATACAGGTAGTTCCATAAGTTAATGTATTTGTAAAAAAAGTCCAAGGTACAATTCCCGTTACTAAGTAACATAAATAATTATCTTCTGTTCCTGCTCGACCCAAAAGGTAAGGAAAGACAATCCAATATACTATAACCTGTAATAAAGGAATTAAAAAAGACCATAGAATCCCCAAAAAAGACCCTTTGTATTTTCCTCGAATATCTTTTTTAATATTTGTTTTTAATAATTCACGATATTGATATATATTCCTTAAATGATTCATATTAAGATTCCTTTACCTTAAAAATGCATTCTGTATTAGAAAGTACTTTTCCTTTCGAATTTATTGCTTGAACAACTAATTTATGAAGTCCAACAGAATAATCACCTATTTTTATTTCTTTTTTCCATCCAAGTTTTCTTTCATCCATCAACCCACCATAGGATTCCGCGTAAGCATTGTATACATCATCTCTTCTATGCCGAATTATATCCTCTACTTCTACATCGTCAATTGTGATAGATAAAGAAACGTTAGGCGTATTTTGGACAATCCATCCATTTATTGTATAAGTACCATCATTTTTATCCAAGATAGTTAAATCATTGGGATTATCAATAAAGACTATTCCCTCTTCTTTCATGTTTCCGTTTTTCATAGCTTCTTCAGCTTTTCTAGCCTGATCTATTTCAATTTGTTTTAAATAATCTTCTATTACAGATTGCGGTTCACCTTGCTTAGCAAAATGCCCTTTATAAATCCATATAGCTTTATCACATAATAAACGGACTTTATCTAAATCATGCGTTACAATAACTATCGTTTTTCCTGCAGCTTTAAGCTCTTTAAGTTTGTTGTAGCATTTATCTTGAAAATGTTGATCTCCAACAGCTAAAATTTCATCAACCAATATTATATCTGCATCAATATTTATAGCTACCGCAAAAGCTAAGCGCATAAACATACCAGATGAATATGTGCGAACAGGTGTATCAATAAACTCTTCTAATTCTGAGAAAGCAATAATATCGTCTACTCGTTTATCGATTTCTTTTCGAGTTAATCCAAAAATAGAGGCATTAAAATAAATGTTTTCTCTCCCTGTAAACTCAATATGAAAGCCAGCTCCTAACTCTAATAAACAAGTTAATTTTCCTTGACTCTCAATAGTTCCACTACTTGGATAATAAATTTTAGTCATTAATTTTAACAATGTCGATTTTCCAGAGCCATTTGTTCCTATTAAGGCAACAGTTTCTCCTTTTTTTATATCTAAATTAATATCTTCAAGAACAATGTGTTTTTCACCTTTTTGACGCCCCGTTTTAGTCAATAAAAAGTCTTTTAATGTGTGAGTTGCACCGTTTTTGATATTAAAATATTTTGTCATATTTCTAACTTCAATTGCGTTATTCTCGTTCATACGTTCTCTCCATACTATAACTTAGATATTATATCTTTTTTGTTCCAATAAAACAAATCACTTTATTTACTATACACATCAATAATCTGATTTTTTATCTTTTGCCAATCACGAGATTCAACAACCTCTAAACCATTTCTTACTAGTTTATCCCTTAGTTCTTCATCATGAGTTAATAAATCAATACAAGATATAGCTTGTTCAATGTTTTCTTTTTCATAAATCAAACAATTCTCTCTATGTTTTAAATATTCCTTATTTCCATCATTTTGAAGAGTTACAACCAATCCACCTGTAGCCATCATTTCAAGTGGTGGATACGAAAAACTCTCTAATACACTTGTTTTTAATAAGATATGACATTGACTATATACATCAGCTACTTCATTATATGGGACTTTATTAAAGAATTTATCCACCCTATACCAATCTTTTGGCTTGGCATTGTATGACATGTACCACACTTCATACTTTGAAGGATCCAGTTCATTGGTCACTTTAAAAGACTCATCCACATTCTTGTGTGCAGCTTCACAATCGCCTTCTACTAATATACGAATCTTACCAGACCAATCTCTTTGAACGGGTTTGAATTGACTTCTATCAATCCCGTTGGCAATCCAGTATGATTCTTGTCCAAAGTCTTCCTTCAACCATTTTTGACACCATTTTGATATTGTGATGAATTCAAATTTAGACTTTGGCATATAACTTTGATTCGCTCTTGTTTTTAAAGGATTATCAAAATCATAAAAGTCCGTTTCAAAATTCTGTACCAAATAGACTCTTTTTTGAATACATTGAACATCTTCTAACATTTTAACAGTCGTCCATAATGTGGCAACCGCTTTGTCCATATGCAGTTTTAATTGATCATTTTTTAAAAGTAAGACAGGAAACGTATGATTTAGAAATTCATATGGTTCACAATCATCATAATAGGTCAATAAACTGACATCATATCCAGCATCCTGTAACATACAAGCATGACGCAAAGCAACCATAATTCCTCCACTCATAGCTTGTTTAGAAAAAGCAATTCCAATATTCGGATGAATATATTCTTTTAATTGTTGAATAAAAGAATAGCCTGTATACATAGAAACACAATGTTTCATACAATAAGCATATGCATTAATGGATAATGTATTTCTTAACTCCTTATTCTCTATTAAAGACTTTAAAGCAGCATCCCATTCTTGTTCGTTTGAACAAAGAATTCCTGTTTGATGGTTTTCAATCATTGTTTCAAAAGCTCCTACTTTTGAAGCAATGGTCACAACCTTTACTAAAGAGGCTTCCACCCATTTATTCTCTGATTTAGCTTGATTAAAAAGAGTATTCTCTAAAGGAGCTAAATTAACATCCATCTGTCCAATTAAATGAGGTAATTCCTGCCATTTCATAAAAGGATGAATGATTATTTTATCTTTAAATTCTTCTAACTGTACAGGTAAAGAAATCTCTCCTACCAAATGGAGTTGAACATTTGAATAAGTACTCAAAACCTTTTGAATAGAGGGTAAAATTAATTCAAAGTCCGCATTATGAGTAATACTGCCACTAAAATAACCAATCTTAATATAATCCGACTTTTCTTTCTTTACTTTTTGCGATAAAGAAACCATTTCATTAGAAGCAACATTGCGATTGATAATTCCATTTGAAACATAGTTTAATAATTCATTATGTAATGTTTCAGTGGTAGTAATTGTGCAATCACAACATTTCATCAATTTTCCATACAACATGACATCATGATCATATTGTTGTTTTTGATTTTGTGGCATATTTTGTACAGATTGAATTAAGTTGGTATATTTTGTATCAATCACTAAATCATCAATATCATAAAATACTGTTTTATTTAATTTCTTTGCCAAAGTAATAAATTCATTTAATTCATCTGTATAAATACATCGAAAAATAATAAAAGCGCGATATTTATAGACATATTCTAATTTTAAGCTTTTATAGTAAACTTCATCTGTTGCATATCCAAACAATTCCAATTGTTCTCGTTGATGTTTTACTCTGTATCTAGGCGGATGAGGCAAAACATCATAGGAACAACCATTGATAAATAAAATATCCTTAGCGCTATTAGATGATAACTTTCCTTCTTTTTGCGTTTCTATATAATGCTTGACATGTTTCGAAAAGCCAGAAATCCCTTCTGATTTTAAGACATTGACAGTTTTATCCAATAAATTATTTAGCTGTGTCATACTTACCTCTTGCTTCATTATACTGAATAAGTTCATAAAGTGCAAAAACAGGATGACATGCATCCTGTGTAAATAAATTCAATTTTTCAAGAAAATGATTTTAATAATAGTAGTAATATCCTTCTTGTTCGGCAATTGCTGCATCAATTTCTGCTTCAATTTCTTCTGAAGACAAAGCACCTTGAGAAGATGTGGCATCTAATGTATCTTCAATAACATAAGAAGATTGACCATTTAATACAGCCTGTATCTTTTGTTTGGCAATTTCAATGGATTCATCATATGGAACAATAACAGATGCTTCAGAACCTAACGCAGCACATACTAACATATCTCCATAACCAGATAATTGATAGCTTTCAAAGTTCCATTCCGCCATTGTTTGAATTTGATAACGAATTAATGTTGTGATTTCATCTGAAGACATGTTTGTCACAAAAGAGCCACTCACAGCTTCCATTAAGGATGCATAATTCTTAATTACGTCAGCTGATGTAGCTTTATTAAAGATTGCCTCTAAAACAATTTGTTGGTTACGAACACGTTGATTGTCCCCATCTAAATAAGCATGACGCTCACGTGCAAAGGCTAATGCTCTTCTTCCATCTAAATGATTCCATCCTTCGCTTACACCTTCCAATGAACTATCGGCAAAGAATTTAGAAACAGCCATACCTTCTTCAATGTAAACGTCGATTCCACCAATCGCATCCACAATATTGATAACACTATTATAAGCGACTTCAAAAGTATAGTTAATTTGAATTCCTAATAACTCCTCTACTGTACGTTTTGTGGTATTAACACCATAAATTCCCGTATGTGTAATCTTATCATATTCACCATATCCACAATAATCACCCTCATCACAATAGGTAGGTACATAAGAGTCTCTAGGAATGCTCATTAATAGAACTGTAGATGTTAATGGATTGACAACAACGCACATATTGACATCACTTCTTCCTGGTTCTCCAGGATTGACATCGTCTGCTGTTTCTCCTTCTTCAATATCTTTTCCACTAATGAAGATAATAAATGGCTCACTGGTAATATTAGATACCGCTAAGGCCTCATTTGTAGAATCGGTATAGAATGTAGTTTGATAAACAACTGTTGTGGCATCATCAAAATCAGCGAATTGTTCAATTTCTCGAACATTGGCACGATACGATTCATTTAAAATAATCGCATCCACTTCCCCGTTATACAACATATTGGCTAACTCTTGTACACCATTGACCTTTGTTTGAGTAAAAGGAAGATCATCTTCACTGGATAATTCATATTCTTTACGAACCGCTTTACGAATAGCTTTGGAACCTGTTGAGTCTAAATTACGTAATACCGCAACATTTTTACCTTCCAAATCACTTAATTCACTAATTCCACTCGTGTTTAAAGCAATGATGGATTCGGTATTTTTTACTTTATCTGATACGGTAGTAACCACATCAATCATATCCGCTGTTTTATATAAATAATAACTTCCAAATGCACTGACTACACTTAAAGCAATGACACAGATCAGCATTAAAATCTTTCCAAAATACCCTTTGGCATACACATTCAACAAGATAATAAATAATAGTGCCAATAATCCAACCGCAATACATGCAGGAATCAAGATGGTGGATGGTAAAACATTCAATGCCACCAATTCATAAATTAATACACCTACAATAGCTAGAAAAATAAATGAAATAATTCCACAAAAAATTCGAAAACCTAAACTTGTTTGTTTTTTCTTTTTATTCTTTTTTGCCATAATGAATCAATCCTTTCTATTACCATTCTTCCTCGTAATCATAATCATCATAATACTCATCATATTCTGAATCATAATCATCATAATCATAATCATCGTATTCATAATATTCTTCATCATCCGAAGAATCATAAGCACCTGTGGCTTCCGCTATTTCTTCGGACGTGTCAATAGAATAAGCTCCTTCGTTCAAATCACCAAGTACACTTTCAACAGTTGTCGAAGATTTTCCATCTAGTACTGCTTCAATTTTTGCTCGAGCACAATCCACTGTTTCTTGATATGGATAGAAGACGTAAGCTGTAGCACCTAGGGCAGCACAGAAATCATATCCACCTTCTCCTACTAATGAATAGCTTTCAAATGTCCAATCTGGCATTTCGCTTAATTCGAATTTCATTAGCTTTTGTATGTCACTGGCTGGCATGTTGGTTTGGAAAGCTCCTCCCACAGCATCCACTAAATTTCCATAATTCAAAAGAATAGATGGACTACATACTTTTTTAATAATGGCACTTAATACGATTTGTTGGTTGACAACACGCTGGTTATCTCCTGTTGAGTAAGCATGACGTTCTCGAGCAAAGGCTAAAGCACGCTCTCCATCTAAATGATTCCATCCCTCTTCTACACCTTCTAATGTACTATTGGAATAGAATTGTTTAACCGCTAATCCCTCTTCAACATAAACATCAATACCGCCTAAGGCATCCACCATATTGACAAGTGAAGAGAAATTAACTAAAACATTGTAGTTAATGGTCACACCCATTAGATTTTCCAATGTTTGCTCAGTTGTTCCAATTCCATATAATCCTGTATGAGTTAGCTTATCTTTTTGTCCTAATAAACAAGCATCTTCACTTTCACAAACGGTATCCACATAGTAATCACGAGGAATACTTGTCATTAATACAACACCTGTTTTAGGATTGACTGTTACCAACATATTGACATCACTTCGATTGTTTCCACTTAAAGAACCATAGTTATCATTTCCACTGATCAATACTGTAAATGGTTCAGAAGAAACATCCACTTGATCTGGTTCATTTTGTTGGGACTTATCACGATCGGTATAATATACCGTTGAATACAATGAAGTCGTCATTGTTGTAATTAAAGTAAAGTCTTCAATATCATGTAAAGTTCCTAAAAAAGAATCATTCAAAATCATTCCCGCAATATTCCCATTATATAAATCTGAAGTCATAGAAACGATATCGGAATATTCTTGTAGATTAAAGGAAACACCTTGATTGTTGATTTCTTCTAAACATAAATTGGTTCCATATTCATCTGTTGCTGGAGCATACCCAACCGTTAGATTATTTAAATCTTTTAATTTAGTATACCCACTTGTATTCATTGTATACACAGAGACATTATTAGCCACTTTATCTGTTAAATCCGTAATGTTGTCAAACATGGCATTGGTTCTTACTACATAATTATTTCCTACATAGAAAGATACACAGAAAATAATCAATAGAATAAAACAAGTATTCACAGCCCATCTACGTTTTGCTTTAAAAATTGTGAGTAGTGTCAACAATAAAGACACAACAACTACAATAATCGTAATGGGAATTAAATATCGCATTGGTAACATATCCAATTGAATAATATGGATGACCAATAAAGCTGCAAGAACTAAAAGCAGAACTGCCAAAATCAAAGATAGAATTCGAATCAGTGCTCGAATTGCTTTATTTTGTGGTTTTTTCTTTTTAGAAGTTTTAGCCATAAAAAACTTTCTCCTCTACATTAACTAATAAATAATACCATAAATATGTCAATATTTCCAAAATCACACAGAATCACAAAATCAGTTTAAATTTGCTAACTTAATTAAAACTTAAGAACATAATAAAAAGAAGACCGAAGTCTTCTCGTTATCCCATACGTACGTAACCAATAAAAGCATTGGTGCAAGCAACAGAAGTTAAAACCGTATATCCTTTATATCCACCATGAACAGCTTGTCCACCACCTACATATACAGCAACGTGACCACTGTATACACAGATATCTCCTACTTCAGGTGAACTTACTTGTGTTCCAGCTGATAAATAAGCTTCTGGTGATAAAGCAATGTATCCTAATCCAGCTGCTGCTAGTGAATTGGCCACTAAGCTAACACAATCTTGTTCAGCTCCTTGTTGAGCTAAAGCAGCGGCTGCAATGGCACTTCCATAAGAAGAGCTGGCAACAACTGTTTGTTGTTGAACAGGTTCACTATACGATTGTGAATAAGACTCTTCACTTTGAACAGGAGCCGAAGCTTGTTCATTCGAAACATAAGATTGTGCACTTTCTTGAGATGTAATGGCAGCTACATCTGTATCAGTACTTCCATCTTCCTCATAGTACACTTGTGTTCCAGCTACTTCTTGCCAACCTGTCACAAAACGTCCATCTTGTTGCAGTGTATAGCTTTGTCCATCGACATTGATTTCACCGGTAGCCATCGTTCCATCTTCATTAAAGAAGTAACGATTTCCATCAAGATCTTGCCAACCAGTCACTGGATTTCCATTTTCATTTAAGTAATATCTATAGCCACTTTCATCAATCCAGTTGTTTGTTACTGGATATCCTTTTTCATCATAATAAGCTGATTTTTCTTCATTCCATCCATGAAGAAGTTTTCCATCTTCCTGGAAGTTGTAAGTAATTCCTTGAATGACTGTTTCTCCAGTTGCTGCCAGACCATCCTGAGTAAAGTAATAAACACTACCAGAAACAGATTGCCAACCAAACTGCATTTCGCCCTTATTATTGAAATAATATAATTCATCATCAATCATCGTTAAGCCCGTGGCTTCCCGACGATTTGATTCTAATACATAGTAACGTTCTTTTCCTTCACCATGCCATCCAGGCACATTCTCTACCGCATAAACAGTAGAATAAACAGGAACAGCTGCTACAAGACATGCAGCCACAGCAATAATAACACTATTCTTTTCGATAAAATTCATTCTCGCACCTCTTCTTTAACGCTCTTATTTAATGTTCGATTGTTTTCAAAAAAATGTATAGAAGGATTTTATCCACCTTAATCCACATAGAAGTTTATCATACTTGATGGAAGAATTCAAAAAAAGAATGCGATTTCTCACATTCTTCCTAGTAATTTGTATAAATGTCGATTGTACCTGAAGAACATCCAGTATCCAAGACCTGACCTTGGCCCCATGGAGTCTCCACGATGGTTCCTAAATCATAGTCTGAACTAGCCACTACAATGTATCCATCACTAGTGGTATACATACCATCCGCATTGGCTGTCCATTGTGATGTTTGATAGTGGTAAGCTACATTGGAACTATAATATGTATAACGTACAGATCCATCCTCGTTGTACACTACACCATCACGCATAAATGTTTGCCCTGTTTCACTTAAGTTTGAGTTGTATCGATATGCAGTGGTATAACCCGTATAATATGAACTATTACTAGAATCATAATATACTTCATACGCTCCATCATCCGTTGACACAACCTCTACATTTTCCGTCGTCTGTTCTGCAGGAAGCAATATCGCAATGCCTGAACCCGCCTGTACACTTGAATCAGCCGATACCGTTTCTACCTGATCCACTTTAACAGCGGTTTTATCATTACTTTCTACAGTGTAGGAAAAAAACTTAAAACAGAAACCAAACATTAATACACTAAATAAAACAACAATTAAAGATGTAACCTTTAACATCTTTTTCATTAGTCTTTGTGCATATTTTAAATGCATAGTTATTCACCCCTGTTTCTTCGTTTTCTTTCCCCCTTTTTTATCTATGTGAATACGAAAAACCCACAACCCCCGTAAGTGAGCTTTTGTGGCTAAATGTTACCATAAAGTGAACAGAATTGTCAAATTTTACCCATTTATATCCCAAAAAAGGTCTATTTTGGACCAAAAGAGTCTAAAATAAGGTATTTTTTCTAAAATAACCACTGCATTTGAATATGATTTTGAATTGAATCAATTGCCTCTTGAGAAACGTTCGCTTGTTTTGCAAAATCAGGCCAATGTTGAATAGACTTTGCCACTTCTTGCATAATTTTCATGCACTTATTTTTTGTGATATTCATAGACTTCCCTGCCTCGAATAAATCATTCAATTCAATGTTCTTACTTTTTCCATTGATTCGCATTTGATGTTGTGAAATCCATCGACTGTTCTCTTTATATGTATACGTTATATCATAAGCTGGTGATAAAGACCATTTTCCATTTCTATCCATTAAAAATGTAAAATTCTTTACATGATCATCATAGTTTATCGCCATTACGTTAAAAATCATTCTACGATATATTTGCTCGATTTCCTTTTGTGATAAACCTATTTGCTTGGCACGTTTAGCCAGTAATTCATAACTTGCTAAATTTGGTGTATTATAATCAATATGACATAGAGCACCAAACGTTTGAGTGTGTATTTTTTTCCCATCTACGCGATCGAATCGTTTGGTCATAAAATGACTTCTACCGTTCTCTTCAAACAGTTCACACGACATCATATTGACACCTGCATTTATAGCCATTAAATAATATGCATATTCAATACGAGTATATCCTTGTGAATCCCTTAAATTATGATCACCATTATTGTCTACACCATCAAATTTAATAATATAGTAATCAAAATACTTTTCCGCATCAATTTGACCCGAACGAATTTCACCTGTCTTTTTATTCCAGGCAATAATAGCTTTAGCTCGTGCACCGCCCGCAGAAGTACCAATTGAAAATAATTGATTGATTGCATTATTTTCATTCAAATCAACTGAAATTTTTTTCCTTTTGTTTAAGACTTCGCTTGCTAAATTCACAAGCTCATCAATATGAACCTGTTGTGAAAAATCATCACTCATTTCAGGCTTGTATTCTAATGCACCCATTCCTCGTTTTCCGGTATAACATAATCGTTCAATTACATTAAAACTTTCTGGCAATCTTCCTTGCCTTGCTAGCCAATCATCAATAACAGCATTTCCAAATCGATCAGGTAATGAATCAGAGATTAAACCCGGTAGTCCACTAAATGATTCTTTTGGAAGTTGAGGAAAGGAATATATTCTAGTAGATAAAGGCATTTCAATTGGTGATAGTTCAATACCACTCTTTATGAAATCTTTATCATATTCAAATTCTACAACATCGTTATCCGTTAACTCTAAATACGCGATTCTACTTCCCCATAACCACACTTCTGCACGATTCATTCTTCATCGCCCCATTTCCAATTTGTTACTGTTTTTACTTTTCTTGCCCGTTGTTTTATCTTCTTTTGCGCCTTGACACTCGGACGATTCACAATATCAGGTATTAAATCGTCTACTGTTTGTTGCATTCCAACACCATTACATAGCTTTTCAAAAGTACTTAATTTTATATCCGAACCATTTTCAAACTTTTTTATTGTTGCCAAAGATACTCCCGTTAACTCACTTAATTCTTGTTGGGTAATATTGGCATAAATCCGGTAATTTTTAAATCTCTTACTTGTCTCTTTCATATTGTTTACCTATTTAATTATAGTCTATTTTATTACACTTTAAAAGCATTTTTTCTTGTTAATGGATACTTTAATACACTTTATTGTTTAATAAAAAAATCAGATTGTCTCTGATTTTATTTTTCTACTTTAAAGCCCTGTTCTTGAATTGCTTTAATATATTGTTCTTTATTAAGAGTACCATCTTCAAATAGTTTTTGAAGACCCGGACCAAAACTGATGGATGGCATTCCCTGATGTTTTGACATGGTTTGTGCAAGTTCTACTGGAACCCATCCTCTATTGCACCATAAATGAGAATGATTGTGACAATTCATTAATAATTGAACCAAGTCACTAAAACGTCTTTGATCCAATTGCACTCCTGCTTCATTTATTTCATCCACTAATAGACGGATACAATCATTGACACTAAAAGAAGCAGCCGAATTATTCAATTTAAAATGACGGAACAATTTCTCTGATTCCGGTCCTCTACAATCCTCTTGCAGTCGAGCTAAGATTTTCGAATTTCCTTTTTTAGGACCATCTTCTAGCTCTCCCTTATAGTAAGACATCATTAATTTTTCATAATATGTATAAAAATGAACATTTCTTAATTTCTTTCCTCTGTTTTCAACACGTACTTTATTCTCACCAACCATCACTTCTTTTGCTGTGATTTTTAGATTTCCAAGAAATTGAAGCAGTGCTCGATCATATGAATTGTTCTTTACCTTTACATAGCTTAATAAATTTTCTGGTACAAAAAAAGGTTTATTTTGAGCTGCATCACATAAACGATAAAACGTTTCAAACTTCTGTTGTCCAAAAGTGATCAATCTTTTATCCACAATATGACGATATAAATCATTTCTTTTATCCGTAAAGATTTCATCCACTTCAAATACATAGTATGGATGCTCTTCTCTTCGAGCAATAGAAGAATACGTTACTAAATCTTTTCGATGAATGGTAGGTACATCACTTTTTTGTTTTAACTCTTTATAAACTTCCCACATATTTTCAATTGAAATTTGTCCATATAAGTTACAACAAGCCAAGAAAAAGTCTTTTAAAAAAGAAAGAATGTCTTCGCTAAAGTTTGCCTCTTTAACCATTTTGTCTAATGATTTTTGTGATAACGGTTTAGGATATGTCATAAATTATTTCCTTTCTATCATTTCTTTTATATAATGTAAGGCCTCATCATAATCCAAATGTTTCATGTTTGGATAAGCCTTGATCAAACGCTTTGGAGTCAAGAAAGAATGAAGATACTGTTCAAACTCCTCTTTTCTTTCATCCAATACTTCTATCTGTTCTTCTAGTCGTTCCTTCTTTTCATTGACTTTATCATCTGCTTCTAATGCTTTTGAACCTAACTGGTCACTTAGGTCATTTGAAACTGTTCGCATTTTAGATGAAATCTCATCAATCTGGGCTAACTTCTTATTCATACCAGCTACTGTCATAGCCGTTAAAATCACATCAAGGATGAATAAAAGATACACAATGACCAGTATCGGTATCCAAATGGATAAAGAAAGAATACCATAAAGAACCATATGTTCAATAATAGAATGAACCACTTTAATTACGAATGTTCCACCTATTCCCCAAAGAAATGAAAATAAAGGACAGATATATCCATGAAAGTTTCCCTTACGCATCGAATAATCCCACCAGCGTGTATGGAATAGTTTAAATAAAGCCCATCCTCCTACTAATTCAATCAAGGTAGATAAAATAAGAGAAGCAATAAATAAGGTTACAATATTCATTTGTGTCACATCATTGTATCCACACATTTTGGCAAGAAATAAAATTCCCACTAAACCAAAACCATAAATAGGACAATAAGGACCATTAAGAAAGCCACGATTGATGATTCTTTTCTCTTTGATCGTACAATAAACAACTTCTGTACACCATCCTAAAAAAGAATAGATTAAAAAATACCATGCTATTTCAAAATAAGTAAATTCTAGAATCATACCGATATTGTATAATAATCAAAACCATTACTCAAACATAAAAAATTAAGATATAATAAATAAAAAAAGGAGGTAGAAACGATGCGTATCTGCATATATGGAGCTGCCAGTCAAAAAATCGATGAAAAATACATGAAAGACTTAGAAAAACTAGGGACAGCTCTTGCTAAAGCTGGCCATAGTTTAATATTTGGAGGTGGAGGTTCTGGAATGATGGGAGCTGCTGCCAGAGGATTTACAGAAGGTAGTGGAGCTGTATTAGGGGTCATTCCTTACTTTATTGGTGATTTTGAACCCGTCTATGATAAATGCACCTACATCATCAAAACCGAAACCATGGCGGAACGTAAACAAATCATGGAAGACAATGCCGATGCCTTTTTAATTGCACCTGGTGGAATTGGAACCTTTGATGAATTCTTCCAATGCTTAACACTTAAACAATTGGATCGTCACAATCATCCCATTATCCTTTATAATGCATTTGGATATTTTGACCCATTAAATGACTACATTCACTCATGCATTGAAAAGAAGTTCATTTCTCAAAGAACAACTAGTTTATACGCTGTATGCAACAGCATTCAAGATGTTATGAAAGCATTGGAATAGCCAAATACTTTTTTTGCCAACAAAGAAACAATAATGTTGTGTACAATTATATTAAGATGAATAGTCATCACTTAAAAAGGTTTGTATAAACCTTTTTTTTGATGAAAAAAAAGTCACTATCAAAGTGACTTGATCAAATTATTTAACATACTTTTCTAAATCTTTGTTTCCAGAAGATTTTTTAGATTCCAGATACTTTCTTCTATTCTCTAACTCAATTTGTTCATAAGCTTCCCATTGAGCCAGCATTTCATCGATGTTAATACTTTCTCCATCTAACATCTTATCAATTCAATCTCTACCTAAATTACATGCATTTTAAAAAAATATTACTTCAAAAACACTTGTTCTTTATCAGCAATCAATCGCATTTGCTTTCCATTTTTCAATTCTTTCAATAAACCGATACTAATTAATCTAGCTAGAACTTTAGATCTAAAATATGTTGACGGTGTAACTTCAAGATATTCCGCAATTTCACGAACAGTACGTGCTTTAGCATAACAAAATGATAAAATTTTTAAATCATTTTTTCCTTCTAATGTAACCTCGGTATAAACATTCGGAGCATCATCTGATTGTGAAATCACGCCTTCTGTCCTGGTCAAATCAGGAAGCGTTAATGTAAATGATGTGGCATCTGCAGATACATATGGGCGAAAATTTTCCCCATAAGCGGCATAATCAGACTCAATTTTATCAAAACCTGATCCCCTGGATTCCATATATTTACATATTTCCAAGATAGCACATATCACATCATTTCGTCTTCTAGGAATTATAGAGGAAATATTTTTCTCTTCATGCAATTCTCTTACACCAAGCAATGAACCCGGGGACGTAATTTCCAACCTATCCTTAAATATATTTACTTCTATTTGACTTCCTTGAATATAATAATTTCTTTGCCCAATAGCATTTACAATTCCTTCCGTGACCGATCTTGATGGAAAAGAGAAATATTCTATTCTGCTTTCAGCTTCCTTTTTATACCCATTTACTGAATGATTCCTTACAAATGTCAGAACTTTCACTATCCCATCTAACAGATTTCCTGTATATTCTTCTGTTGCGTTGATGATGTTGCCACCTTTTGTTATCCCAGGCCAAACAGTCATCACAATCTTTGTTCTTAAATCATCACAGGAATCCCTGAAAAGCAATGCTCCTCGAGACAATTTTTTCTGATCAGATATTATTCCTTTTGAAATCAATAATTTTTCATTTACTTCTGTTCCTCTTTGCATAGCTGTTTTAATAAGTGTCAAAAAATCATTTTGACTAAAATCTACTTCACCAAATATCGTATCATAAGGCGTATTATCACTCATCAATACCAAATCTCTGATTTGCTCTTGTGTTGCAAGATCTGTTCTCCCAAAATTTCTTACATATATTCCAAGCATCCCATAATCATGCAAAGCAACTGGAAGATTTTTATTTGCCTTCACTTCAACTTTTAAAACATATCTTGCTTTTTCATTATCTTTAATCACAATATTAGAAATATCGTAATCTATAATCGGTTCAACACGTTCCCTAATCTGACGATGAATCATTAATACAACTTTATCAGCCGTCTTCTGATCTAAAGCAACAACTTTATGGGTTTTATCTTCTACTCCAATAAACATTGTTCCACCTGCAGTATTAGCAAAAGCTACTAGTGTTTTTAGCCAACCGATTTCTAAAGACTTTCCTTCTTTGCTTTTTCCTTCTTCAATGATTCCTTTATATTCGATAGTTTTACTTTCCAGGTAAGCGTTCTCTACAATTTCATTTATTAGCATCATTTCTTCTCCAATAATTTCTACTAAGTTCATTATATTAAAAAAACAGTGAAGTTGTAAAGCAAAACTTCACTCAACTTCACTCTTAACTTCACTCAACTTCACTCACAACTTCACTGTAGTTCACTGATAATTCATTCATAACAGATACTTTTTAGATTATAGAGTTTTTCACACTCTAACTCTTTGACTTCAAAGTCAAAAGATAGTGGAATGTATTCATAGATTAATAAATGATTCGATAAAGTAATCGAATCCACTTTATCCATATCTTCATCTGTTAATAAAATATTTTCTAAAAAAGGAATGATATCTTCTTTATATTTATAGTTTTCTAAATCAGACATAAAGCTCGGATTTTTATCCAATAAACTATTCAACACAACTAATTTAAAGTTAAAATCTTTAAACAGTCCACTATTATCTTTCATATACGCTCCTTTTCTTGCAAGAAATGAAAATTTTAATTTTTGTTGTTGACAAATGAACAAAAATCATTAAAATGCTCATTACGTAAGGACTATGACTTACGAAATATCAACAATAATCATAGGTTTAAGTAGAAAAGCCTTTTTATGAATCCTCCTAAAATGAATAATTTCGCTTTTCTACAATGCTTTATCGAAGACATGAAAATGTCTTTTTTTTATACCATCTCAAGCATCTGCTCTGGATTATCAGCTGCTTTTACCTTATCCATTGCCTTTATAATTATACCATCTTCATCAATTAAGTAGGTCGTTCTTACAACACCCATACTCACTTTTCCATACAATTTCTTTTCTTTCCAACAATCATATAAGCCAATCACTTCTTTATTAGGATCGGATAATAAAGTAAAAGAAAGATTATATTTTTCTTTAAACTTTTTATGACTATTTACACTATCTTTACTAACACCCAGTATCACAGCTCCCTTTTCAAGAAATTGTGGATATCTTTCAGAAAAACCACAAGCTTGTTTTGTACAGCCAGCTGTATTATCTTTTGGATAAAAATAAAGAATGACTTTTTTACCTCTATAATCCGATAAAGAATGCGATTGTCCCTCTTCATCCAACAAAGTAAAATTCGGTGCCTTTGTTCCTGTTTCTAACATAATTATTCCTCCTACTAAAAAAAGAAGGCTTTTATCGATTGCCTTCTAAAAATTCCTGTATATTTTCTTGTGGCCATAAGATTTCTTTTAAAACATATTGAACAATAGCCGCAAATGGAATTGCCAATAAGATTCCAAGTACCCCTAACATTCTTCCACCAATGACAATCGCAATCAAAATCCATAAAGAAGATACACCCAATGTACTTCCAAATAATTTTGGTTTAATAATGTATCCATCAATTGTTTGAAGAATAATTGTAAAGATTAAGAAAATCAAAGCATACCCTGGACGAATCATGGCCAAGAAGAAGGTTCCAATAAATCCTCCCACAATGGGTCCAAATGTTGGCGCTAAGTTGGTAACACCCACCACAACGGATATCAAAGCAGCATATGGCATACCTAATATAGTCATAAATAGAAAATTAGCGCATCCAACAAATAAAGCATCAATTAAATCACATTCAATATAACGAACTAGTATTCTATTACAACGGTAACAGAAGTTTTCAAACGAATCGTATTTATCTTTCATAAAGACTTTTAAAATCTTTTTGATCCATTCCATAATGTGTTCTTTATCAAACATAAAGTAAATACCCAAAATAAAGGCAATTCCAAATGTTAGAAAAGAAGATAAATATTCCGTTGAACGAGAAATAATCTTTCCTGAATAAGTAGAAACAGTATCCATTAATTTTGAAATAATACTTTCAATTAATAAAGCCAGAGTTTCTACATCCATTTTCCCGGCAAATAATGTCTCATTTAAAGAAGATAAGTTATTTTCAAGTGTTAAAGTATTCGTATAATTAGATTCCAAGAAAGCCACTAGACTTTGAAGAATTTGTGGAATCAAAGCCCAAATCAAAAGAACAAAACACAATAATACAATTAAAATATCTAAAACAATGGAAATCTGACGAGCCAGTTTACGGTTTTTCATTCGCTTAAAAATTCCATTTTCAAAATGACGAGAAAGAGGATCCATCGTATAAGCAATAATAATTGCCAACAGAATGGGTTTAATAATCCCAAAGAAACCGGCAATCCAGCTACCTACCACACTTAAATTCGTTAGGATAAAATATAATAGAACAGCTGAACAAGTCGCAATTGTATACTGTAACCATTTTTGATGTCTAATTCGTTCAAAAAAATCCATAATTCACCTACGCCTACCATTTTATCACAAAAAGAATGATATGACATAAAACTTAACCCAAGTTTAATAGATTGTCATCTAGATGAATAAATTGTTGATCATCCTTTTGAAAATACAGATCCAAGGTTTCAAAACAATAAGGTGTCACAATTAAATATGTTTCAGGATACAAATCGCAATACACATCCCAACAATTTTCTTCCATGGAATCATAGGTGTTTTTTAAAATCGGATAGGGATTCTTTTTTGCTTCATAAAAGAAATCTCTTAATTCTTGATTGTTCTTTCTTAGATAATGCATATCCATTAAGTAGTTACAATAGAAAACCTTATTTCCCTTTTCAAAGTAGACTTTCACATATCCATATTCATTATCTAACATTGTTAGAAAACAAGTTCCATTTGTAGATTGTAAAATCTTTTCTAATTCATCAATAATCTGCGAACTATTCTTTAATAAATTCATATGGCTTATGTTCAACCATACTTCATGCTCACTTTGATAGTAAAAACATTGACAATCTTCAAAATAATCTTCAATTAATTCAAAATTTGTACAATGTACATCCATTAATCCATCCAACAACATCTTTATTTCTTTATCTTCCAATATCCATTTTTATTGGAATCCACTCTTTCTATCTTTATGCTTTTTAACTGCTTACTACTAGACATCTAAATTCCTTTCTATTTTAATTCAACTATCCATTTCACACAAAATAAAACAGATAAAACAAAAAAGAAGTGGATGATCCACTTCTTATGCTGAAATCTTATCGTAGAAAGCAAATTGCTCCAGAATACTAGTATCTTCAATAGGGTTGTCATCCAAACGAAGAGATACAATTAACTGTAAATCCTTTAATGGCGTCACATCCGAGATATTATTTGATTTCAAAGTCAATTCACGTAAGAATGGTAATTTAGCCAATGGTCTTAAATCACTAATCATGTTGTGATCAAGACGTAAATAAGATAAGAACTGTAAATTCTCCAATGGACTTAAATCACTGACTGTATTGTTGTAAAGGTCGACTTTATATAATTCCGTTAAATTCGCAATTGGTGAAATATCACTAACCGCATTTAATTCTAAAGACAACGACTGTAATTGTGTCATATCCTTCAAACAAGAAATATCTGTAATCTCATTCTT
>R14__coassemble_759_pt1 | contig 19741 bp, 18 predicted proteins | sample R14__metabat2_low_PE_009 | metagenome-assembled genome bin R14 | reverse complement strand
GTTTCAACAAATGTATAAGTACTTTCAATATCATATTCAAATGGATAAGGAATTAAAGAATTACTTAATTCATTCGCAAATTGAATGTGGCATTGTATCCAATGGGGAAGACACCCATCAAAGAAGAAAAATTAAGTCTCTATATGTGACAGATTTTATGAGAGAAGACCATATCTTTACCAGTGGTCAGTTGGGTGTTGATAAACCAGATCCCAAAATTTTTGAACTAGTTTTCAATCAATTAAACGATGAACCATCTAACTGGTATTATGTAGGGGACAATTACATAAACGATATGGAATGTGCAAAAAAAGCGGGGATGAAGACGATTCATTTTAACCGTCACCACCAAAAAGAAGGAGTAGCCAGTGATTATGTTGTGTATACGGAAGCACAATTAATCGACTTATTGAAAGAATTAAATAACTAAATATGGTATTATAGTAAAGCACGAAAGGAGATTTTATGTTTATTTCAACTATTCATTCATTTGAATCCTTAGAGATGTTGAAAAATAGTGGAATTGACGCAGTCATCATTGGGATTCCATCTTTTTCTATTCGACATACAATTGAAGTCAAGCTTGATGATCTTTTTGTGTGGAAAAAGAAATGTGATGAACTAAATTTAAAACTATATGTGAATTGTTTAAAATTTGTACATGAACAAGAATTAGAACGATTAAAAGAAACTCTAACAGTACTAAAAGAGTATGTAGATGGAATTTATTATAGTGATGAGGGTGTTCTTTTTGAGGCAAGAGAACTTGGAATGGAATCTTTATTGATTTATCAACCTGAAACATTGGTAACCAATGCCAATGATGTTTCTTTTTATTTAAGTCAGGGAATCCAATCTGTTTCATTAGCTCATGAATTATCACTTGAAGAAATTTGTTCTATTGCTTCTAAAAATCCAAATGTTGAAGTATTAATTCATGGATACTATTCCATTATGTATTCAAGACGTCCATTAATAAAAAACTATTTTAATGCGATTGAAAAAGAAATCGATTTAACGAAATCATACGATTTAATTGAACAAACAAGAAAAGAAAGGATGCCTATTATTCAATCGGAATATGGAACAACCGTTTTTAGTGAACACCCAAAAGGTTCTTATTTTCAGTTTCATCGATTGAATAGTGTTGGAATTCGTCGTTTTCGTATTGATTCTATTTTCTTAGATGATGCATGGTGTGCCAACGTTGTAGAAAGTTATATAAATCATACACGTTTATTTGGCTATGATGATTCGTGGTACAACAAGGAATCAATCCTTAGAAAGGATGACTAATATGAAAAAGATTGAATTATTAGCTCCTGCAGGGAATTTAGAAAAAGCCAAAATTGCGATATTGTATGGAGCCGATGCTGTTTATATTGGTGGAAAACAATTCTCTTTACGATCTAGAGCCTCAAACTTTGAAATTGAGGATATTCAAGAGTTAGTGACATTTGCCAATGAGCATAACGCAAAGGTCCATGTTACTGTGAATATGTTACCACATGAAAGTGATTTGGGTGGATTAGAGGACTATTTAAAGAAATTAGATGAAATTGGTGTGCATGCCATTATTGTTGCCAGCCCTGCAATTATGATGTTGGCAAAAGAATTAGGTGTACATTATGAAGTGCATGTTTCAACCCAGCATTCTTCAACCAATTCAAGTGCGGTTCGCTTTTGGAAAGAAAAGGGAATGGATCGAGTTGTTCTTGCCAGAGAATGTGAATTAGATCAAATTAAAGAAATTTGTTCTAAAAAAATCTTACCGATTGAAGTTTTTATTCATGGTGGAATGTGTATTTCTTATTCAGGAAGATGTGTTTTATCCAACCATATGACCCTTCGTGATGCCAATCGTGGAGGATGTGCTCAAAGTTGTCGATGGAAATATCATTTTATGGATAGAAGTGAAGAGTTAAGTGATGCCACAAATTTGTTTTCAATGTCTTCTAAAGACTTACAGGCTGTTGATTATATTGAAAAGTTTATTGAATATGGTGTTTCTTCTTTAAAAATAGAAGGTCGAATGAAATCGGCCTATTATCTAGCAACGGTTGTTTCTTCTTATCGTATGTTAATTGATTCTATTTATAAGCATGGTCATGCTTCTGATGAAATCATTTCTTATGTTAAGGATGAAATACGAAAAGCGGAAAATAGACAAACGGGTCCTGGATTCTATAATGGAATTCCAGATGATAAAGTGCAACTTTATCAAGATCATGATGAAACGGTTACACAAGAATATATTGCGTATGTTTTAGATTATGACAAAAAATGTGGACTTGCCACTTTACAGGTAAAGAATCATTTCTTACCAAATAGTGAAGTTGAAATCTTTGGCCCGCATATTCCATCTACAAAAGTACAACTCCACTCTGTTTACGATAAAGATGGAAATGAATTGGATGTATGCAACAAACCTATGGAGATTGTGACAACAAAATGGGATGGTCCCATTGAAAAATTTGCGATGATTCGAAAGATTCGCTAATATATAGAGATGAAAAGAGGATAAGATAATGAAATTAAGTGAAAGTTTCTTTTATACATTAAGAGAAAACGCTAAAGACGAAGATAGTGTTTCCAGTAATTTATTAGTCCGTGCTGGTATGATTAAAAAGACCAGCAATGGAATCTATATGATTATGCCAATGGGTAAGAAAGTATTAGCAAAAATTGAGAATGTGATTCGTGAAGAAATGGATGCCAAAGGGGCTCAAGAGTTATTGATGCCAGCTTTAATCCCAGAAGAAATTTATGTTGAATCCGGAAGACGTGATGCTTTTGGTTCTAACATGTTTTCATTAAAGGATCGCTATCAAAGACCCTATGTTTTAGGTCCTACACATGAAGAATTATTTACTATAGCGGCTAGTATGCATGGAAAGAGCTATAAGGATTTTCCTTATAATTTATATCAAATTCAAACAAAATATCGTGATGAAACACGACCTCGTTACGGATTGATTCGTGTGCGTGAATTCATTATGAAAGATGCTTATTCATTTGATACAGATGTGGAGGGATTAGCCACTTCTTATGACAAAATGTATGATGCCTATAATCGTATTTTTGATCGCTTAGGATTGACTTATAAGATTGTTAAAGCGGATACAGGTGCTATGGGTGGATTGTTGTCTGAAGAATACCAGGCAATTACTGAAATTGGAGAAGATATTGTTGTTGGATGTGAATCATGTGATTTTTCATCAAACTTAGAAATTACAGAAGTAGTAGATCGTAATGAAACATCAAATGAAGAAGAACTTTCTATGAATGTTGTCAAAACACCGGATGCGAAAACAATTGAAGAAGTTGCAGCATTCTTTGGCAAAGAAGCAAAAGATTTTGTCAAAACATTAATTTATAATGTGGATGGAAAAATAGTTGCATTCTGTATTCCTGGTAATCGTGAATTAAATGAAACAAAAGCCTTAAAAGTTTTAAAAGCAAATGAGATGGAATTGGCATCTTTTGAAGACGTCGAAAGAGTAACACATGCTAAAGTTGGATTTGCGGGTCCTGTTGGTATTGATTGTCCAGTGTATATGGATCGTCAAGTTTCCTATATGAAAAACTTTATTGTTGGTGCTAATAAAAGTGATCATCACATTGAAAATGTGAATTGTAAAGACTTTACACCTGTTGAAATTGCTGATTTATGTCAAGTGCAAGAGGGGGATGTTTGCCCATGCTGTGGAAAAAAACTTACATTTGATCATGGAATTGAAGTCGGAAACTTATTTAAATTAGGAACCAAATATTCAAAAGCTATGAATGTTTTATATACCGATCAAAATAATCAATTACAACCTATGTGGATGGGATGTTACGGTATAGGTCTTGGTAGATGCTTAGCTGCCGTTGTAGAACAACATCATGATGACAATGGAATGATTTGGCCTGAAGAAATTGCTCCTTATAAAGTAGGATTGGTAGTAATTAGTGATAAGGATGAAAATCAATTAAAAGTAGCCAATGAAATTTATGATTATTGTATGGATAAAAAGTATGACATTTTATTTGATGATCGTAAAGAAAGAGCTGGCGTTAAGTTTAAAGATATGGAATTAATAGGTATTCCTTATCGTATTACTGTTGGAAGAAAAGCGAGTGAAGGAATTGTTGAGTTCGTTGAAAGAGAATCTGGTCAGAAAAAAGAAATGACTATTGAACAAGCTATTCAATTTATCGACGAACATTATTCAAAATAGGAGGTATTTTAATGAACAATAATATGAATTATTATTTTGGATCCACACAGGCAAAGCAACATGCTTTAACCATCACATTTGCCTGGATGGTTGCTGGACTTGCCTTAACGGGGTTCTGTTCCTTGTTTTTTACAATTAGTGGATTGTATTACTGGATTTTATATCGCATGCCTTTTCTTGTATTTGGATTATTAATTGTACAAATTGGAATTGCCTTTGGAATCGGTGCGGCAATGAGAAGTGCATCATCAACGATGATTAAAGTGCTGTATTTAGTTTATGCTGTAACTTTAGGAATCAATATGACAAGTATCTGTTATGCCTATAATTTAGGTACTATCTGTATGGCTTTCTTTACAACCGCTATTTATTTTGTATGTTTATGCGTTGTTGGCTTGACTTCAAAAAGAGACTTATCGAGTATTGGAACCATTTGTTTTGCTGCTTTAATTGCCTTATTAATAACACAGGTTATTATGGCAATCTTTGGATTCAATATGAATACTCGTTTGTTGTCAATTGTTGGTTTATTGATCTTTAGTGGATTAACAGCATGGGATATGCAACGAATGAATCAATTATTGATTACTACAGATGGATATCCTGTAGAACAAGAAAAAGTATCTATTTTTATGGCTATGCAGCTTTATTTAGATTTTATCAACATATTCTTATATATCTTACGTTTATTTGGAAATAACAGCAGAAGAAATTAATCTGCTGTTTTTAATTACAAAAAAAAGAACTCTTTCGAGTTCTTGTTTTCTTCTGGTGGGGACGGAGGGACTTGAACCCTCACGGTGTTTTATTACCGGCGGATTTTAAGTCCGCTGCGTCTGCCTATTCCGCCACGACCCCAAAAGATGGAGGTTCCGGCCAGATTCGAACTGGCGATCACAGAGTTGCAGTCTATTGCCTTAGCCACTTGGCTACGGAACCATTTATCTTTTGCAGTTGAATGACTGCCTAATTATTATATGTAAAGTGTTATGCATTTGCAAGTCTTTTTTTCACTTTTTATTGTTTTATAATGATAGAAAAGGAACATTTATTATGAAAGAATATGAAGTTAAAATCCCATCCAAATGCGATGGACTGTTGTTGAGTTGTTACATTGTTGAACCAGACAAAATTAAAGGAATTTTTCAGATTGCTCATGGTATGGCCGAGCCAAAAGAAAGATATCTTGATTTTATGCGTTTTTTAGCAGCTTCTGGATACTTATGCATTATTAATGATCATAGAGGTCATGGAAAAAGTGTAAAGAGTGAAAGTGATTTAGGATATTTTTATGATCCATCTTGCACCTATATTGTAGAAGATATTCATGATATAGGTCAGTATTATAAAAATAAATATAAAGTGCCTCTTACTTTATTTGGCCATTCTATGGGTGCATTGGTTGTTCGTGAAGTATTAAAGAAATACGATACGGATATCAATCAATTAATCGTTTGTGGTTCTCCTAGTCAAAATAGTGCAACTAAGTTAGCTATTCTTTTAACGAAGACTATGATTTTGATGAAAGGGGACCATTATAAAAGTAATACGATAAATGGTATGGCATTAGGCGGATATCAAAAGCGTTTTAATGAAGATGTTGAGAACACCTGGTTAAGTTACAATCGGCAAAATGTTTTTGATTATAATGCTTCTAAGTATTGTGGATTTACTTTTACATTAAATGGTTTTTTAAATCTATTTACTATGATGGATGATGTATATAATCCAAAAGGATGGGTATTAAAACATAAACAAATACCTATTTACTTCATTGCTGGAGAAGATGATCCATGTATTGATAACGAAAAGAAGTGGAAGGAATCAATGGATTTTTTAAAGGACTTAGGATACAAGAATATTACTTATACGATGTATCATCATATGCGTCATGAGATTCTTCAAGAAGATGAACATATGAATGTTTATGAAGATGTATTAAAATTTATTGAAGAACAAAAAAAGTAGGTTATCCTACTTTTTTTAAATAATCATAAATATAATTCCAAAAAGAACACCAGTACAATAAAGAATCACAATGGTTTGAAGTATATCTTTTTTAGATCCACCATAGCGAATCAAACAAAGCAATCCCATACCCGCATTGGTAATTAAGCCACCCAATAAAGATCCAAATGAAATGGCACTTTTTGCGTATAACTGTGCTAATACAACTGTAATCGCACAATTTGGAATAAATCCTAATGCCGAAGAAATAAATGGCTGTAATAAAGAGCCATGCAGTAATATCTTACCTAATGTATCGGTTCCTAATAGTTGAATGCCAATGCTTAATATTAGAGATGTGAGAAAGATAAAAGCATAGATTTTTAAACTACGAAGAAAAGCCGATACATATAAGGGATACTGTACATAACAACAAGGACAGGTATTGTTGTTTTCATCTTGGTAGTCGTCATCATCCTCTTCTATTTCTTCCATATCTTCAAATCGAAGTATTTTTTGATGACGTATAAGAACATAATCAACAAAGTAACCTATTAATACTGCTATGACAAACTTACATAAAAGTAGTTGAAAAAGGGAAGTATATAAAGCCGGATTGGAAAGAAGTATGGGAATGGCTTCATCACTGGTCGCAATCATAACGGCTATTAGTGTTCCTAAAGTGATATTGTTTTGAAGAAAAAGCATAGCGGCTAAGATACTAAATCCACATTGTGGAATGAGTCCAAGTAAAGCTCCAAACAAGGGTCCATACTTTTGAAGAGAATAGAACATTTGGTCATCGTCATTACTTTGTCTTCGTTCAAATATTTCTAAGATACAATAGGTTATATATAAAAGTGGAAACATAATCCATGTATCGTTAATAACATCTAATAATAAGTCTATAATCATATAAGCTCCTGACGTTTATCTATTTTACACGAATTTTAATGAAAAAAAAGTAGGAAGCCCTACTTTTACATATTATCAATATCAATTTCTTTTTCGTATAGTCTTCTTTCTGTATGTCGTTTTATCGATTGATAAATTAAAGCAAATACAGGAACACCTAAAAACATTCCTACTAGTCCAAACAATCCACCACCAACTGTTACAGAGAATAAAATCCAGAAACCATTGATTCCTAACTGATCACCTAAAATAAGAGGTTTAAATACATTTCCGTCGATTTGTTGAATGATACAAATATAAATCACAAATTCTACACAATAGATTGGTTGAATCAACAATAATAGAATCGCAACAGGAATAGCTCCAATAAAAGGTCCAAACATTGGAATAACATTTGTAACTCCTATCACAATACCTATTAAAGGAGCATAAGGAATCTTTAATACCAGCATTCCAATATAAGCAATAATTCCCATAATACCTGCATCCATCAAACTACCAACAATATATTTTTGGAACACTGTTTTGGCATCAATGACCCAGGTATTTAAAACATTGGATGTTTCTTCACTTAATATCGCATATGTTAGTTTTTTGATCATTTTTTGAAGGATTTCATGATCAATTAAGATATATAAACCAACCACAAACGCAAATAAGACATCAAGAGTTCCTGTCACAAACCCATAGGAGAAGTTGGCAATTTTAGGAATGGATTGAGAAATATAAGTCGTTAATTTAGTCGTTAGATTCAATTGTTCAATAAAAGCTGAAATATCATCCTGATTAATGTTTAAGCTCTTTGTGATTTTTAATATTAATTCGTATAAATTATTTCCATAAATTCCAATATTTGATAATAATACTTGCAAGGAAGAAATAATGGCTGGAATTAAAAAATATAATAAAGCTACAATCACTATCAATGTAAGTAAGAATACAGCGGCAGAAGAAATAACACGAATTTGGCTGTCACTTAAATTGGAAGTTGTATGTTTTAACTTTCTTTCAATCCATGCCTGTGGTCTGTATAAAATAAAGGCAAATACAATTCCTAAAATAAAAGGAAGTAAAATATTTAATAAACTTTTTAAATGATCTAAAATGATTGTCAATCTTGAAAACAACATATAGACCGCAATCGCTATCATCAAGGAACAAGAATAGACGATAATTTGACGAATCATCTCTGTGTTAAATAATTTTTTCATGTTCCTATTTTACCATATATAGATAAATTTTGTGAAAAAAGATATACTGTAAACATGAACGTATTTGAAGGTGCTATTTCTTGTAAAGCAATTATAGAATCCAATCATAGACAATGTGATTGCCTGTATGTAGATCGAAAGAAAAGATCAAAGGATTTTAGTTATATTATTTCATTGGCTAAGAAAAAGGGAATTAAGGTTACTATCTGTGATAGAGAATTCATTGATGATATTTCGCAATCGACTAAACATGGAGGCATGATTTTAACGGCAGGTGTCTATAATAAAAAAAATCTGACAGATAAGATTGATGGATTTCTGTGTTATGTAGATGGAATTGAAGATCCCTATAATTTAGGAAGTATTTGTCGTACTTTGTATGCCTCTGGTTGTTCAGCATTGATTTTACCTGATCGTGATTGGTCTATGAGTGAAAGTGTGATTATGAAAGCAAGTGCTGGGGCATACGAGCGAATGGATATTTATTGGATTCATACAGAAGACGAGTTAATATCTTATTTAAAAAAATATAATATTCCTTTATATTGTGCGAGTCGAAAGAATGCCAAAGGGTTGTATGAAATCCATTTTGAGAAGAATTTTTGTATGGCAATAGGTGGTTCTTTTAGAGGTTTATCTTCTATGATTGAATCGAATTCGAAACAAAATGTTGTGATTGAATATGGAAGAGAATTTCGAAATGCCCTTGATGCAGCAAGTGCTGTATCTGTTATTTCATTTGAAATCTTAAGACAAAGGAAAAATCATTAGATGGCTTATGCCATCTTTTTGTATGCTATAATAGGAACATGAATTTTATTAATGTCTATGTAGAACAAAATACACTTCAATTAAATAAACCATTTACATATTGTTGTGATTTCGATGTCAAAAAGGGAGCAAGAGTGAGAGTTCCTTTTCATCATCGTGATTGCATTGGAATCGTAGATGAAGTAAATGTACAAACGGATTTAGAAAAGGTTCTTTCGGTTAAAGAAGTAATTGATCAAGAACCCTTATTGAATTTGGAATTAGAACAATTAGCGACATGGATGAGCAAACGGTATGTATGCTCTTTTATGTCCTGCATTAAAACGATGTTGCCTCCTGCTCTAAAACCAACTAGTTCCCATTCATCTATCATTTATGAAAACTGGGTGTATCTAAATGATTCGAATGAAACTTTAACTTCAAAACAATATGAATTTTTAAATTCCATCAAAGATAAGCTTCCCATGAAAGCAAGTGATTTTCGAAAACTTGGAGCTCATCTTGCTCGTGTATTAATTGAAAAAGAATATATTGTCATAAAAAAGAGAGAAAAAAACACTCAATTAGTACAAGAATTCAAGGATGAAATTCATTCTTTAACAGAGGAACAGAAAAATGCAATTGACATCATTCAAAACGATTTCCATAATACATATTTACTTCATGGCGTAACCGGTTCAGGAAAGACGGAAGTATTTTTACAGTTAGCTCAAAAGGTAATCGAAGAAGGAAAACAAGTTTTGTTTTTAGTACCAGAGATTGGTTTAACTCCTTTAATGATTCGACGTGTCAGCGCACGTTTTGGAAATCAAATTGCGATTTATCATTCCCAGTTAAATGATCAGGAAAAATATTCACAATATAAATTAGTGAAAGAAAACAAAGTTTCAATTGTTGTGGGAACAAGAAGCAGTGTCTTTATGCCGTTTTCAAATCTTGGTTTAATCTTGATGGATGAAGAACATGATTCAAGCTATAAACAAGATAATACACCAAAATATGTGACAAAAGATATTGTTTTACAACGAGCAAAAAACCATCATTGTAAAGTTGTTCTTGCTAGTGCAACCCCTTCTTTAGATTCTTATGCTCGTGCATATAAAGGTATTTATAAATTAGTGGAATTGAAAAAAAGAGTTTTTGAAAATGTTCCAAAGATTCATATGGTGGATATGAAAAACGAAAAAAATAAAAATGGAATCTCTCAAACTCTTATCAATGCGATTCAAGAACGATTAGATAAAAAAGAACAATCTATTTTACTGTTAAATCGAAGAGGTTATTTACCTGTTGTACGGTGTGCTTCATGTAATGAAGTGATCGTATGTCCTGATTGTGGTCTCGCTATGACATATCATAAAAAAGATGATACTTTAATGTGCCATTGTTGTGGTAAAATCCTTTATTTTCATCATGAGTGTCCTTATTGTCATAGTAGAGAATTCTATCAGATGGGGATGGGAACGGAAAAACTGGAAGAAAAAATTAAAGAGCTATTTCCAACAGCTTCTATTGTTAGAATGGACAGTGATACTACAAGAAAAAAGAATGCTCATCAAAAAATATTATCTCAATTTGAAAAAGAAGGCGATATTCTTGTGGGAACACAAATGGTGGCAAAAGGATTGGATTTTGATAAAGTAACATTAGTTGGAATTCTGCAAGCAGATGCATCTTTAATAAGAGATGATTATATTTCAAGTGAGTTAGCCTATCAAATGTTAGAACAGGCAAGCGGTCGAGCCGGAAGAGCAACAAAACCGGGTGATGTCTATATTCAAACATTTGATGTGAATCATTTTGTGATGCAAAGTGTTGTCAATCATAGTTATGCCAATTTCTTTTTATCCGAAATGAAGTATCGTCATTTAGGATCGTATCCACCTTATGTATATATGGCTTCTATTGTTTATATGGATGCAAATTCATCAAAGGCTTATTCAATTGCGACATTAGAAAAAAATATATTATCGCCTTTACGTGTTTTAGGTCCGATAGAAATCAGTCAAAGAAGACAAAAGACAAGATATCGATTGGTTGTAAAGGCAAAAAGCGAGGAAGAATTAAATAAAAAGCTTTGGGAAGTTGTTCAATATCATCAATTGATGAAATCAAATGTTAATATTGATATTAATGTTTATCCAATGATGCTGGAGGGATAATATGCGTACATGGGTTTATAACGCTTTATATGAAGTGATTGTCAATAAAACTTATTCTAATCTTTATTTAAAAAATCATCTTAATGAGGTAAATCAAAAAGATAGAGCTTTGGCAACAAACATCTTTTATGGTACAATCCAAAACTATTTATATTGTCAATATGTATGGAAACAATATGCCAAAGGAAAAGTAAGTCAAAAGGTAAGTATTATTCTTTCAATGAGTGTGTATCAGCTTTTGTTTCTAGATAAGATTCCTGTCTATGCCATCATTAATGAGGGGGTTAATTTAACAAAAAAAGTACAAGCTAAAGCTTCGGGTATGGTGAATGCGATTCTTCATAAGATTGATAAAGATAATATCCAATTGCCAAAAGATGAAATTGAAAGAATGAGTATTGTTTATTCTTTGCCAGAATGGTTATTAAAAATGTGGAAAAGCCAATATGGAATGGAACTGACAAAGCAGATGGCTATGTATTCGAATCAAAATCTATCGATTACTCTTCGTTGGAATCAAAGATTTTCATTTGAAGAAAATGAATATTTGATTCCTTTAGATAATGGATTATATGAATATATAGGAACCGATTTCTCTAATTTTTCTCTTTATAAAAAAGGAATGGTTTCTGCACAGGATTATGGTTCCTATCAGATTTGCCAATATGTAGATGCAAGGCCTGGAATGAAAATATTGGATACTTGTGCAGCACCCGGAACAAAAAGTATGGCATTAGCCGAAAAAATGGATGATATTGGCTGGATTGATTCTTTAGATTTACATGCCCATCGAGTTAAGTTGATTGAGCAGGACGCTAAAAGATTGAATTTATCGATTATCCATGCACATTGTCAAGATTCGACTCACTTAAGTGAGTATGGAATGTACGATCGAGTTCTATGTGATGTTCCTTGTAGTGGGTATGGTGTTTTATCGAGAAAACCAGATATAAAGCTAAATATGAACAGTAGTGATATGGATAGTTTAATTCCTTTGCAGTATGCCATTTTATCTGAAGCATGTAAGCATGTTAAAAGGAATGGTGTATTGGTTTATTCCACTTGTACAATGAATAAAAAAGAGAATGAAAAACAAATTGAAAAGTTTTTAAAAGAACATTCGAACTTTACAAAAGTTAAAGAAGAGACGATTTTTCCTGATAAAAATATCGATGGATTTTATATGTGTCAATTAAAGTGTGTGTTATAATAGTTAAACGTGGAGGAATGTATGCCAAGTTTATTTGATTTAAATTATGAACAAATGCAGCAGATGGCTTTAGATCATGGATGGAAATCTTTTCGTGGCCATCAGATTTTTCAATGGCTATACCGTTCAAGAGTGGATTCTATTGAAGAAATGTCAAATTTAAGTAAAGAAACAAGAGAAATTCTTTCACAGGAATTCACGATGAATCCTTTAACTCTTATTCAAAAACAAGTTTCTTATGATGGAACAACAAAGTTTTTATTTCAAACGCAGGATGGTGCCTTGCTTGAAAGTGTTATGATGGTTTTTGATTATGGAAAGAGTGTTTGTGTGTCCAGTCAGGTTGGATGCAATATGGGATGTGCTTTCTGTGCTTCTGGTTTAACTAAGAAAAAACGAGATTTAACATCCGGGGAAATGGTAGCACAAGTTATCTATGTACAAAAGGAATTGGATAAAGAAAACGATCGTTTATCTCATATTGTTGTGATGGGGACTGGCGAACCATTTGATAATTATGAAAATGTTATGAATTTTTTGTCAACAGTGAATCATGATCGAGGATTGGGCATTGGGTCTAGACATATTACGATATCAACTTGTGGAGTTGTTCCGAAAATATATGAGTTTGCCAATGAACATACCCAATACAATTTGGCTGTGAGTTTACATGCTCCTAATAATGAGTTGCGTAATCAATTGATGCCTATTAATCAAGCATACAATATTGATGAATTGATGAGCGCTTTGGATTATTATTCAAAAGAAAATAATCGCAGACTAACATTTGAATATATTCTTTTAAAAGGCGTTAATGACCAACCAATACACGCCAAACAATTGGCCAAACTATTAAGAGGAAGAAATGCGTATATCAATTTAATTCCTTATAATAATGTGGATGAAAAGAATTTTAAAAGTGTTAAATATGAAGAGGCCATGGTCTTCTATGATTTATTAATGAAAAGTAATGTTCGCTGTACAATACGTAAAGAACATGGAAATGATATTGATGCGGCTTGTGGACAATTACGTATAAAAGAAATTAGAAAGGAAAAGCTATAATGAAAGCATTTGCCAATACAGATGTCGGAATGGTAAGAGAAGTAAATGAAGATGATTACTGTTTATTTCAAAATAGTCATGGTGATTGGCTAGCTGTTGTTTGTGATGGAATTGGTGGGGCAGCTGCTGGAGAAGTGGCAAGTCACTTAGCAATTTCTACATTAAGAGATGCTTTCTTAGAAGCACCGGTTTTCACAAAAGACAGTCAGGTAAATAATTGGATTCGTAGACACCTAAATCGTGCCAACGATGCGATTTTAAAAGCAAGTAGAGAAAATCCTAATCAAAGAGGAATGGGAACAACTTGTGTTGGCTTGATACTTGCCAATCATTCTTCATATATATTCAATGTAGGAGATTCCCGTATTTATGCGGATTATTCAGATGGATTGATTCAAATGAGTGAAGATCATAGTGTCATCGCTCAATTAATGCGTGAGGGGAAAATAACGGAAGAGCAGGCAAAAACTCATGCCCAAAAGAATACATTAACCAATGCTTTAGGTGTTTGGTCTGTTTTTAGAGTTGATACCAATAAAATTCAATCGAATTATAAATATGTTTTACTTTGCTCGGATGGATTATGTGGATATGTTTCCCATGAAGAAATTCAGGCTATTGTAGAAAATAAAAATTACTCTGTCAACGATAAGGTGAATTCCTTAATTCTACGTGCCAATCGTACAGGTGGTTTTGATAACTGTACGGTTATTTTAATTGAAAATGAAGAATTGGCAGGTTAATTTATGGCTTCCATGATATCGAATCGTTATGAAATCTTGTCATTAATTGGGCAAGGTGGGATGGCAGATGTATATAAAGCACAAGATACTATTTTAAATCGTATCGTTGCCATCAAAATTTTAAGACAGAAATTAGCGGATGATGCGATGACCCTTGTCCGTTTTCAAAGAGAAGCAAGTGCAGCTTCGCGTTTATCTCACCCAAATGTAGTTGATATTTATGATGTAGGTGAGTATGACGGAATGCACTATATCGTTATGGAATATGTAAAGGGAAAAACGCTTAAAGAATTGGTTCAGTCACGTGGGCCATTAAGTGTGGAAGAATCTCTTTATATTATGAAACAGTTAACATCAGCTATTCAAAAAGCTCATGAAAAGAATATTATTCATCGTGACATTAAACCACAGAATGTCTTGATGAAAGGAGATGGAACGGCCAAAATCACTGATTTTGGGATTGCTGTTGCCAGTGATTCTGTACAGTTGACTTTAAATAATGCAGTAATGGGTTCTGCTCATTATTTGGCACCTGAAACAGCTCAGGGAAAAGAACCCAATCCACAGGTGGATATTTATTCATTAGGAATTGTTTTTTACGAGTTATTAACAGGTCATGTACCTTTTCGCGGAAAAACACCGACTGAAATTGCTTTAAAGCACTTACGAACACCTATGCCATATGTTCGTGACTTTAATTCTAAAATTCCACAATCGATAGAAAATATTATTTTAAAAGCAACGGCTAAAGATACCGAAGAAAGATATCGAACAGCTGCTGAAATGATGTATGATTTAAATCACTGTTTAGATGAAAAACATAAAAATGATGTTCGTTTGGAATTAGAAAGCAATCATATTCAAGAAGAAAACAAAAAAGATAAAGAAGAAGATAGTGATGAATCGAATCATTTTACCTGGCTTGTTGGTATTGGAATTGGGGCTATCTGCATTCTTGTTTTAATCCTATTGTTATTAGTTACAGGTATTGTTCGTTTTGATGGCTTTTTAGGATATGAAAAAATGCCAGATATTATTGATTTAACGGAACAACAGGCAATGGATGCGATTAGTGAAGCGGGAATCGAAACAGATAATGTGATTGTGGAATATGATATTAGTGATGTATACGAAACAGGCCATGTGATTGAATGCAGTGAAAAAGCTGGCAGTGTCATAAAAAATAATTCAGAAATTACGGTTACTGTTTCAAAAGGTCCAAGCTTTTTAGTAGAAGATTATACAGGACTTTACTTAACGGATGTTCTCCAAAGCTTTACGGATAATAATATTTCTTTAAATGTAGAAGTAGAATATCAAGGTCAAAAAGATACGAATCCAGGTATTATTTTAGAACAAAAAGATTTAGAACCAGGTGATCGAATTGACCCGGAAGCGGGAGAAACAATTACATTTGTTGTGAGCGATTATCCATCCATTACAATTCCTGAAGATATTATTGGAAAAGATATCAATGTTGCTAAAGAAGAATTAAATGCATTAGGTATTGCTGTGGTATCGAAACCTTATAGCGATGATGCTTCAGAATATGTTGTTGTCGATTGTGATCCAGAAGTGGGAAGTACTTATACTCAGGAAGGAACGGACAGTGTGTTGATACTGTATTATAACTAATATGTATATTGGAACTATTATTAAAATTATCTCAAATCAATACACCATTGATTCCGATTTAGGACAAGTTGTCGCTATTCCAAGAGGAAAATTAAGATTAAATATCTCCCCTTGTGTGGGTGATACTGTTGAATTTGAACAGATAGAGGATTCTTATCGTATCAGTAAAGTATTGGAAAGAAAAAATAAATTATTGCGACCAACTGTTGCGAATGTGGATCAGGCATTGGTGGTAACAAGTTTAAAAGATCCTGATTATTCGGATCATTTATTAAATCGTTTAATCTTTCTGATTTGTTTATCTAATATTAAACCAGCTATTGTTGTTACAAAAATGGATTTAGTTGAAGATAAAGAAGTATTTATTCAAGAATTTGAAAAATACAAAAAAGCGGGATATGAAGTCTTTTATTCGTATCCTGGCTATAATGATGAACAATTAAGTAACTTATTATCGAATCATATTAGTGTTTTATGTGGTCAATCGGGAGCGGGAAAGAGTTCGTTGTTGAATCGATTGGATCCTACTTTTGAATTAAAAACACAAGAAATTTCTAAAGCACTGGGTCGAGGAAAACACACAACTCGCCATTGCGAACTTCATCGTATTGGAAATGGATGGGTAGCGGATACGCCTGGATTTTCTTCTCTGGATTTCACACGATTGGATACAGATCATTTAGACCAGGTTATTTTAGATTTTCAACCTTATTTAAATCAATGTCGTTTTAATGACTGCATTCATGTCAATGAACCGGATTGTATGATAAAAAAAGCAGTCGAAGAAGGAAAGATTAACCCTTCTATTTATGAAGATTATAAACAGATTAAATTAATAAAGAGGAAATAGTATGAATGAAGTTGTGATTGCTCCATCTATTCTGGCTATGGATTTTACAAAAATGACAGAACAGATGCAAGAATTAAATGAATCAAAAGCAAAATGGATTCACTTTGATGTATTAGATGGTCATTTTGCACCAAACTTATCTTTTGGGCCTGAAATCTTTAAGGGACTTCGTGCTTCTACAGATAAAGTGTTGGACGTCCATTTGATGGTTACGGATGCGTATCGCTGGATTCCCATTTTTGCCAAATTGGGTGCAGATATGATTACGGTTCATGCAGAGACTTTCTTTAATCAGGTAGATGATATTAAAAGAGCTATTAATCATATACACGAATGTGGATGCCAAGCTGGAATTGCGATTAAACCACATACAACGATTCAGAAGTTTGAACCTTTGTTAGAGTTAGTGGAAATGATTTTAGTAATGGGTGTTGAACCAGGATTCGGAGGACAACAATTCATGGAAGATATGTTGTTCAAAGTAGATTGGTTAAATTATAAAAGAGAAGAACATAATTTAAATTTCCGTATTGAAATGGATGGTGGAATCAATAAAGAAACAGCTGTTTATGCCTTTGAACATGGATGTGATACATTGGTTGCTGGAAGTTATGTCTTTAAAAATGGAATTAAAGAATCAGTAGAGGATTTATTAACATGTCTACAGCAATATGCGTAACCCCACTTGCCAAAAAGATTCCTGTTATGGAAGCTGACTATATTGGTGTGGATGCTGGGGCTTTAAAGATATTAGAAGCAAATCTTCCATTAAAACAGGCTGTTGGGGATTTTGATTCTATGACTTATGAAGAATTTGAAAAACTGGAGTCGATTTGTCCCATTGAAAAACATCCTGTTATGAAAGATGAAACGGATAGTGAATTGGCTGTTCGTTTATGTTATGAAAAAGGTTATGATAGTGTTATTCTTTTTGGTGGATTTGGAGGAAGACTGGATCATACTTTATTAAATATTCGGTTATTATCGGCTCGTTTTACTGATTTGATCTTAATGGATGAAACACAGAAAGTGATGTTACTTAAAGAAGGGGAGTATGTATTATATTCCGACTACAAAAATGTATCATTACTTCCAATGGAAGAATCCATCATAAGTTATGAAGGAATGTTGTACAATCTAGATCATCGAAAAATTTCTATGAAAGATACTTATACAACTTCTAATTCATTAACAGGAAATCAAGCTAAGATTGTTATCCATTCAGGTTGTATGTTGTGTATTCAAACAAATGAAAAGTGAGATTTCTCACTTTTTTTGTTGTAAATAAAAAAGTTAGACATTTGTCTAACTAATATTTACATATGGTTTAATGCGAATGGAAGCAATTACGGATAATATGCATAATAGAAAGTCAGGGAATACAGTTAATAAAAAACAGTTCACTATGACTAATGAAACACTAACAGGCACTCCTAAAACAAAATTATTCATAAAATAGAAGTAAATCATTCCACAACCATAATAGATCAATAATCCTGCAATGGAAGGAATCAAATATTTTGTGAATGTAGGTTCTTTAATTTTTTTACTTAGAAATCCAATGATCCATACAGCAAATAGAAATCCTAATAGAAATCCAAATGTAGGTCGCATTAAATAGGCAGGACCTCCACCAGAGGCAAAGATGGGTACACCAATTAATCCAATGAATAAATACAATCCAACCGATATGGTTCCTAAACGACTTCCTAATAAAAATCCGGCCATTAAAACAAATAACCATTGAAGGGTAAAGTGCATATCGACGGGTTCAATGGGTATGGTAATCTTTAAAAAAGCACCTATTGCGATTAATGCTGTAAATAAAGAACAAATTGTCATTTCTTTAATTTTGGAATTCATGAAACCATTATAACTTAATTTTAAGTTCAATTCATGCTTTTATGATTATAGATTATGCAAATTTGTTATTTCGTTGATTATCTCTTGTAAATTAGGTATTTTACTAGGATAGTCGCATATATACTTTGGATAGGAGCTGTTTTTTAACCCCTCTATTAATATGATATCGGCTTCAGGAAATTGCTTAAATAATTCTTTCTCATTGGTATGCTGTTTTTTATGAATTAATACATGGCTATTTGAAAAAATAGCTGTACCATAAGCTCCTGCTTTCATATGACGATAGGTATCTGTATTTGGTATATCTCCTTCAAAATCATGCCCGTCATGTTTTATTACAGCAACTTTAAAACCAAGAGAGATAAGCTTAGGAATGATTTGTTCAATAAGGGTTGTTTTTCCGCTGTTTTTATAACCACATATGCAATAAATAATTTGTTTCATAAGTTAACCTCATTTAACTCATTTTACATGAAATCATAGATAATAAAAGTGAAATTTGTTAGTATTGACTTATGGAAAGTCAATTAATCGAATCCCTAAAAGAATTTGATGTATTTAATAGTGTTTCCAAAGAAACACTAAATACTATAGAAAATTATTCGCTTATTCAAAATGCGGAATGTAAAACGAATTTAATTAGGGAAAGAGAAGAGTGTGAATATATTTATTTTATTATAAGTGGTATCGTATCCATTTATAAATTTAGCGAAAATGGGCAGAGTAAGGTTATTTTTATGTTAACGACTGGTGATTTTGTCAATGAAGATTATCAGAGAGATATAAAGTCTACTATTAATGCCGACGTGTTTGAAGATGCGCTTTTATTATGTATACCTCGAAATGTTTTTATGAATCTTTTAATAAAAGATCCTATCTTTATGGAAATGGTATATGCGTCTCTTTCTAAAAAATTAAGAAGAACATATCGTCAATTAAAAAATAGTTCATCAAATATAAGGCTTGAAAAGAAAATTGCTTCTAAATTATATCGTTTGGCAAAAGATTACGGTATTACTTGTTCAAAAGGAATATGCATTGATATAGAAATATCAATCACATATTTATCAAACTTATTAGGAGTACAAAGAGAATCAGCTTCGAGATCAATCAAGGTTTTAATTGGGCAGGGGCTGATATTATATG
>R14__coassemble_749_pt1 | contig 19956 bp, 19 predicted proteins | sample R14__metabat2_low_PE_009 | metagenome-assembled genome bin R14 | reverse complement strand
ACAACCTCCAAATGTTTTTGATCCTATCATAATTGAACTATTAAGTTATATTATGGACCAAAAAGTAGAAAAGCAGAATCTTTTTCAATCGATTGGGTCTTCACTTTTAATCTTACTCTCATCACTTCTATCATGTGTCATTATGTATTGTTTATATCCTGAACAGAAAACACAATTATTATCGATGGTTTTGATGAGTGGGTCTATGTCGATTGCTTTTCTAATCTATGGTTTATATAATCGTCATGCCAATTATCAAATGAATGTAAAGAGGTTAAAAGAAAACGAGAATCTCTATTATCAATATCTAGATTCTTTAACGGTTCAAATTAAAGAGTTTCAACGAAAACAAAAACAGATTTGTTCTACTTTAAAAGAAGAATATTTGACATTCAATGTATCCACATACGAAAAACTTCTTTTGGGATTCAAAAATGCGAATGGAGTGGAATTTAAATATCGTAAATATAATTATCAACAAGTCAATCATGCCATGGTTACCTATCAACAAGAATGGATTAAGACCCATCAAATACAAATCCAACAACCTGTTTATCTTCAAAATAAGGAAATAATTGTTCCTAATGATTTAGATTGGGTATATGGATTTATGGAAAGAGCTCTCTTTTCTAAGGTTAAACCAATTGTTGTGTGGGTAGGTGAGTGTTTTAAAGATAGTTATTTATTATTTCATCCATCGAGTATTGATCATTATCAACGTTTATGGATTCATGATCAACAAAGCTGTAAAAGGGTATTATCGTGTTTGAATCAAGAAGATGTCTGGTTTGTAGTGGCAGATGAACAGTTTCAACTGCCTGAAAACGGATATAAGCTTATATTGAGTGAGTGTGAAGAAAAGATTGACTTTTTAAAGTATTCACCAAATAGAGACGCTTATCGAAATCATCTTTTATCTTTATTTGAAAAGAGCATAATAAGCCCATATTCTTGGCTACAATGGCAAGACAAAGTAAACTTGAAAATCATTGTTGGAATGGATCATAATCGTCCCATTTATCTTCAAATGGAAGAAAACCAGGATGGATGCCACGCACTGGTGGCAGGAAGTACTGGTTCTGGTAAGTCGGAATTTTTAAGTGCTCTTCTTCTACAATTGATTGTCAACAACAATCCTTTGTATTTTCAATACATTTTGATTGATTTTAAAGGAGGTGCTTTTGGTTCTGTATTCACTGGATTTCCACATTTTGCGGGTATGATTACCAACTTAGATGAAGATGGCCCTCGTTTTATGAACTACATCACAAACTTTGTCAATCAACGACAAGAAATGATTAAGTCCTTTATTGAAAAGAATCCTGCCGGTATTGGTCATATTGATTCGTATAATCAGTTTCATCCCAATCATCCTCTTTCGCATTTATTTATCATTGTCGATGAATTCGCCCAGTTAAAGAGTCAATCCATTCAACTTTATCAATATATGAAGGAACTGGCACGTATTGGAAGGTCGTTAGGAATTCACTTAATTCTGGCGACTCAAAAACCAATGGGTGTAGTGGATGACCAAATATGGGCCAACGCAAATGTTCATATTTGTTTGCGTGTTGCCAATAAACAAGATTCTAAAGAAATTCTACATAACGATGCTGCTTATTTTCTTCAAAAAGCTGGTCAATTCATTCTTCAAACTTCTTCTAGACAAGAAACGGGACAATCTTTCTATATTCACGATACTATATCTTCATCTCGACACTCTTTTGGTTTGAGTGAAAAGGATGAAATAATGGATCCATTGGATGAAAAATCAATATTGGATTTTGTTTATGAACAAGTACAGTCTTTCTCTTACCATCAAAATTTAATCATTCCTGCTTCTTTAAAAGAATATGAATTTTTACATGAATTTGGTGTCTATGAGGATGTGAAAAGAAAAAAGACATGTAGATATGATGTGAAGTATGGACAGGTTTGTACCATTCTTACGACTTCCATTCAAAAAACAGTGCAGGCAATTGTATCGGTATACAACAAAAGAGTTTATACAATCAATATTTTTGATATGGATTTATTTGTTGATGAATGTTTCTTTGATGAATCCATTATTTGGCAAATCAAAAAAATAAAAGATCCTATCACTTTGATTGTTTCATGTGATTCTATTGAAAATCTAAAAGTTCTATTTAATCAAAAAAATATTCGTTTATTTATACTCGTTTCTCAATGTACAAATGCTTTTGCCAAGCAATTAGAAGCATTTGACAAAATCTGTATGGATTCCATGAATTTAGATACGATTCGTATGTTTTTTCAAGACTATCAAATCAAAACAAAAGAGTGTCTATTAAAGACAAACAATCACTATTATTCTTTCTTGTTGAATTCTTTTGAGGCTTCTTTTAAAGAAAAGAAAGTGCATTTAGAAACAAAAGAGAGTGGATGTGTTCTTGGAAAGAATGAAAGAGGACAAAATGTGATTTGGAATCAAAAAGAGCCTTTGGTAATTTGTTTTGTACAAAAGAGTATGAAAAATAGAATTGATCAGATGATAAAAAGATGGAATGTCAAACTTAAGGTGAGTGAGTCGCTGGAAGAAGAGTTTGATGTTTGTATTTGTGATGTTCTAAAAAATCAAGCCGTTTTTCAATCACAACGTTATTTAGAGAATATGTATGACTGGTCTATTTTATGGGTAGGGAAAGGAGTAAGTGATTATGCGTATCAACTTCATAAGAAAATGCCTGTTCAACCTACTAATATGACTTATTGGCATGAAGATATACAAGAGAGTTTATTATGGAAAGAATATTAATTTGTTTTGAAACATTAGTCGATGACCGACAAAAAATGTTGTGGGTTCATCTAGATCAAACGATAGAAGAATTTGAAAAGGAATTAGAACAAGATGACAATGTGTACACCTATGAAAGATTTTTCTATCACAAAGAGGTTCATAGAGCCTTAAATAAAAAGAAAACCTGGAAGGAAAATAAAGTCGTTCCAGGAGATCATATTGTATATGTATAAAAGGAGAAAAAATGCAGATTAACGTAAATATTCAAGAAGTATTTCAAGAGGGAAATACTTTAAATCAAAAAGCAGAAAGCTATGATCAAATTATTAAGAATATGACCAATCGCATGCATGAAATGCAGGCAATTTGGCAAGGGGAAGACAATCAAATGTTTATTGAAAAATTTGATGAGCTTGTCCCTAAATTAAATCAAATGACGCAAGTTATTCAAGAAGCAGGACAATATTTAAACAGTTGTGCCAGTCAATATGAGTCTTTACAACAAGATCGTATTGCCAAGGCAAAACTGTTAGGATAGGAGGATTTTATGGTACAAATATCATCATCTGAAGTTACAAATTATTCCAATCAACTTCGTTCATTAAAAGTAGAAATGGTAGAAGTTTATAATGAAATTCAATCCCATATGGAAGCTTTGCCAAATGTATGGAATTCACCAGCTAGTCAAAACTTTCTTTCTCAGTTCCAAAGTTTATATCCTGTTTTTGAATCCTTTAATGAGGGATTGGAAGTGTATGCTCAATTTTTAGCGCAAACCTCTCAATCTTATCAGGAAAATGAACAGGCACTGACAAGTGCTCTAGGTTAATATGAATTCTTTATCATATTATGAAACATTAGCGCAATACTTATATTCACTATTATCCCAGACTTCTTCTCTTAGTTTATCGAGTGAGGAGGCTATTTATCTTAAAAATGCGATTTTAAAGTTATACAACTTAACGTTGGTACAAATAGAGGAAATCCAGTGTTATGGAAGTTAATGTGAATGCTTTAAGAAATGCTTCCCATTCCATTCAATCCTATTTAGCATCGTATACCTTTTCTAAAACATCGATGCAAAGTCGTCATAATCAAATCCAAACGCAACTCAATAATTTATCCAATTATTTGTTACAGTCTGCCAATATTGTTGAAAGTACTGAAAACAGTTTGTTTTCCAATTTTAAAAAAGGAACTGTAACAACCAGTCATTATGAAAACTGGAATTTATTAGCACAACTTTTAAAAAAATCCAAAACAACCTATGTTTCCAGAACCATACAAGTCAATTATGCCAAAACTTCAGCTACTTATTCATCCAAGTATTTTAGTGCGGGTGGAAGTCTAAATGTAGGTGATTTAACGGCAACAGGTAGTTGTAGTGCAAAGCTTTGGAACGAAAAACAATTTGATCCACAAATTACTTTAAAAACAGAAATCAATGCTTCTTTGTTGTCAACCAATGTGCATGCCAAACTGGGAACGACCAATATTTACGGATACGCTTCAGCAAAAGGATACGCTGGTGTGGCTTATGCCAAGGCAAGTGCGGTTTTTACCAAAGATGAACAAACATTAGAGGCAGGAATTGGTGTAGCGGCTTTAAAGGGCTCTTGTTCAATTTCATTTCATTTATTTGGAGCATCTGTTACTTTGACAGGTTCGGGTTCCATTGGAAGTGCTGAGGCAAATATCTCATATAGTCATAAGAGTCGTGAATGGGAATTTGGAACGAAGTTAGGATTCATTTGTGGTCTCGGTTTTAAAGTGCATGTAAGTATTTAAGGAGGAAAAGAGAAATGAAAGATTTATTACCAATAGGAACGGTTGTAACGGTTAAAGGAGGGGAAAAGCGCTTAATGATTGTTGGACGTATTCAAAATCATGACGATACGAATACGGTTTATGATTATTCCGCTGTTTTATATCCAGAAGGTGTAATTGATTCCCAACATTTTTATTTATTTAACCATGAGGAAATTGAATGTCTTTACTATATTGGAATGCAGGATATCGAAGAATTTAATTTCCGTTATGAATTAGAAGAACAGTATAAAAAATTAATGAAATAGGATGTATATGAAAAAGAAATTAAAAGCAATATTTTTAGCAATGATTCTATCTGTTTCTGCCATTATGAGTCAAACCATGACAAATGTAGAGGCAGCAGGTTACACAATCAGTGTGAGTACACCATATGGAACCAATCTTGACCCGTCAAGTAAATGGGCCATTGGAACCAATGCGATTGTCTATGGATATGATGTATACGCCAATTACTATGTGAATGGCATTAAGTGTTATTGTATCCAACAAAATGTGGAAACAATAGATGGAGCCAGTGATTATTCGCCTCAGGCATTAGGAACCTATACCGGAAATGCGCAATTGGCCAAACGTTTAGAGTATATTTCGGCATTGGGGTATGGATTTAATGGAGATTATTCTCAAGAAATGGACTTTGCGACCCAAATTCGTATTTGGCAAGAGATGGGATTGGGAACCGTTACCAATATTCATCCCGATATTCAAGCCAAAATTGATCAGATTAATCAACGTTTAGCCTTAATGGACAATGAAGTCTCCTTTAATCGAAGTCAAATTGTTTTGCAAGGATATGGTCAAGAGTTTGCACAAACCATTACCGATACCAATGGATGTTTTAGTGCATATTTGGATTATTCGACAAGTGGTATTCATACTTCTCGTAATGGCAATACTTTAACCATATGGGCAGAGAAAGGGGATCAAACCAATATCGATTTAATGTATGATTGTCTTTATTTAAGAAATCAGGCAGGTACCTCGATTGCCTATGCTTCGCCAACAAGCCAAAATGTAGGCTACTTACAAGGAGCGGATCCGAAGGCAGCAGTTATTAACGTAATTGTACAAACGGGTTCCATTCAACTGACCAAACAAGATGCAGATACTGGCTATGCCCAGGGAGATGCAACACTAGAGGGTGCAACTTTTGATGTTGTGGACAATCAAACCAATCAATCCGTAGGAACATTGACATCAGATGCCAATGGAAACACCAATGTGATTGATGATTTGCCAACAGCTCATACTTATACGATTCACGAAACAAATGCACCAGAAGGGTATCTCTTATCAGATGAAACGAAGATTGTAGACTTTAGCACCATTGGAAATGCCAATGATGAACATAAAGAATATGTTTCATCATTCAACAATGATGTCATTACAGGAAATGTTGAAATAAGAAAAGTTATCACAGATGCGAAAAAATCAGAGATTCTTACACCGGAAAAAGATGCTGAATTTATCGTTGTTGCCAAAAAGTATGTTGATAAGTATGGAGACATTGAACTAGCGTTTCAACATATTGATGAAATGACAGACAAAGAATACGATACTTTGATTACCGATGATTCGGGTTATGCCAAATCCAATGATTTAGCGTATGGAACCTATGTAGTCAAACAGACAAAACGACAGGCTGAAACAGAAATTTTAAAGGATACTTTTACTTTTACCATTAGTGAAGATGGACAACTTCTTTCCTACAACATCAATAATAAGCCCAATGAATATTATGTTCGTTTGGTGAAGAAAGATAAAGAATCACAACAAACCATTACTTTAAACAGTGCTTCTTTCCAAATCAAAGATGAAAATGGAGATTTCGTTACAATGAAAGTTTCAGGAAAGAAATACGATACGTTCACAACAACCAGTGATGGAGGAATTGGTGTTTTGTCTTCCTTATTTGGAAGTGAATATTATCAAAACGATGGTGAAAAAGGAGAAGTTGTTACTCCATTAAAACTACAAGCAGGAACGTATACGATTGAAGAGATAAAGGTACCGGATGGTTTCTTACAATGTGATCCTATCACTTTTACAATTATGGAAGAGTATGTTAGCGAAAGTGATGATGAGGATATGTATATTGAAGTTGAAATAGAAGATGAACAACCAACTGGAACCTTAACGGTTTCTAAATCCATTGAAGATTACACTTGTGATACAAGTCTTGTAGATAAATCTGATTTAAGTGGTTTTCAATTTACGCTTTTGGCAAAAGAAGATGTTCTATCACCGATTGATGGAAGTACACTCTACAAGACAAATGAGAAAGTGGGAACCTATACAACAGATACAGATGGTCAAATTCTTGTTGAAAACATTCCAATGGGTTCTTATTACCTAAAGGAAACATCGATTAAAGATGGTTTTGTTGAACTGAATCAAGAATGGGATATTGAATTTAAACAAGAGGATACAATTCAAAAAGTCTATGCGAACAGTCTTGAAATTGAAAATCAAACAACAAAAGTAGAAGTGTCAAAAACTTCAGTGACAGATCAAAAAGAACTAGAAGGTGCCAAATTGGAAGTAACAGATGAAAAAGGGAATGTGATGGATTCCTGGATTTCATCAAAGGAAACGCATTTAATTGAAGGCTTATTGGTAGGACATACCTATACCTTAACGGAAACCTTAGCACCAGAGAAGTATGCCAAAGCCAATTCGATTGAATTTATGATTGAAAATACAGGAGAGGTACAACACGTTGATATGGTGGATAAGCAAGTATTTGTTTCAAAAGTGGATCAGTTCGATCAATATGTAGAAAATGCAGTCATCCAGCTATTGGATGAAAATGGAGAAGTATTAGATGAATGGACTACCGATGAAAATGAATATGTTCTTTCTAATGTTGAAGTTGGAAAAGAGTATACAATTCATGAGCTGTCTTGTCCAGATAACTATAAAATAGCGGATGATATTACCTTTGTCGTTGAGGATGATGGTAAAAACCAGGTTATTGAAATGGTCGATACAAAACTGGATTCTGTAGCTATCACAAAATACGATGCCACAAATCAAAAAGAACTGGCCGGGGCAAAACTTAAGGTAGTAGATGAAAAGGGTGAAGTGATTGATGAGTGGACTTCGACAAAAGAAGCACATATCATCGATAACCTAATTGTAGGGAAGGAATATACACTTACTGAAATCAGTGCTCCAAGTGATTATGTGGTAGCCGAAAGCATTACCTTTACCATTGATGATAATGGAGATGTGATGCAGAAAGTAAATATGTATGACAACAGAAAACTGGTAGTTACGACATCTATCATTACGCATGCTGGACTCTTTGCTTCCAGTGGATTATTAAGCTTATTGGGAATTATTTATTTATTGAAACATAATAAAAAGGGATGTTAGAAATTCTAACATCCCATCTTTTTATTCATCATCTTCAGCCGCTTCGGCAAGTTCTGGATACTTAACTAAGTATTCTGGATTATTGACTTTTAGATAATCAAATACATCCTGATCATATATCTCGAAGTTGTATTCAGTAAAATAGTAGGTAAACATTTCGGTTTCAATTGTATCGGAATTTGAAACAATATTTTCTTCAAATGTTTCCACGTTTTTGTCATATCCATGTGTCTTTAAAATCGCAATATAGTAATAAGTAGAACTATCATCGGCTTCAAAGACTTCATCAATAACACCAGCTTCATCCGCTTTGTATAATTGATTGATTACGCGTGTTGGTAAGCTGTCATTTAATGTTGTAACAACGATTTCTTCATTTGTGAAAGAAGAGGAATCACAAGTATATTGTTCATAGACAGTGGCTACATCATCCCCGTTTTTCAAAGCTTCTAAAGCAGCATCGGCATCGTCTTTATTATCAGTACAAAGAATTGTCGCAATGCTTGGCTTGTATTGTTTACGGATAGCTGTTTTGTTGTCAATGAAATATTGATCCTGTAAAGCGGATTTTTGTTGCTCTGGAATCAATACCGATTCCATATAGTCATCTTTTCCTTCATAACCAATATCAATTAATTGTTGTTCTAAATCATCATAATAGCTAGCCAGGGAATCATATTCTTCTTCAGCTGCTTTTTCCATGTCCTCTGTTGCAGGTACGATTTTATCGTAAATGGCATGTTGCGCTAATTCTAAAGTCATAGAACCACCATTGGCTGTTTTTAATAAATTGTATTCATCACCTTGTGTAACAGTTGTAGAACCAACTGTAAATAAGGTTTCAGAACTTGTAGAAATGGAAGCTTTGGCTCCAGAACATCCTGTCAACATTAATAAAGATAGAGATGTGGCACAAATAATTCGTTTTTTCATTATTCGCTTACCTCCTCTTCATCTTCATCACCGATTTGTTCTTTTACATAATTTTCAATCTTTTCTTTTGTGGCATCATCGGCATATGTGATATCCAATGTGGCAGCTAATTCTTCAATGGCATTGTATTGAAGTTTTTCATCGGCACTCATAAATCCATATAGTGTTTCATCGGCAACATCAGAATTGTCGGAATTAAATAATTCTTTAATATCTGTTTCTTCTACTTTTACTTTATAAAGGTAAGTGTATCCATAATAATCGGTTACAGTAATCCAGTCACTGACTTCACCCTTATCTAAGGCAATGGCAGCACTGACAACGGATCCATCAATGGTAACAGAAGAACTAGAAGCAGCGGAATTGGATTCATCATCGCTGTCAACATATCCGAAGAATCCTTCATCATCGACTGTATCTGTATCTTCAGAGAAAGCCGTAACGGCTTTCGCAAATCCATCCGATTCAATGGTGGAATCAATATCATCTTTCTTTGTTTGTTCATCATCTGTTAAGTTCGATGCATCTTCAACCTGAATGTAAAGAATGGAAATGGAACGAGGACTCTTTTCAGCTAATAAGGCTTCTTCATCATCAAAGTGTTCATCCACATAGTCTCTGTAACATTGTTTTTCCAATTCTGAAGTAAGGCAATAATCAGCTAAAGCGTTGTCTCCTGAGAATCCATAATTGGCCAATTGTTCATTCAACGTAGTTTCGTAATCATCACCATAGTTACTTGTGAAGTTTGTACGAATTGTTGATTCCAATGTGTTGGCAGTGTCTTTCATTTCACTTGTTTGTTCTACGCCTTCTTTTAGAACAGCTATTTTATACATTTGATATAATAATGAACTATCAAATTTGCTTTCTTCCCCATAGAATGTATCAGCTGTGATGTTGGTGTCGGCAACGGATGCTAATAATTCTTTTCCATCAACTGTTTTACCGGATACATTATATTTATTGCTGTCATAAACGAAATATACGACAAACGATAGAATAATAATGGCAATCAAAACGACAAACCAGTTGGATTTTAGTATTTCAACCATAAATACCTCCTATAATTATTCGAATCCTTTCAATTATAATCAATAACAAGTCAAAATGCAATCAAACATACATGCATATTCATTGTGATTTTGACTGTTTTTATGATAAGATATTCGAGTGAAAAGAGGAATATCATGTCAACGTTAGAAATTATAGATTTACATGTATCTGTAGAAGATAAAGAAATATTAAAAGGAGTTAACCTTACAATTAACGAAAATGAAACGCATGCCCTAATGGGTCCCAATGGGAATGGAAAGTCGACTCTATTAGCTGCCATTATGGGAAATCCAAAATATAAAGTAACACAAGGTTCCATTCTTTTAGATGGACAAGACGTTTTGGCTATGGAAGTGGATCAAAGAAGCAAGGCGGGATTGTTTTTAGGAATGCAGTATCCTAGTGAAATCTCTGGTGTCACCAATTCAGACTTTTTAAGAAGTGCCATCAATGCCAGAAGAGAAACACCGATTAGCTTATTTAAATTTATTAAGGAAATGGATAAAGCCATTGACAGATTAGAAATGAAACCAGATTTAGCGCATCGTTTTCTTAATGATGGTTTCTCTGGTGGAGAAAAGAAAAGAAATGAAATTGTTCAAATGATGATGTTGAAACCAAGCATTGCCATGTTGGATGAAATTGACTCTGGATTGGATGTAGATGCGATTCGTATTGTTTCGGATGCGATTATTGAATGCCAGAAAGAACAACATACGGGATTGTTGATTGTTTCTCACTATGCTCGTTTCTATGAATATTTAAAACCAACTCATGCTCATATCTTAATTGATGGACAGATTGTTGTCTCTGGGGATGCCTCTTTAGTAGAAAAGGTTGATACCCAAGGGTATGAATGGATTGAAAAAGAGTACAATGTTTCGGTTCAAAAGGAAGAAAGTAAACCACAAATTTCTTTGGGTTCTTGTGGAGCTAAGAAGGTGGCCTAGATATGAAAGAAGTTTTTCAATCTTCTTTTCATGAAAAACGCATCTATTCACAAAGTGGAGTCATGACTTGGATTGTCAATCCCTGGGCAAATGGATCGATTGAACTAGAAATCAATGATCAATGCACCAGTCTGGATTTAGATATCTTTGTAGAAGGAGATGCTCATTTAGAATTCTTTATTCTAAATCATGTAAAAGAAACATGTACATTAAATATTAATATTAAAGTTAGCTATAATGCTTCATGCAAGATGGGCTTACTGGATTTTGAGGAAGCACCACTGGAGTGGAATCAGTTTGTTTCTTTATTACAGGAAGGAGCTGAATTTGAAATCCTTTCTGGACAACTTTGTTTACCAAATCAAAAGAAAACAGGAAACATTGAAGTGGTTCATGCATCCCCTCATACTTATGGAAACATTCGTAACTTTGCGGTTTTATCCGACAATGGGCTTTATGAGATGAAAGCCAATGGAAACATTTCCAAAGGATGTAAACAAGCCCAATCTCATCAATCAACAAGAGTCTTAACACTAGGACAAGGACATAGTGCTAAAGTGACACCTTTATTATTGATTGATGAAAATGATGTCAAAGCCAGCCATGCCTTAAGCATTGGACAACCAGATGAAGATCAGTTGTACTATCTTCAATCACGTGGATTAACAATTGCCCAGGCTCTGGGTCTATTAAGCATTGGTTATTTCTTACCAGTTATTGATATGGTCAAAGATGAAGATCAAAAACTTTCTTTACGAACAGAAATGGAAAGAAAGGTTGGTTTATATGGACGTAAATAAAATTAGAGAAGATTTTCCTATTCTAAAAAGAACAATGAATGGAAATCCGATGATTTATTTTGATAATGGGGCCACAACTTTAAAACCACAACCAGTGATTGATGCCGTGATGAATTATTACACGTATTTAGGCGCCAATGCACATCGTGGTGACTATGAGATGAGTGGACAGGTCGATGCAGCCTTTGAAGGGGCTCGAAAAATTGCCAGAGATTATTTACATGCCAAAGATGGTTCGGAGATTGTATTTACTTCTGGTTCATCCATGGGATTAAATGAAGTGGCTATTATGGTAACTCGTCAATATTTAAAGAAAGGCGATGTCGTACTTTCAGATGAAAGTGAACATGCTTCTTCTTATTTGCCATGGTTACAGGCAGGTAAAGAAAAAGGAGTTACAGTTGATTTTATCCCTTTAGATGATAAGGGAAGAATTACGGTTGAAAACTTTCAATCTGTCTTAACAGACAAAGTAAAAGTAGTGGCTTTGGCCCAGGTATCGAATGTATTAGGATTTGAAGCACCGATTAAAGAAATCACTAAAATTTGTCATGAAAAAGGAATTTTGGTGGTTGTGGATGGAGCTCAAAGTACACCACACCTACCAATTGATGTGCAGGATTTAGATGTTGACTTTTTCTGTTTAAGTGCCCATAAAATGTGTGGACCAACTGGCATTGGTGTTCTATATGGGAAGAAAAAATACCTTGATGAATTAGAGCCTGTATTTTATGGTGGAGAATCCAATGCCCGTTATACTAAATGCGGAGAACTGATTTTAAAAGATTCACCATGGAAATTTGAAAGTGGTACCCAGCCTATTGAAGCGGTAATTGGAATGGGAGAAGCCATGAAATATGTGGATGCGATTGGAAAAGAGAACATCCATGCATATGAGGTTGAACTTAAAAAATATTTTTTAGAACAGACAAAAGATATGGATAATTTAATTGTCTATAATCGTGATAGCGAATCTGGAATTGTCACCTTTAATATGACAGATAACGGACAGTTATTGTTTGCTCAGGATGTGGCTTCTTATTTAAGTACAAAAGGAATTGCGGTAAGAAGTGGACAACATTGTGCTAAATTATTACCGGATATTTTACAGGTTGCCGGTACGATTCGTGCTAGTTTTTACTTCTATAATACAAAAGAAGAAATTGATGCATTCATAGAAGCTTTAAAAACAGTTTCTTTGAAGAATTGCGTTGATATATTTTTCTAGAAAGGAGTCAATATGCCAATTGATGCTACTTTATTAAGAGAAATTATAATGGATCACTATGAATATCCTCGAAATAAAAAATTAACAGACCAGGATGGCTATGCATCCAAACATATGGCTAGTGATTCCTGCATCGATGATATTACCGTTCAATCCAAAATTGAAGATGGAACCATTAAAGATGTTCGTTTTGATGGAACGGCTTGTACCATTGCGACTTCTTCTACTTCCATTATGACCGAGTTATTAAAAGATAAATCGATTCCAGAAGCAAAAGAAATCATTCAAAACTATTTTTCTATGATTGATCAAAAAGAATACGATGAAGATTTATTAGAAGAAGCAGTGGCTTTTCAAAATGTTGGAAAACAAGCCAATCGCATTAACTGCGCTACCATTGGCTGGAAAGCCATTCGTGATATCATCAACGAAAGTGAGGGAGAATAATGTCATCCAAGCAAGAAGCAAAGAATATATCCCTGAGTGCGGATGGTGATTTTAAAGACGACTACAAAGCGGTTTATGAAACAGGTAAAGGATTAAACGAAGATGTGATCCGGGAAATCTCTAAAATTAAAGGAGAACCTGAATGGATGTTAGAATATCGTTTAAAATCTTTACAGTGTTTCTTTGATAAACCAATGCCTACCTGGGGAATTGATTTAAGTGATATGGACTTTGATGATTATACATATTATTCAAGACCATCGGATAATAAGACGGATAAATGGGAAGAAGTACCTGAAACGATTAAAAATACATTTGAAAAGTTAGGAATTCCAGAGGCGGAAAGACAGTTTTTAGCGGGAGCTTCGGCTCAATATGAATCCGAAGTTGTTTATCACAACATGTTAGAAGAAGTGGAAGAAAAAGGGGTTATTTTCTTAGATATTGATTCAGGTTTAAGAGAACATCCAGATATCTTTAAGAAATACTTTGATACCGTTATTCCATACAATGACAATAAGTTTTCTGCTTTAAATGGGGCTGTGTGGTCTGGTGGTTCTTTTATTTATGTACCACCTGGTGTTAAATTAGAAAAACCTTTGCAGTCTTACTTCCGTATTAATTCAGAACGTATGGCACAATTTGAAAGAACATTGATTATTGTGGATGAAGGATCTGATATTCATTATGTGGAAGGTTGTACAGCACCTAGCTATTCTAAAGATTCACTGCATGCAGGGGTTGTAGAAATTATTGTAGGAAAGAATGCTCGTTGTCGTTATACAACGATTCAAAACTGGTCAAAAAACATTTATAACCTGGTTACCCAAAGAGCTAAAGTGGCTGAAGGTGGTTCCATGGAATGGGTCGATGGAAATGTTGGCTCATTAGTGACGATGAAATATCCTACTTGTGTTTTAACAGGTGAAGGTGCAAAGGGAACTTGTATTACCATTGCGGTAGGAGATGGCGTACAAAGAATTGATTCTGGTTCAAAGATGATCCATTTAGCGCCGAATACTTCTTCACAGATAATTTCAAAGTCTATCTCTAAAAATGGAGGCAAGACCAACTATCGTGGAATGATTCGCCATAATCCAAATGCCAATGGTTCAAAGAGCAAGGTGGAATGTGATACTTTGATTCTAGATCCTATCTCTAGTAGTGATACCATTCCAACCAACATTATGAAAAATCAGGATTCTACCATTGAACATGAGGCAACGGTTTCCAATATCTCCGAAGAACAATTGTTTTATTTAATGTCGCGTGGTTTATCTCGTGCCAAGGCGACAGAAATGATTGTGATGGGATTTTTAGAACCATTTACCAGAGAACTTCCTATGGAGTATGCGGTGGAATTAAATCGTTTACTGCAACTGGATATGAGTGATTCCATTGGATAGAAAAGAATTAATTAATCTACGTACCAATGTAGAAAAGCGAGATGAAAAAGAAAGAAGAATCGTTGATAAACTGGATGCCTTTATGAATGGGAATGTTAGTTTATATGTTCCTATTAAAGGAGAAGTCAATGTTTTTGATGATTTTAAAAGATATAAACATCTGTATCTACCCATTGTTGAAGATGATGAAACAATGAACTTTTATAAATTTACAGGAAAATTGTATAAAGGAACGTTTTCAACTTACAATCCTTCCAATAAAACAAAGGTGGATCCTTTGGATTTAGATGTGATCATTGTGCCTCTTGTTGGCTTTTACAAAACACATCGAATGGGCTTTGGAAAAGGATACTATGACAGATATTTAAAAAAGACAAAAGCTATTAAAATTGGCGTGGCTTTTGATTGTCAAGAAATGGATTCTATGAATATTAAGAAAACGGATGTCGCGATGGACTTAATTATTACAGAATCTAGAACGATTTGGAAATAATGGAAGATGTAAGTCTTCCATTTTTAGAGGAGAATTTATGAGTGTATATACAAATGCGATTCGCTTTTGGGCTGCTTTTAAAAAGGAAGAAGAAACAATTAAAAAAGCACTAAGTCAACAAGATTATGGAACTTTGAATCCCATTGTGGAAGATTTAGATGACTTAGCGATTGAATTAACAGGTTCTCATTTTTTTGTAGAGAACATCTATGATGATTATGAATGTACCTTTGATACAGGTCCGAATAAAACGGGACAATATCTTGCCTGGTATTTTGTACAGATGGCACCGGTGGATATTAAAAGAAATTGGATTTTAAATTCATGTTTACCGCCATTGTCTTCAAAAGCTATCTTGGCAGGGGTACAAATTCAGAATCAAACATATTCAATCGAGGATTTCATGGTTTCTTATGGAGTGGATGATAACCAGGATTTAATGCATGCCAAAGTGTATTGTGATGGTTGGAGCTTGATTGATAATACCGAAAATAAAAAAGAAATGAGTATGTATTTATTAGAATTGGCATTAGGAGAGATTGCATATGAAGCTTATCTTTCTTCTATTGATTATCAGGATTCCATTGATGAAAAGGAATTAGTATGTCCACTTGTGGATTTCTATGAGAAAGTCATGAATATTGTGGAAGCAAAAAACTGGAAACAATACGATCATCCTTTTGACATTTATTCGGTTTATCAGCCAATTCAGGATTTTGCGCATGATTCTTTACGAAAGGATATGAAATTAATCTTTACAACCCATCCTTTATTAGTAGAAGAGACTATTGAAAGTAAAAATGATGTTCTTTCGGATTTAGCTTTTCGACAAGGGGAGTATGGGTATATTTATTTTGCCAATCCTTATGGAAATGAACAAGACGCTAAATTAAGACAAGAGTTATCTAAGGTTTTAGATACAAATTTCTTTATGGCTAAAGCGGGTAAAGTGATTGGAGGAGCTATAGGCAAGAGTTATTCTTATATTGACTGTATTGTCTTTGATAAGAAGCGTTTTATGAATGCATTTAATCAAATAAAAAAGAAATTTGATTCCAATGTGGAAATTTATTATCGTTCGTTTAGTACAAGTGAGGAGTAATCCTCGCTTTTTATTCAGTTTGTTCGGTGAATATTCGCTTTTTATTCGGTTTTCCGGTGAAAAAGCGAATGGATATGATATAATACTAGTGGTGATTAATATGTATGAAAATGAAAAAGTTGAATTTAAACTAGAAAAAACAGATGAAATCTATAAAGAGGTGTTGGCTTTTATTAATGCGGATGGTGGCCTTATTTATATAGGTGTCGATGATGAGGGAAATCGTGTTGGACTTAAAGATGCAGATGAAACTTTTACCGCAATTACCAACGGTATACGTGATAATATTGAACCTGATGCGACAATGTTTATAAAATATACATTAGAAAAAGATAGAGTTCTTAGAATTGAGGTAAACGAAGGCTCCTTTAAACCATATTATCTTAAAAGTAAAGGGTTAAAACCTTCTGGAGTGTATATACGACAAGGAGTCTCGAAAGCGCAGGTATCCTATGAGCAAATACGTCAGATGATAAAAAATACAGATGGAGATTCATTTGAAGTAGAAAGAAGTCTAGAACAAAACCTTTCTATGAATTATATGCGTTCGCTTTTTATAGAATGTGGGATGGATTTTGATGAATCTAAAGCAAAAACAATGGGAATTATTGACATTAATACTGATGCTTATACGAATTTAGGGCTTCTTGTATCTGACGAATGCGATTATAGTATAAAAGTTGGATGGTTTAATGATGATGAAAATGTTGAATTCTATGATAGTAAAGAATTTACTGGTTCTGTTCTAAAACAATACTTGGATGCATATGAATGGCTTTCAATGATAAATAAAAAGAAATCTATTATTTCAGGCAAATCGCGAATAGATACATATGATTATCCTCCTGAAGCAATAAGAGAGGCTCTCGCTAATGCGATTGTTCATAGGGATTATGGATTTTCGGGAAGCATTATAATTAATGTGAATAAAAAGCAGATGGAAATTATCTCTTTAGGTGGGTTAGTGAAAGGATTGACTGAAGCTGATATAATGAATGGAATTTCTCAATCAAGGAATGTAAAATTAGCGGAGATATTTCATCGTTTGAAATGGATTGAATCTTATGGGACAGGCATGAAGCGAATTCAAAAATTATATAGTAATAGTGTAAAGAAACCGGCCATTTCTATTGCACCAAATTCTTTCAAAATCACTTTACCGAATATGAATGAATTCGATAGCAAAGAAACTGATAGGCTTTCAGAAAAACATCGGCGGATCATTTCTTCTATTGAGAATGATCCTCATGTAAACGATGAAAGGCTAATGCAAATAACAGGTTTGAAAAAAACAAGATTATTTGAAATTATCAAGGAACTTGAATCATTAGGGATTCTTAGTATAGAAGGTAGAGGAAAGAGTAAAAAATATAAAATAAATATTAACAACAATTAAATTAAACACTTAAAAAATTCGCTTTATCTTCCAATATCTTCACAGGCTTTCAATAAACGTTCTTTTCGAACACCGGTGATTTCTTTTTCGGGATTTTCTAAAAATCTTGCCATAATATCTGCATCTTTTAAAGCTTCACAAATAGGGGAATCGTATTCCTCTTTTTTTGAGTGCTGACTAATCGCAAAACAAATATCATCGATCTCTGTGATTTTAAATTCTTTACTTTCTTTTAAATAATTATGGCAATAAATACTAGAAAGCTCAGCGTGCTGGGCATGGGGACAGTTATCCACATATTGGGCATAGTCATGGAAAATGGCCGCAATCTTGCATCTTTCCAGTCTTAGATTTCTTGCCATGGCAATTAAAGTAATGCAGGCATCAACCTGGGCTGTATGGGTATAGGCAGCTGTGCGTAGTGGTTCATAATTGATTTTGGCAAATTGGGAATATACATAATCTTTTACTTTTTCATAGCGTTCCATACTTTTCTCCTTTATCTACTAAAAAAGCGCGATTGCGCTTTTTCCTTCCTTATTGTACAACAGTTACGTTACTGGCTTGTTTTCCTCTGTCACTTTCAATGACTTCATAGTTGACAGTTTGTCCCTCTTCAAGAGTCTTATACCCTTTGGCATTGATTGAAGAGAAATGCACAAAAACATCTTTTCCATCAGGACCAACGATAAATCCAAATCCTTTTTCGGCATTAAACCACTTAACTTTTCCAGTCTCCATATTTACCTCCTGGAATTTCTTTTCTCTATTGTTGTAAAGTTTCATGAATAAATAGGTGGCTCCGTCATATTATCTAAATGAATGTCTACAAGAATGGAAATTAGATATCCTTATTTACGTCCATTCTATCAGTTTTAGACCATTTTGTCCATTTTAAAAGAACAAAATCGCATTAAAAAAAGCTTTTTTTTACATTCTTGTTTAAAATTCGTTAACAAATTTTTTTCTTTTAATTTTTAAAATCAATTTAGATAAATTTTGCCAATATAGTGTATAATAAATAAAAAAAGAGAGGCAAAATAATATGATAATAAAAGATGAAGCGCTATTAAACGTTGTTGCCAGAACCCTTAAAGTAAAAGTTGAAGAAGTGACGGAAGAAAAGATGTTGGAACTTATCCGTCTGGATGCTCAAGATCATGAAATTGAGCGGATTGATGGATTGGAATATGCGGAAAATCTAGAGAATTTGAATCTAAGCCGTAATAAAATTCAAACATTGGATCCAATTAAAGATTTGCGTAATATTGAAGTCTTGGATGTTTCAAGTAACCAGTTACGTGACTTGCAGGCTTTACATGGGTATCGCCAATTAAAGAAATTAAACATTTCAAAGAATAATTTATATACTATGGATATTTCTTCAATTGGAGCGATGAAAGACTTAGAAGTATTGAATATGTATAAGGCCAAAGTTGACAGCATTATCTACTTAGAAAAATGTAAGAGACTAGAGGAGATTCATATCAATACTGAAAATGGTCCATTTAGCTTTGCGATTCTTGGACGATTAAAGAATTTAAAGAAATTGGATTTATCTGGAATGCGTTTATTCAACATTGAAGACTTAACGTATATTTCAACATTGGAAGAATTGAATTTATCCACTAACTTAATGAATGATATTTCACCTCTTCTTTCTATGAAGAATTTAAAGGTATTGGATATTCAAAACTGTCCTTATGTTCAAAACTACGATATCCTTGCGGAATTTGAAAACTTAAAAGATATTGATATGTCTGGAAACCATCCGGATGACTTTGATTTCTTAGATACTTTAGAGAACATTGAAGTATTGCGTATGGAACAAACTGGATTTACGGATATGAAGTTGTTGAATCATTTAAAGAATTTAAAGAAACTGGATGTTTCTAAAAATGAAATCAAGAACATCAATCAATTTAAAAATGTTTCGAATTTAGTTACCTTTAAAGCAAAATTCTGTCAGTTAACGGATATTAAATTCTTAAAGAAAGCGGAACAATTGGTTCACTTGAATCTATATACCAACCGTATTAAAGATATTTCTGTATTAAAGAATATGAAACATATGGTAGATTTAAATGTTGGTAAGAATGAGATTAAAGATATTTCTTGTTTGAAGGATATGACACAATTACAGTCTTTGTCTTTAGAATTAAATGCCGTTAGTGATATTTCA
>R14__coassemble_688_pt1 | contig 21368 bp, 20 predicted proteins | sample R14__metabat2_low_PE_009 | metagenome-assembled genome bin R14 | reverse complement strand
TATGTTTCCGTGTACGAGAGTGAGCATGCGACGTACTTGCTGTCAACTCAAGCCACGTTGAGACGGTAGTATTGATGTCTAGGATTGAGAAATAAACACAAAAAAGTGCTTATTTTAAGGGCTTTTTAGTAGTTTAAGAATTAGAATGAAAATAGTTGTTACTTTATACGGAAACATATCCATATAAAGTAATTAAAAATTGAGTGAGTGGATTAGATGTTAGAAAGATAGATACTAAGTTGGAGACTACATGATTATATGAAAAGTTTAATCAGAAAATATTATATGACAGTTATTGCCGGTGCAGCTGCCGCGACATTTGTAATCTATAAAATCCTTGTATTAAATATTGTATGGACCGGTATAAATATCACAGAAAGCGACGCATTGATAGAAACCATTTTGCCATCAAACGCTGTTCAGATTGCAGAAACTGATTCACAGGCAGAATTGCTGACGCATTCATACTTTCTTGTTGTTCCATTAATTACCGTGTTTATAGCAATTCTAATCATTGGAAAGAAGAAGGGATGGTTTTCTCCATCAAGGAAAGGGCTTATTTTGGGGATTATAACATCGTTCCTGCTTATGGGATTGCACGAACTACTCCACGGATTGACGTTCCCAAATGGAAGCACGGTTTATATTGGAATCATAAAGGAAAACCTTTCCGGGTATGCTATATCAACAAATCCAATAAATATCTTTCAGTGCATTATTTATTATTTGCTGCCGGCATTTGTTCTGGGAATAGTACCATTAGTTCTTTTTGTGTCCGATCGTAAGAAAACAAGCACATTTTGCTGGTTTTGTTATGGCTTTGCATTAATAGGTCTGGTTCAAACTGCCCCAGACTGGTTCGGACTTTTTCCAATCCTGCAGCAAGTGCCGAAAGGCGCAATAATTCAGATGTCAGGATGGCATACATATTGGTACATGCGTTGAAATTTCAGTTTGTAGAGAAAATAATACTCCTCATCACGGATTAGTGTCTGTGGTGAGTTTTTTTTGTTCTCTAAGTGCAAAGATCTGTTCGGCAATTTTATCATAGGCTTCTTTGTTGTTGGCTTTCTTAAGCAGTTCCTTTTGAAGCTCATTTAGCTTTCTATCAATACTTTCAGTAGAGCCTGTAGTTGATTCTCTGATGACTGCAGCAATGTTTGCTTGCAGTTGTTCCTGATAATGAATACTTAAAATCTTATTATAATAATTCACATTTAACACAGTAAAAAATAAAATAAAATAAAAATATACTGCGTTAAACTTGAAATAACGTCCTTTAAATGCTATCATATATTAACATAAGGAAATCTTGGCTATGAAACTTTATCGAAGAGAAAACTATTTAAAAAAAATCCGAGGTTTTTACCATGATACAGATTTGATTAAAGTTATTACCGGGATTAGGCGATGCGGAAAATCATGCCTGATGCAAACAATTGCTGATGAACTTAAAGAATCAGGAATAAATAAAGAAAACATAGTTTACATAAACTTGGATAAACGTGGTTTTAAATCTATAAAAACGCCCGAACAACTCGAAAATATTATAGATAAACTATGTACTGCTGCAGGGACTAAATATTTATTTATTGATGAAATTCAAAATGTAGAAAATTTTGAGGAAGTAATCAATGCTTTTAGAGAAGAGGAAGAGTATTCAATTTTCATAACTGGATCCAACTCATATTTACTAAGTGGAGAACTTATAACAAAACTTACAGGTCGTTACATAGAATTTGAAATGTATCCTCTGAGTTTTGATGAATATTTAGGCATGAAACAATTTTTAAGGCTTTCTATTGAAGATGTAACAGAGGAATTCGAAAACTATATTATGGAAGGTGGATTTCCTAAAACACTTAGTTTTTCAAATTTGCCAGATAAAAGAAATTATGTAAAAAATATAATTGCAGAGATTTTTGAAAAGGATATTCGTAAAAGAGTTAAGATTAGAAATGTTTCAGTGTTTAATAAAGTTCAAACATATATAATAAACAATTTTGGAGCAACCACAAGCCTTACAAATATTCTTAATGACCTTCATAAAGCGGGTAGTGACATTACTCGCGAAACATTAAACAGATATATTCAGATTCTAATAGATGCGAAAATACTATACAAATGTGAAAGATTCGATTTAAAATCTCGTCGCTCCATATCCGGTGAACAAAAATATTATCTTGCAGATCTTGGCTTCTATTTTGCGACAAATACGGATAATCGTATTAATTATGGCCCAGTTATGGAAAACATTGTTTACATATATGCAAGAGCAAAAGACTATTCTGTAAGCGTTGGACGTATTGGTAAGTTGGAATGTGATTTTATTATGCGTAAAGAACCAATGCAATATTCTTATGTACAGGTTTGTATGACAATACAAAGTAGTCGTAATACTGAAGATCGTGAATACATACCTTTAGAATTGATTAAGGATAATTATCCTAAATATGTTGTTACGAGAAATGATTTAATCCAGTATAGAAATGGAATTATCCATGTAAATATTGGACCATTTATGAGAGATGGTAAACTATTTTAATATTCTAATATTTTTAGATATGTTTCCGTTAACGGTAAGGTCGTGGCACTGATATTGATAAACGGCAAAATAGGCAAGTCGACAAGTTCGCGCACGTTAAAATTTCGTCGACTTTTGCTTATTTATGGCGACATCAATTAGCACGTATTAAGCCATATTGAATCAGTTGTATTGTTATCAAAAAAGTGAGGAATAATAATGAAAAAAGAAGACATTCTGAAATGTGGTGCGACGCCCTTAAGTGCATCACCAGTACCGTTGATTGCACATCGGTTCTATGGTCGTGAATATTTGTACATTTACTATGAGACAGATCCAGAAGCGTTGCGTAAAGTACTTCCCGAGCCTTTGGAGCCCATCGAGACACCGTTGGTGCGCTTTGAACTTATGAAGATGGCTGACTCAACGGGTTTTGGATCCTATTGTGAGAGCGGTCAGGCCATTCCATGCCAACTTGACGGTGTTCGAGGTGACTATCTTCACATGATGTATCTCGATAACTTTGAGGCAATTGCTGCTGGACGCGAACTTCATGCATATCCTAAGAAGTTGGGATGGCCTAAGCTCTTTGTGGATGACAACACACTTATTGGTACACTTGACTATGGTAAGGATTACAAGTTTCGCATTGCGAATGCTACCATGGATTACAAGTACCATCCAATGGCTGTTGAAGAGGCTCTTCATACACTCACTGAACCTACCTTCATGCTGAAGATGATGCGCGACTACAACGGACGGCCTATCAAGTGTGAGCTTGCTCGCGTGGACACCCCTATAGATAAGGTTAAAATCTTAGAGTCATGGACAGGAGATGCCCGCCTACAACTATTTGACCACGTGAAGTGTCCATTGAATGATCTCCCTGTTCGGCGCATTGTTAAAGCTGAGTACATCATCGCCGATATCACCTTAGGAAGGCCTAGACCTGTCTACGACTACTTGACTGTGAGCATTTAAGTAATTTGATGATGGGATTAGATGAGGTAGTAAATAATTTGATGTATTCATCATCATTTTATTTTCTGCTCTTTTTTATTATCTTGAAAAAGACAATCTCTTGGTTTACGATTATTATACGTGTTTGAATTTTTATTGTGCTTTAGATAGGTAACAAAATAACAGCATAAAAGTCTTTACAGAGAACAGAGTATTACTATAGCTGAACTTGTAAGATATAAGGAGTTGCAACGAGAAACATTAACACTTGATGAGTTAAAACAAATCGCAGATGTATTTGGGGTTAAATTTGAATAATCTTTTATTCTATTCAACGGGCATCAGTTAAAAATAGAAAGTTAAGGTATATGGCAATGAAGAAGATAGATGAACAATCCATTCAGGCAAAAAAAGAGAAAAAACAACAGAATGAATCAATCCAGGAATTGCTTAAAATTATTATCCAAAAGGGAGGCCATGAGCTTATTAACAATATTATGGAGACTGTAGCAGCTTATTACCGGGCAGATAGATGCTATATTTTTGAAGAAGATTCAACCGGACGTTTTATGGTAAATACCTTTGAATGGTGTGCTCATGGCATTAAACCAGAAAAAGACAATTTACAAGAAGTTCCTATAGAGGCAATGAATCCATGGCTAGATGAATTTAAGAAACAGGGAACTTTCTATTTAAATTGTGATGATGAATATGCCAAACAAGAACCGCTTGTTTATGAGGTGTTAGAACCACAAAACATTCAAAGCTTGATGGCAGCGCCTATGGTGGAGTCTGGTCTAGAAATAGGCTTTTTAGGTGTGGATAACCCCAAAGAAAATATAGATCATACGCTCTATCTTTCCATTGCAGCTACATCCGCTTACCATGAATTACGTTCCATCCATGAAAAGGAGCAGGTAGAACATGGTTTGCGACGTAATAACTTAATTCAGGAATTTGTTAAAGCAGGACAATGGTCTTATAAAATTAACGCAAACGGAAAAGTTGTTTCTGTAACATATGATAATGTTATCGAGGAACGAACTGATATTTCTAAACATACAGAACCTATGGGATGGACAGAAATCGTTCATCCAGAAGATCGAGATAGAGTTGTGAAACTCTTCATGAACTGTATTCATGATGTCAGCGGGAATACACCTTACGAAGCAACGTATCGAGTATTGGCAAAAGATGGAAGCTATCGTTGGAATAAAGCTTCAGGAAGATTATTTGCTGAAGAAAACGGAACTTTTGAACTTTTGGGTGTGAATTTGGATATTCATGATCAGTTTGAAGAACAACGAGCCTATCAGATAAAGTTAGAAAATGCTCTTTATGCTTCCAAAGCAGCCAACCAGGAGATAGAAGCGATACATCTTACTCTTGGGTCTGGTGACTGGAAAATGCAATTTAACGAAAGAGGAGAGATGTTATCCTGCACATGGAGTGAAGAATTTCGTAGAATGCTTGGCTATGAGTCATTAGAAGATTTCCCAGATGAACTGGAATCATGGTCTAATCTGTTGAATCCAGAAGACAAGGAAAGAACACTTACTCATTATTGGGATGTTGTAAATGATCGTTCAGGAAAGAAAACTTATAATGTTGAATATCGCCTCATGACCAAGAATCGTGGCGAGCGTTGGTTTAGAGCTATAGGTCGATTAACCAGAAGAGAAGATGGGACTCCGATTACATTTTATGGTATATTCCTGAATATTGATGAAGAAATGCGCAATAAAATAGCTGAAAAGAGTAGAAATAGTGAAATCCTTGAAGCTGTCAGCCAGGAATATCATACTTTGTGGTTGATTACTGCCAAAGATATGAAAATGCATTTCATACGTTCTAATGGAAGAACAACAATACAGAATGCTGTAAATATGGGCAAAGGCGAAGCTAACTATGATGAAGCCATTACCAAATACATTGACACCTATATTGTAGAGTCGGACCGTGAAAGAGTAAGTGCTGCAGTTAAATCATCTGTAATTGTAGAAGAAGTCAAAGAACAACCAATCTATGCGGTGAACTATCTTCGTCGTGATGATGCGGGCAATGTTACAAATCATCAGATGGCATTTGCAAAAACAAATGAAGGCTTTATTCTTGCTTATAGGGATATAGAATCTATCATTCGTCAAGAAAAAGAACAAGAAAAAATACGTAACAAAGAAGAACATGAAACACTGGGCGTTATTGAAGCCCTCAGTTATGAATATGGATCGGTATTTTTGTTGAATGTTCCTGATAATTCTTATCGGACAATTCGGGTAAATGATACGGGTGCATCAATTGTTTCTACTTATGCAGAAGCACAAAAAGCACTTTATAGCTATGTGGATGCTTACGTTGTTAAAGAAGATCAAAAGCGTATGCACGAGGTTTGTACGTTTGCTAAAATGGAGAAAAACGTGCCAGCACAAGGACTATATTCTACGAACTTCTTGCGCGATAATGGCAGTGGTATTCGACATTTTCAGATGAATGTTGCTCGTTTCTCTGGAGATGATGGAACAGGTTATTTTGTTGTCGGTTTCCGTGATATTTCTGCAACAGTAGAAAAAGAAATCTTAGCACAAAAAGCACTCCAGGAAGCGTATGATACGGCTGAGGCAGCAAGTCATGCAAAAAGTAATTTTCTACAGACCATGTCTCATGATATTCGTACGCCTATGAATGGAATTATAGGTATGACCGCTATTGCGGCAGCTCATATCGATGATAAAGAAAGAGTGCAGGATTGTTTACAGAAAATCACAAGTGCTAGTCATCATTTACTTTCACTTATTAATGAAGTATTAGATATGAGCAAGATTGAATCAGGGAAAGTCTCACTTTCTGAGGAAGAATTTAATCTTTCAGACTTGATTGACAATCTAGTTACTATGGTCAAACCACAAATAGAAGAACGACAACATGAATTGAAAGTTCATATACAAAATGTTACGCATGAATTGGTTGTTGGTGATCCATTGCATATACAACAGGCTTTTGTGAATATTATGAGTAATGCTGTTAAGTATACACCTAATGGTGGTTTGATTAATTTAAACATTCGTGAAATTCCTTGCAATCAGAAAAGAGTCGGTTGTTATGAATTTGTGTTCAAAGACAATGGTATTGGTATGAGTGAGGAATACATTGAACACATTTTTGAACCATTCACAAGAGCTGAGGATGGACGTATCAGCAAGGTACAGGGTACAGGACTTGGTATGCCGATCACTAAAAACATTGTCAATATGATGGGTGGCGATATTAAAATTGAAAGTAAGCTCAACAAAGGATCTACATTTATCGTTACTATTTTTCTGAAGCTACAGGATACATACGCAAAAGATAACGATAAATTTGCAGATCTTTCAGTATTGGTTGCAGACGATGATGAAATGAGTTTGGATTCTACTGTTGATATTCTATTGGGTCTTGGTATGCAGGCTGAAGGTGTTCTTTCGGGCGAAGCTGCCCTTGAAAAAGTTGTTGATCACCATGAAGAAAAGTTAGACTACAATGCTGTTATTCTGGATTGGAAAATGCCGGGGATGGATGGTGTTGAAACCGCCAGAGCGATTCGAACTAAGGTTGGTCAGGATGTTCCTATCATTATTCTTTCTGCTTATGACTGGACAGATATCGAATCAGAAGCAAGAGAAGCTGGAGTAAACGCCTTTATTAGTAAGCCACTCTTTAAATCAAGACTGGAAAGAGTGTTTGACGAACTTCTAGATGACAAACAGGATGTGTCAGATATGTCTGATCTTCAAAATCTGGGAATGATGGATCTATCCGCTTATCGTTGTCTGTTAGTGGAAGACAATGAATTGAATGCAGAAATTGCCCAAGAGATATTGGAAGAAACCGGAATGAAGGTTGAACACGTATGGGATGGTGCCCAAGCTGTGGAAGCAGTGATTAATGCTGAGGATGGTAAATATGATTTGATTCTCATGGACATCCAAATGCCGAAAATGAATGGCTATGATGCGACAAGAGCCATTCGAGCTTCTAAAAGAAAATACTGTAAGACTGTGCCAATTATTGCGATGACTGCCAATGCTTTTGCGGAGGATGTTCAGGCAGCAAGAACGGCAGGGATGAATGAGCATATCGCAAAACCAATTGATCTTAAAATTCTTGCTAAAATAATGGATAAGTGGCTTTTGAATAAATAGAACAAAAAAGAGATATAGTAAATAGGATATCATTTAACTATATCTCTTTTTTTAATCAAGAAGAGTGTCAAGAGCTGCTTCCACTTCTGCATATTTTTTAACCTTTGGATTGTTATAAATGCGCCCTTCACAGACAACAAGCTTTACATCACGAAGTAGAGTAAGATCTTCAAGAGGGTTTCCTTCAACGGCAATCATGTCAGCTGATTTTCCAGGTTCTAGTGAACCAGTAAGTTTGTCTATGCCAGCAATCTGGGCATTGACAAGAGTTGCGGTGTGCAAAGCAAAATTATTTGTGACATCACAATATTTCACAAAGTACACAAGTTCTCTCCACATATCATATTGTGTCGAATAGCTGCAGGCACTATCTGTTCCGAGCCCGACTAGAATGCCCGCCTTTAAATTTTCTTTAGCCATTTGTGTCATCCCTTTTAACAGGGCCTGTGAGTTAATGATGGCTGTTTGAGAAATGTTGAACATACCAGGAAAACCACTAACATAAGGAATAGCTGGAGAAATAGTAAGAACCTGAGCTGCATTTTTTTCTTTGAATAGAGAAAGAATTTCTTCTGTTGGCATAGCGCCATGCTCAATGGTATCAACACCACATTCAAGTGCTACTTTTACACCTTCTGTTCCTTCACAATGCGCTGCAACTGGATATCCGAGTTCATGCGCTCTTTTGCAGGCTGCATAAACATATTCTTTAGGCATAAGAAGTTTTCCGGGTTTTCCTATCTCTTCTGAATCCATGATGCCACCGGTAATCATTAGTTTGATGAGATCTGGTTTTCCTTTCGCAATTTCATCAACTAGAGTTTTAGCCTGGTCTGCATTATTTGCGATATGAGCAAAAGTGCCTGCCATATGACCACCCGGTACAGAAATTGCCAGATCTGCTGCAAGAAGGCGAGGACCTTGATATTTTCCTTTGGCAATGCGATTACGTACTGTTGTGTCAAAATCGGCAATACCACCTACTGCACGTACTGTGGTGATGCCAGCCATCAGAGCATTTTTCATGTTTTTACTAACAATTTGTATTCCTATTTCTCGGGAAAGTTTACAAGAGGTGATAACTTTACAAATCTTATTTAAATCCATTGGCTTTTTTGATGGCCTTCCTGTTCCTGGGGTATGTACATGTAGATTAATTAAACCAGGTAATATATATTTCCCTTTGAGATCATATATTTCATATCCTTCGGGAATGTTATTTTCTGATACGATATCGTATATTATTTTGTTATCTGTAAGAATGGCCATACCTTTTTGAGGGACCATATCCAGTGTACCATCCAAAATAATTCCATTGATCCATGCCACTTTCATAACTTATCCTCCCATGTTTATACTGTTATTTTACTTCAGAAAAAAATCTCTATTCAATAGTTAAATAATTGTATTGTAACGTCAGAAATTTTGATATTTTTTTTCATTTATTCAAATTTATGGTATTATCAAAGAATGAGTAAGAAATATAATGTTCGATTAATGACAATTGAAGATTACGATGGTGTAAAAGCTTTGTGGATGACCATTCATGGCTTTGCGATTCGTAGTATCGATGATTCAAAAGAGGGAGTGGAAAAGTTTTTAAAGAGAAATCCAACAACTTCCGTTGTTGCCATAAATGAAGAAAATGAAATTGTAGGCGCTATTCTGTGTGGGCATGATGGAAGAAGAGGATGCTTCTACCATGTCTGTGTAAGAGAAGATTACAGACGAATGGGAATTGGAAAATCAATGGTTGTCTTCTGCATGAATGCTTTAAAAGAAGAAGGAATCAATAAAGTGAGTTTAATTGCCTTTACTGTCAACGATGTAGGAAATGCTTTTTGGAAATGCATTGGCTGGACTAAGAGAGAAGATTTAAATTACTATGATTTTACTTTGAATGAGGCCAATATCACTGCTTTCAATATGTAAGGAAATTCCTTACTTTTTTTGTGCTATAATGCACTTACTGGAGGAATTTTATGACAACAATTGGGATTATTGCGGCTTTAAGTGTAGAAGTCGATGATATAAAAAGAGAGCTAAAAAACGAAAAAGAAGTAACGATTGCCAAAACAACTCTGTATTCTGGGCAAATAGGACAATACAATGTAATTACTATGCAGTGTGGTATGGGAAAGGTAAGTGCAGCTTTAGGAACACAAACCATGATTGACACATTTCATCCAGACTATATTATTAACACTGGATGTGCGGGTGCAATAAAATCAGGTCTGCAAGTAGGAGACATTGTTCTATCTACAAGTACAGTTGAATGGGATTTAGATACTATAGAAATTGGAAACCCAAGAGGTTATGTGTCAGCTATGGATAGAGTTGAAATGAAGGCAGATGAGACATTAATTAAATTGCTGGAATCCTATATTCCTAAAAAAGTTTATAAAGGAGTTGTAGCTTCAGGAGATCAGTTTGTTTCAAAAGACGAGCAAAGAAAAACTATCCTTTCCTCTTTTCCTGATGCCTTATGTGCTGAAATGGAAGGTGGAGCCGTTGGTCATGTTTGTGCTCAAAACAAGGTGCCTTTCTGTATTTTAAGAAGTATGTCGGATACGGCTGATGGCAACAGTGGTGTTGATTTTGCGTCATTTGCTCAAAAAGCAGGAGAACAATCCGCTGCCATTTTGTTGTCCATGTTGAAAGGTACATTATGATTTTATATATTAACAGTTGTTCTAGAAAAGAATCCAGGACGCATAGACTTGCCTTAGAAGTTCTAAAAAAACTTGGAAATAAGTATGAAGAAGTAAAATTAATTGATTTAGATATAAAACCATTGAATGAGTCTATGCTGAATCAAAGAAGCAGATGGATTGAAAAGAAAGATTTTGATCATCCTTACTTTGATTTAGCAAAACAGTTTTCCAACGCGGATACAATCGTGATATCGGCTCCTTATTGGGATATGTCTTTTCCTTCCGTATTAAAAGAATACATTGAGAATATTTATATTACAGGATTGGTATCTGAGTATAATGAATTAGGTATGCCGGTTGGTTTGTGCAAGGCAAAAAATCTCTATTACGTTGTTAGTGCAGGAGGAACCTATGATCCACGTTTTAGTTATGATTATATTCATGATATGGCAACAATTTGTTTTGGTATAGAGAATGTAAAATGCATTAAAGCAGAAATGCTGGATATTGTTGGAAGTGACGTCAAGAAGATAATGGATGAGGCAATAAAAAGCATTGAATTATAGTTTAAAAAATTATGGTTTTTCATTTAAATATGATATAACTAATACGTTACGAAAAAAGAAAGTAGGGAATGAACATGGTTTATGACAACATTTTACAGGCGCTTGGAAATACACCAATGATTCGTTTAAATAAAATGAATGCACCAGAAAATGCAGAAATATTAGTAAAGTTTGAGGGGTTAAATGTTGGGGGTTCAATCAAAACACGAACTGCTTATAATATGATAGTAGAAGCAGAAAAAGAAGGATTACTTCACAGTGACTCAATTATTGTGGAACCTACCAGTGGAAATCAAGGAATTGGCTTAGCTTTGGTTGGTGCAGTAAAAGGATATAAGACCATTATTATTATGCCAGATTCTGTAAGTGAAGAAAGAAGAAAGTTGGTGCGCCATTATGGAGCAGAAGTGATTTTGATTCATGATGCAGGAGATATTGGCGCGTGTATCGATGAATGTTTACAGACTGCCTTGCGTATGGCAAAAAAGAATCCTAAGGTCTTTGTGCCACAGCAATTTGAGAACATCAATAATACATTAGCCCATAAAAAAGCAACGGCTCTAGAGATTTTAGAACAAGTAGATGGACCGATTCATGGCTTCTGTTCGGGTATTGGTACAGGTGGTACTATTACTGGGATTGGAGAAGTGTTAAAGGAAGCAAATCCAGAGATGGAAATTTGGGCAGTTGAACCAGAAAATGCGGCTATTTTATCAGGCGGTTCCATTGGAACGCATCTTCAAATGGGAATTGGTGATGGAATTATTCCTGACATTTTAAATCAGAACATCTATTCAGATGTCTGTATTATTACGGATGATGAAGCTTTACAGACATCGAAGGAATTAGCTCGTAAAGAAGGTCTTATGTGTGGTATTTCATCCGGGACAAATGTAGCTGCTGCTTTAAAACTTGCCAAAAAATTAGGGAAAGGGAAAACCGTGGTAACAATTTTACCAGATACAGCGGAGCGCTATTTTTCCACACCGTTATTTGGAGAATAAACGTATAGAGAAAATCTATATGTTTTTTTTTATTAATGTTAAAATAGAACTATAAATTATTGAAACTAAAGATGTTGAAATAGGGGAGAGTCATATGAAATACAATTTTGATAAATTGACAAATCGTTTTAATACCAATTCTTTAAAGTGGAATGTAAATGAAAATGAATTGCCTATGTGGGTAGCTGATATGGATTTTGAGGTAGCTCCTTGTATTACGGACGCTATTGAAAAAAGATTAGAGAATCGTATTTTTGGCTATTCAGATGTTCCAGAAAAGTGGGCTGAATCTTATGTCAACTGGTGGGAGAAAAGACATCATTATACAATGGAAAAGGATTGGCTAATCTTTACAACTGGTGTTATACCGGCATTATCCAGTATTGTTCGAAAGTTGACGACACCTAATGAAAATGTATTGATTTTAACGCCAGTTTATAATATTTTCTTTAATTCAATTTTAAACAATGGGCGAAGAGTTTTAGAATGTCCATTAGTTTATGATGGAAATAGGTATGAAATTGATTTTAATGATTTAGAACAAAAACTAGCGGATCCCCAAACATCCATGATGATTTTATGTAATCCCCACAATCCAGTTGGAAAAATATGGGATCAAGAAACATTGGAAGACATTGCTCGTTTATGTCATAAGCATAATGTCATTGTGGTCAGTGATGAAATTCATTGTGACATTGTGAAACCAGGAAAGGAATATATTCCTTTTGCTTCTGTGAGTGAAAAAGCAAGAAATATCAGTGTTACTTTGATAGCTCCTACAAAATGTTTTAATATGGCTGGACTTCAGAGTGCAGCTGTTAGTGTCGCCAATCCTTATTTACGTCATAAAGTGTGGCGTGGATTAAATACCGATGAAGTAGCAGAAGGAAACTGTTTTAGTGTAGAAGTTGCGATTGCCGCTTTTGAAAATGGTGAAGATTGGATTGATGAAATGAATGAATATGTTGATGAGAATAAACAAATTGCTTCTGATTTCATTAACGAAAAGATGAGTCAGGTCTCTGTTGTTTCTTCTAAGGCAACGTATCTTGTATGGATTGACTGCAATAAAATCAAAGGAACTTCTAAAGATATTTGTGAGTTCATTCGTAAAGAAACAGGACTTTTTTTGAGTGAAGGTAGTCAATACGGACGGAGTGGAACACATTTTATTCGAATGAATGTAGCATGTCCAAGAGAAAGACTAATAGACGGTTTACATCGTTTTCAACTGGGTATGGAAATGTATGTTCAATCTTTGAAGGAGAAAAACAATGTTTAAAGAAATACCAGAAACATATTTGAAAAAAGCAGATGAAAAAGGTGTAATAGAAAAGATAAACTACGAATACGATCATTATTCCAAGCACTTTAATGTTTATGTTCCTTATGGATATTCAACTGACAGAGAATACAATGTACTCTACTTGATGCATGGTGGTGGACAGGATGCGAATAGCTGGTTATGGGAAAGTCAGTTAAAACATGTATTGGATAATATGATTGAAAAGAAAGAAATTGAACCATTGCTTGTTGTTACCCCTACTTTTTATACATATCCAAAAGATAAATTAAAAGAAGGAGAGCATGCTTTTATCTTTCAAAAAGAATTAAATAGTAAAATTGTTCCAATGGTTGAAAAATTATATCCGTGTGTTGCTAATCGTAAGGGAAGAGCCTTTGGTGGCTTCTCGATGGGATGTGTGAATACATGGTTTACATTCATCTATCATCTGGATTCTTTCTTTTACTTTATGCCAATGAGTGGAGATTGCTGGGAATTGGAACAAATGGGAGGCTTAAATAAGCCAAAAGAAACGGCAGCTTGTTTGGCAGGTGCTGTATCTAAATTTGATTATACAAACAGGGATTTCTTTATCTTTGGATTGGTTGGTAGTGAAGATATTGCTTATAATCCATACATGGCACAAGCTCAGGAAATGTATGCACATAAAAATATATTTACGAAGGAAAATTTCGTAACAGAAGTAGCACAAGGTGGAACACATGATATGAACTATGCGTTGGCATATGTTTATAATGCTTTGCCACATATGTTTAGGTAGGTATTTATGAAAAAAATAGGATCGTTATTTTTGACTCTTTGCATAAGCATTTCTTTGCTTGGCTGTACTTCTAAACAAGATACAACGACAGATTATTCTAATATAGAAAACTGGGCATATTGTGAAAATGAAAGCTCAAATAAAGTAGCAGATGTTTTCTTTATTTGCCCGTCTATTCAATTTTCCCAAGATGGAATGAACATGTCTTTAGATGATCAAACAGCTAAAGAAAATGCTGTTGCAGCCATTAACATGGAAAAAGGAATTTATGATGGAGATGCAAGATTCTTTGCTCCTTTCTATCAAGAGGCAGGCCTTGCCTGTTATGAATTGGATGAGCAGGAAAGAGAACAATATCTAGAATATGCTTATCAAGATATAAAGGCTTCCTTTCAATATTATTTAGATAACTATAATGAAGATAGACCGATTATATTAGCAGGATTTTCACAGGGAGCGGATATGTGTATTCGTTTGATGAAAGATTTTATGAGCAATGAAGATTTACTGGATCAAGTGGTTGCGTGTTATGCCATTGGCTGGCGTTTGACAAAAGAAGATGTAGAAACATATACGTATCTTCAACCAGCACAATCAGAATCGGACGTTCATACAATTATCTGTTATAATTCTCAATCAGCTGATGTGGCAGGGACTGTTTTACTCCCAGAAGGAGAATGGACATACTCTATCAATCCTTTAAACTGGAAAACAGATGGAACAGTTGCTTCAAAAGATGAAAATGCAGGAGCTTGTTTCACAAATTCTAAAGGAGAAATTTCGAGTGAAATCCCTCAACTAACAGGAGCTTATATTGACCAAACAACGGGTGCTTTAATCGCATCAGATATTGATCCAAGTGAATATTCACCTGTTTTGGATTTCCTTCCAGAAGGGTGTTATCACATTTATGACTATATGTTTTTCTATCGCAACCTTCAGGGAAATGTTTCTACTCGACTATCTGCTTGGGAAAGAGGACATTAAAAAGTATCGTAGAGATTAAATATCTCTACGATTTTTATGATAAGATTATATAAAGATTTTAGAGGATTTGATATGAAAATATTGACGGAAGTATGTAAAACCGATTTATTTACACCAGCTGAATTAAGTATTGTAGATTTTTTGCTTCAAAATAAAGAACAAATTTCAGAAATCACAATTCATCAATTAGCTCATGCAACTTATTCTTCCAATGCAACGGTAATCCGGTTTTGTCAAAAATTAGGGTTTAAGGGATTTCGGGATTTTCGAGTAGCACTTGCCAAGGAATTAGAATCAGATAAGTATGTTGTGAATGATGTTGTTAATTATACACATCCATTTGAATATGGTAAGAGTACAAGAGAAATTGTAAATAATTTATATTCTTTATATGAAAAGAGTATTGATCAAGTACAGTCTTCTTTGAATTATGATGACTTGAATACCATTACTCAAAGAATCGTAAAGGCTAAAAGAATTTTTCTATATGGTTATGGAGATGTAAAAACAACCTTAACGGGTTTTATTAATAGTTTGAATAAAATCAATGTTTTTCCTATTTTGGCAACAGAAAATGGAGAAGAAGGACATATCACACAACATATCACAAAAGAAGATCTTTGTATTTATGTGACATATACTATAAAAAATGAAAATTTTGTCACATGTGCTAATATTCTAAAACGAAATCATGTTCCACTTGTTGTGATTACGGCAAATCAAGAAAGTCCTGTTATTAAAAGTGCTGTTAACTGTATTTTTGTACCAGATTTAGAAAGACCAGATCGTGTAGCTACCTTTTATTCACAGTTGGTTTTTGAATATATTTTGTCTATTTTATATGCGCTTGTTTATCATAAATTAAAGTAGATTGAACTTTTTTTTCAACCCATAAAATAAAAATTTCACAAATTACGAACCTTTTATCCGAAAACGGTTACAAAGGTTTTTTTTATTTTTTTGCTATGCTAGATTATAGGAAATCAAAGGCATGCAAAAGATTTAGATTAAATTTAAAGAAGAAAGGAAATGTTAAAATGGAACATTTGAGTTTGATGCACGTTTCATTTTTTACAGATCAAATGGACGTTATTCGTGATTTCTATGTGAATAAAATTGGTCTAAAAGAAAAGATGATTGTGCGTTATAAACGCTATTTAGGAAGCAACAATGAGTTGTGGGCAAAAAAAGCAGAAACAGACCCAGAAGGAATTTGTATTCTTTACTTTGAAATTGCTCCTCATCAATTTATTGAATTTTTTCCAAAAGCAGAAGGACAAGAACCTCATCGAGAAACAAATCAAGATTTAGGATATAGTCATTTTAGTTTCGAAGTACCAAACATTTATAAGGCAAGAGATGAACTTATGGAAGCTGGTGTTTCTATTGATTGTGATATTTCCAAAGGAAAGTCAGAAACATATCAAATGTGGATACATGATCCAGATGGAAATAATATTGAAATTATGCAATTTACAGAAAATTCAGAGCAATTAAAAGGAACGGTAGAATAATGAAATTAGGAATTATCGGCTCAGGTGTCATCGTTCAAGAATTTCTTCCTAGATTTATGGAAATGGAAGGAATGGATGTAGTAGCCATACAAGGGACACCACAAACAATTGAAGAAGTACAAAAATTATGTAATGAAAATCATGTTGAACACGCTGTGGGAACATTTGAAGAATTAGCTGTTTTAGATATTGATACAGTTTATATTGCAGTTCCAAACTTCTTACATTTTATGTACTGTAAACAAGCTTTAGAAAAGGGATTCAATGTTATTGTTGAAAAACCTATGACAAGTAATTTAAAAGAAGGAGAATATTTAAAGAAATTAGCGGATGAGAAGGGATGCTTCTTATTTGAGGCTGTTACAACTCCTTATCTTGAAAACTTTAAAAAGATTCAAGAATGGTTGCCAAGATTAGGAACTATTAAATTAGTACAAAGCCAATATTCTCAATATTCACGTCGTTATGATGCATTTAGAAATGGACAGATTTTACCAGCATTTGATCCAAATAAATCAGGTGGAGCTTTAATGGATTTAAATCTTTATAACTTACATATGGTGATTGGTTTATTTGGTGAACCTGAAAGCTATAGCTATCATGCCAATATCGAAAGAAATATTGATACAAGTGGAATCTTAATGATGGATTATAAAGATTTTAGAGCTATCTGTATTGCAGCAAAAGACTGTAAGGGAATCGCAACTACTATTATTCAAGGAACAAATGGAAGTATTTCGACATTCTATCCACCAAATGTGATTGGAAAAGTAACTTTAGCCTTAAATGATGGAACGGTTGAAGAATTTGAATCAAGCACAATTGAAACAAGATTGATTCCAGAATTTAAAGCCTTTATTAAAGCTATCAATGAAAATGATAAAGAATTCTGTAATCAAATGATGGCAAAGAGCTTATCTGTCAGCAAGGTTCAAACTAAAGCAAGATTAGCTGCAGGAATCATTTTCCCATCGGATGAGAAAGAAATCTAAAATATGTTGAAAGATATCAGAGAACAATTCAAAGGAAAATTCACACTTGAACAAGTTAATGAACTGGAAAAGATGGAAAATGAACTGTTGCATTTTTCCCAATTCAATAGTGAAATGGCCTTGGAAATAGGAAATAAAATAGTTGAATGCTCGAAGGAATATAACGAAGATGTTGTCGTTCGCATTATTCGTCAAAGCGATGATTTAATTATATTTCAATATGCTGGCAATACGATGAAAGAAAGAAATTATAGCTTTGCCATGGGTAAATACAATACCGTTAAAAAAACAAAACACTGCAGTCTTTGGGCTTTAGCACATGACGGTGTTTATGGAAATTTAGACGATGTGTACCAAGAAGACAGTGGATGTTTACCTGCGGCAGGAGCCTTTCCTATATTTGTGAATGATGAAATGATGGCAATCATTACGACTTCAGGATTACATAATGGCAATGATTATGAAGTAGTAGCTAGAGCATTAGCTCAATATGAAAATAAAAAAATTCCTGAATATTCAGGTATAAGAGTGTAAAAGAGGAGAAAAATTATGGCACAAAATAAATATGAAGAACTTGTTGAAAAAATACCTTCGTTAGTCGGTGGTGTTGAAAATATTAGTAGCTTTACACATTGCGCGACTCGACTTCGTTTTAATCTTAAAAATAAATCCGGTGTGGATGCCGAAGCAATTAAAAAATTACCTGGGGCAAAAGGTGTAGCCTGGGCTGGGGATCAACTTCAAGTTATTATTGGAACAGAAGTTGACGATGTTTATGAAATGATTTGTAAGAAAACAGGATTAGCTGCTTCAAGTGCAGTAGATGAAAATTTAGATGGTAATAAAAAATTCTCTATAAAAGATATTCCAATGTCTATTCTAGACGTTGTAGCTGGATCTATTTCTCCGGTAATTGGTGTATTAATCGGAACCGGAATGATCAAAATCATTTTACTTCTTGGTTCTATGTGGGGAATTCTTCCTTCTGATAGTTCAACATATCAAATTTTATCAGCTGTATCCGATTCCGCATTCTACTTCTTACCAGTTTTAGTTGGTTCTGCATGTGCTAATAAATTTGGTATGGATGGATATATGGGTGCTGTTTTAGGAGCTATGTTGATTCATCCAGACTTTGTATCATTAGTTGATGCAGGGAGTATTACAGTATTTGGATTACCAGTATACTCAGCATCTTATTCAAGTTCTATTTTCCCAGCTATCTTAACAGTATGGGTTGCAAGTTATATTTATAAATTTATGAAAAAACACTCACCTGCTGCTTTACGTTCTATCCTTGTTCCATTCATTACAATTCTTGTAATGGTACCATTATCATTCTGTGTGTTAGCTCCATTAGGAGATATTATTGGTGTTTACTTATGTAATGGAATTATTTGGTTATATGAAACATTAGGATTCTTAGGTGTTGCGATTTTTGCTGGATTACATCCATTACTAGTTATGACTGGTATGCAACATGGTGTAGGAGCTTATTTAGTAGCTAGTTTAACAGGTCCTGGATTTGAAGGTTTAGCTTCACCTGCAACAGTTGTAGATAATATTAATATTGGTATTGCAACTCTTGCTGTTGCTGCTAAAACAAAAATTGCATCTAAAAAAGCAGATTGCATCTCTTGTGGTATTACAGCTACAATCGGTGGAATTACAGAACCAGCATTATTTGGTGTCGTTCTTCAACATAAAGTAGTTCTTATTTCAACAATGATTGGTAGTGCTGTTGGTGGTGCTATTGCTGGTATCTTTGGTTGTGTAAGTTATGCTTTTGCAGGAAGCTATGGAGTATTTGGTCTAGTAACTTGGATTGGTGGAGACAGTATGTCTAACTTATACTTCATGATTCTAGCTGTAATTGTAGGCGCAATTGTAACATTCGTATTAACATTCATGCTTTATAAAGACGATTCAAAAGAAATGTAAAAAAGGAATTAGAAAATGTTATTTCCTAAAAATTTTTTATGGGGTGGTGCAATTGCTGCCAATCAGACAGAAGGAGCCTGGGATGTGGATGGGAAAGGTGTATCCACTAGTGATGTATTAACAAGTGGATCCCATACGAATCCAAGAAGAATTGAACCATCTTTAAGTTCAGAATACTTATATCCATCTCATGAAGCTATTGATTTTTATCATCATTATAAAGAAGACATTGAAATGTTTGCGGAAATGGGATTTAAAACATTACGTTTGTCGATTAACTGGACTCGCATTTTTCCAACAGGTGAAGAAGATGAGCCAAATGAAAAAGGATTGCAATTCTATGAAGATGTATTCAAATGTCTTAAAGAACATAATATTGAACCATTAGTAACAATTTCACATTATGAACTTCCATATTACTATGTTGAAAAATGTAATGGATGGTGTGGAAGAGAAGTGATTGATTCCTTTGTGAAATTCTGCAAGGTCATCTTTGAAAGATATAAAGACTATGTAAAATACTGGTTAACATTTAATGAGATTAACTGTGGAGTACTAGAATCAGGTGCTATGCAATCAACTTGTAATTTAAAAGGATTTGCTGGATCAGTCAAAGAAATGCCAAATGATCCTCAAGGTCGTTTTCAAGCATTGCACCATCAATTTGTGGCATCCGCATTAGTAACAAAATATGCTCATGAGAATTATCCTAATTTTAAAATAGGATGTATGATTGGATTCTTACCTTATTATGGATTTACTTGCAATCCAGATGATCAATTAGAAGCACAACACAATATGCAAATGATTGATTACTTCTGTTCGGATGTACAGATTCGTGGATATTATCCTTCATATTCTAAACGTTATTTTAAAGAAAATAATATTACAATTGAAATGAAAGATGGAGATGAAGAAATCTTAAAAGAAGGATGTGTGGATTTCTATACATTCTCTTACTATATGACATTCTGTGCCACGGTTGATCCAAATGCACCAATTACAGAAGGGAATTTATTAGGTGGAGCTAGAAATCCTTATCTTGAAGTATCTGACTGGGGATGGCAAATTGATCCTAAAGGATTAAGATGGTCATTGAATGAAATCTATGATCGATATCAAGTACCACTAATGATTGTTGAAAATGGATTGGGTGCTTATGATAAAAAAGATGCAGATGGAAAGATTCATGATCCATATCGTATTGAATATATGAAAAAACATATTGAACAAATGGGTGAAGCTATTGAAGATGGAGTTGATTTAATGGGATATACCCCATGGGGATGTATTGATTTAGTTTCTTTATCAACAGGAGAAATGGCAAAAAGATATGGAATGATCTATGTCAATAAGTTTGATGATGGAACAGGTGATTTATCCAGAGAGAAAAAAGACAGTTTCTATTGGTATAAAAATGTTATTGAAACAAATGGAGAGGAATTATAATTATGGGATTATTTGATCGCTTCAAGAAAAAAGAAGAACCTGCAGTTTCCTTTGATGACAACGATATCATTGCGCCAGTTGTCGGGAAAATGATTCCAGCCAGTGAAATATCAGATCCTGTATTTGGTGAAGAAATGATGGGACAGACCATTGGATTTATTCCTGATGGTGGCGATGTTGCTTGCCCAGTGAATGGATCTGTTGTTGTGATGTTTCCAACAGGACATGCCTTTGGAATTAAAGGAAATGATGGAAATTCATATTTAGTTCATATCGGAATAGATACTGTTTCCATGAATGGAAAAGGATTTAAACCATTTATTAAACAAGGTGACACTGTAAAAGCTGGTCAAAAAGCTGTACAGGTGGACTGGAATGAAGTAAAAAAACAGGGGTATCAAACTACAACAATGCTGATTGTAACAGAACCAAAGGAAGAAAACTTTAAAAATAGTTATATTCCATTTGGAACAGTTGAAAAAAATCAAAAGATTAATAACTAATTATTGCATAACATACATATTGTTCTTCTA
>R14__coassemble_671_pt1 | contig 21674 bp, 20 predicted proteins | sample R14__metabat2_low_PE_009 | metagenome-assembled genome bin R14 | reverse complement strand
ATTTCATTGTATTCATTTAATTCTTTTTTGTAATTGTATAAAAAAGATTTTAAATTAAAAAAGGATTTACAGTTTTGTAAATCTTTTTGTAGAAATTAGTAGAATTCTTTTAAATCAACTGATTTGAATCCATCCTCAGTTAATACTTCCATAGATGTAAATCCAATCTTTTTTATTAAACACAAAGACTCATCATATCCACAATCCAAAAAATCTCGATTATGACAATCGCTGTTTAATAGAATTTTACCTTTTTTTTCGTAAATATAGGCAAGCAAATTCTTATCTGGATATGGCTTAGATCGATACCCTCTGGCAATTGCCCCTGTATTCACCTCTATTATTTTGTCATTTGCGATAAAGCAGTCTATGGCATCGCATGCCATTTGAATATATTTTTGATTATTAAAAGAAATAAAATCTTCATTTTCATTGAACTTCATCAATAAATCTACATGTCCAATGATATCCACTTCATTCCAGAAAGACATTTTCTGTAAATCTTGATAATAATCTTTGGCATATTCTAAAAAATTATTATGGTAATACTTTTCTAATAAAGATTTAGTAATTTCATAACTAGCATCAATCCCATTTTCCAAGCCGAATCCTTTTACATAATGCTTTGAGCCAATGATGAAATCATAATTTTCTGGATGTTCTATGCGATACAGCATATCTTGTTCTATCCCTAAATAGATTTGTATTTGATTTCTATATTTTAATTTTAATGCCTTTATTTCTTTTTGATACTTTAGTGTATCCTCCAAAGACATCCCTACATCATCTCCAGGGGTAAAGCCATGACCAGAAAAACCAAGAATTGTAAACTTTTTCTCAATGGCACTTTGTATCATTTCTTCCAATGTATCTTTGCCATCACAATAAACAGAATGCGTGTGTAAATTTTGTTTCACCATAAAACTCCTAAATCAACTTAAAATGTTCTAATGCTTTATAAATGCCATCATTTGTGACATCATCTGTTACATAATCTGCAATTTCTTTTACAGAATCTTTTGCGTTTCCCATCGCAACACCAACTCCAACACTTTTAAGCATTTCGATATCATTTTCTCCATCACCAAATGCCATTACATTTTCTTTCTTTATATTAAACTTCTTTAAAAAGTTTTTAATTCCTTTTGATTTTCCCCCACCTTTTGAAATAATATCAATACCTTTATCATTCCATGAGGTAATATCACAATCATCTAAAAAAGATTCCAATAGTTGTCTTTTTTCTTTATCCACAAAAGCATTAATCTGATAAATATCTTCTCCTTGATATTCACCAATGGGTGCAACCGTTCCATTTGTAGTTGCTCGAACATAAATAACTGTATCATCCACATAATTAATGTATCGTTTATATTCGCCTATTAATTCAAATGGAATTCTTTTTGCTTTAAAGATTTGAGCTAACACCTCCATTTCTTCACGGTGAATGGGATGAGCATCAATTATATTAAAGTTTCGATCAAATGTTAGCTGTCCATTCATAGTGAGATAAGCATCAAATTGAATCACTTCTAATGGTAAGTCTTCCATTTCCATTTGATTTCTTCCTGTTGCCACAATGCAGCGAATTCCCTTTTCTTGTAACTTTTTGATACCTTCTACCGTACTCTCTGGTATTTTTTTACTTGTATACGGAAGCAATGTTCCATCTATATCAAAAAATATAGCTTCTATCATATTTCTTTCTCCAACTTATTTAACCAAACTTTACATCCTTCTAAAATATCATTATACGCTTTATTAAAATCATCTGTATACCAAGGATCTGATACACTTCTATCTTCTAATAAAGGATAAATTTTATGATGGGAATCATTTGGAAATCTTCTATGTAGATTATTCATATTATAGGAATCCATTCCTATAATATAATCAAATTTATCATAATCACTTCTAGTGATTTGACGAGCATGCCTAGAAGTAAATGGAACACCCTTTTCTGTTAACATCCTCTTTGCAGGTGGATACATATCATTTCCAATTTCTTCAGTAGAAGTAGCTGCAGATTCAATATAAAAATCAGATTGCACTCCTTTTATATTAATTAAATTCTTCATAATAAATTCTGCCATTGGGCTTCTACATATATTTCCATGGCAGATAAATAGGATTTTAATCATAATCGCATATCTCCTGAAATGCCGTAATATGCTCCGATTTGCACCGATGTACCGCAGAAATTTTGAAGTGTAAATTCGGGAATTCTATCCGAAATGTGTGTCGGAAGGGCAAAACGGGGCAAGTTGGAGCAGTCAAAAGTAGTATTACAGTAGTAAAGCGGAAGGTGTATTACTACCGAGATTTCCTACCCAGCAAGGCACAAAAATCCGAATACTATGATAGCACAAGGGCGGCCTTTTATCCACTGAGAAGACCTTGCATCTCGTTCGAAGCCTTTTAGATATGACAAAAGAAAAAATAGATGACTGATCACATCGGTTTAAGATGCTTGACGCCCCATTTGAAGATCTCGTAGTAGATCGGCATCAGATCCTCGCCCTTTTCTGTGAGGGTATATTCAACATGGGGAGGGATTTCATTGAACTGGATCCTTGTGATCAGCCCGTCTCCTTCCAGGTCGCGCAGCGTATTGGTCAGTGCTGTGTTTGTGATCTGCGGCAGATATTTTTTCAGTTCGCCAAAGCGCAGGGTCCCGTACCTGCACATGGTAAACAGCACATGGTTCTTCCATTTTCCCTGCATGACACTCAGGACATCCGTAACCGCACACTGGCCTTTGTTGTCTGGCGAGATACTGAAGTCCTCCTTGATCACACGCAGATATTCTTCATAAGTCAAATCCAATTTCATGTTGCTCCCCCTATACTTAGTATACAGCACTATACTATGGCAAAACTTTTTCACTACTTGATTTATTTTTTTGTTATAGTATACTTTTTATACCGTAGTAAATCAAGTATTTATTCAGGAGTGATATACAATATGAAGCCCATCATTATCTATTATTCAAACAGCGGAAACACAAGAAAGATTGAAGAGAAGATCAGGGAAAAGCTCGGTTGCGAGGTCGTGGAAATCGTACCCAAAGTACCGTATGGTTCCTACTTTGCCGCATTGAAGCGCGCAGTACCGGAGATCAACAATGGTGTTGTCGCTGAATACACGGCTCCGGAAATCGATTTGAAAGATGTAGATACCGTGTTTATAGGGTATCCGATCTGGCATTCCAATGCGCCTCTCTTTGTATTGGATTACCTGAAGAAGCAGGATCTTACCGGAAAGACCATTATCCCGTTCTCCACCTCCGGGGCAAGCAATATCAAGGGGTCGCTGAAGACCCTGCAGGAGGCTGTTGGAACAGCTGAGATCAAGCTTCCCTATAATTATAGCATGTTCTCAAAGGACAACTTTGAGAAATGGTATGCTGAGGTTTCAAGACTCTGATACAAAAAGGCCCTGGCAAGCGAAATGCCTGCCAGGGCCGAATCTTCTTATTAAACGACTCTGAACATCTTCTGGGTGACTGGCTTCTCGCCTGTGGTCTTCTGCACCTCTGCCCTCGCAGCGTTCAGTTCCTCAAGCCTTATCATCTCGTCCTTGGCATCCTCCAGCCCCAGATGCGTGTATACGTTCATGGTCACGCTGATGTCTGAATGCCCCATCAGGTACTGCAGAGTCTTGGGGTTCATCCCGGCTTTCGCCATGTTGCTGCAGTAGGTGTGCTTGCAGATGTGAGGCGTGATATTCGGCATCTGCACCTTGTAGATCTCGTTATAGCGGGCAACCGCATGGTTGAAACGGTGTTCCCGGCGGAGAGATTCCTGTTTATGACGGAATCAATGATTTCTCTACCTATGGACTGGATGACCACAAGCTGGCGGTAGACGCGGAAATTGAGGGCAAAGGGATTGGCAGCCGGATGCTGCAGGATTGCATAATTCCCTATGTCCGAGAACACGGTGGAAAAACGCTTTGCCTTTATACGAATTCTGAGCTCAATCGCAAGTTTTACACCAAGAACGGTTTCCAGGAGTTTGATGCCAAGAAGTTTTCCTACAAAGGAAAGAGCTTTGGCAGTTGGAGCTTCCGGGTGGATGTATCTAAGAAAGCATGATCGTCGAAATAAACAGCACAAAGCATCAGAACCTACGCTGCAGAAGTGGGACAAAACCACTGATTCTGTAAAGCCGTTTTTCTACGGCACCAAAATAAGTGATATGTGAGGTTTTTAACTACATTGAATATTTAAACTCTTGCGATTTGCTGAATTTTATCGGTTGGTACTGTGTAATCAATTCGTTTAGATACTGTATATGGTACATTATATTTTTGCAGTTGTTTGATAAATCCTTGAACATATTTATCAGATGGGAAGGATTGCTTGAAATCAATCGAAAAATATCCAGCTGCATCAATCATATGAATATTTAATCCTTCATTTGCTTGATTAAATAAGTGAATAGATTCTATATGTTCTTCATTGTATCCCAAATTAATTTTTCCAATATAACTAATAGAATAAGTATCAAAAGCTAAAGTATCAAAATAACTCAAAGCCTCTTTCTTTTCTTTAAAGGATTCTATATTGGCTATTTTATTGGATAATCCATAAATCATATTGGCACTTCTTTTTGCTCTTTGTTCATTTCGTAATAATTTCATTTGATTACGTAAATCTTGAGATTGTTCTTGTAATGATAGATTTTTTAAATCGTTTCTTAAAACTAAAGGGATGGAAGTAACACAATTTTTAAAAGTATTTTCGTAATGAAGCATTTTTCTCATGTCACATGCCACATTACAAATAATAGATTGATTACTTGGATCTAATTCTTCTATCGCATTTGATTGTAGTAAACATGCCATAATAGATGGTGTACTCTTGTTTTCTTTTACTAAACGCATGAAATCTTCATCTTTAATTAAAACCTCATATCGATAATTCATTGTATCTTGTGGTAAATCATTTTCTTTTAGATGATAGCCTTCTTTTTCTGTTTCTGGTGACTTATAATCTGGATCGATTTCATATTCATGATCAAATGGGTCAGAAGCTTCCTTTTCTAATAATGCATCCTCACTTAAGCGAATACCAGGAATTTTTTCATCTTTTTTATAACGGTAGGAACAATAATAATATAAAAGAGATTCTAAAAATGGCTTAAATCCACCACCATCACATAATGCATGGTGAAATGAAAGATACATAGTTGTATTATGGAATGTAACATCAAATAAATGACGATTGACATCTCTTGATCCCAAAGATCGTAATTCTTTTGTATCTTTGATATTCAATGGTAAAGGATTTTCAATAATATAAAAATTTCCATCTCTTTCTAGAAGTCTTGTCTGAAAATAAGGGTATCGTTTTAATGTTTCATTTAGTGCTCTTTGAAGAGTGGCACCATGAATTCTATCTTTGAATTTAACTTCAAAAACCGTACTATGTTGCCCATTCTTTTTATATAAATAACTTACCCCGGCGCGGTCTAATTCATGCGTTTGTCCTGGAATTGAACCTGATGTTTCTAGTTTATGATCCTTTTCTTCTTGTTTTAAAAAATTTAGAAAATGACAAATTAAATGAGTGACTCTCTATACAAGAATCACTCATTTAATTTGTCATTTATAATAAATCAGCCAATGTTTTTGAATCAAGATATTCATTCTCAATTACCTTTATATCTAATTCATTTGAAATTTTTTTCTCTCAAATAAGAATTCAGTCCGAATCATCACTTTGTATAAAGTGTAAAACAACTAATTGCTTCCTCTCTTTGTTGAGAAGTCAAAGTACTGTTTCCTTCAATCTGCACTTGTACCGTGCAGTCTTCTGGTACAAACACTGCTGTAGATGTTCCTGCACTAATCCAGCCACTGTCATAAAGAACTGTGCCATCACTTTTAGTAAAGTAGTAAGCCGTTTTATAAGATGAATTACCAGTAATATAAAGAACGGAACCCGCACTCACATTCGATACAGATGTATAAGCTCTTTTTCCATTTGCTTCAGAATAGATGGTACCTCCTGTCTTGCCATTTATTGTATTACGAATGGTTCCAGAAATAGCCCCGGTAAGAGTTGTTCCACTCATACCTTTAGTGCTAACAGAAGAGTTTCCCGTAATTTTCAAGCTTGTATGTGTTTGCGCTTCTGATCCAGTAATTGTACTGTTATCACTCTTTCTTGTATTAATTAATATATAGGTGTTGTCATTTGTAGAAGTATACGTTTTAATTCCTTTTGAAGAATTAATCCATTTTCCATCCACATCTGCCACAAATCCCACACCTTCCTGGTAATGCATAATCCAATAAGCAGCATCATAGCCATCTTCTGCTGAAATTTCAATAGTAGCCCCCTGATCCAATTTAATTGGAGCTAAAGTGAGAGAAGCACGATTGGTACTGTTACCATAAGCTAGAAGGCCTCCACTAAAAGACCAATTTGAACTCTCACGAAGTTGTGGAAGATTCAAATAAGCAAGAATGCTTGCATCGTCTGATGCAACCGTTGCCTGACCATCCCATTTCAAGACAACCGATTCTTTTGCAGGATCATAATAAACTTCACACACCGATCCTTCATTTCCCGAAGGATCTCCAATCCAGGTATTACCCATATCCGTATCATGACTAATTCCAGCCACTATAAGGCTAGAGGCCTTTGTATTCCATCCTGCCTGCTTTTGTTTCAATGATACGCAAGCAAGATAGATACCACTGTCTTCTTGCCAAATTGGCTCTCCTGTTGGTGAATATGTTGCACTAGCATCTTCTGTAAGAGCTGCTGTCATAACAGCTGCATACGCACTTCTTACATTGGCCAAATCCGTTGCTTCACGAGATTTTTCTAGCTGCGAAGTAAAAATTGGAATAGAAATTGCTACCAAGACTGCAATAATGGCAACGACAATTAAAAGTTCTGCCACTGTAAAACCTGTTTTAGTCTTTTTCATCTTGTGCTCTCCTTTCTATTCTCGATTACTTCTTTTCTAATTAAATTTTACTTTGTCATTTTCATGTTGTCTACTATAACCATCTCATTAAAACCTGTCGTTTTCAGGATATCTGATATCGCATCATTTACAGAATCTAATCTTACTTGATTCTTTCCCAGTTCTTTTGACATAATCATCAACACACGAAGCCCAGATGAAGATATGTATTCAAGATTGGAACAGTTAATCACAATGTTTTTTATTCTTTCTTGATTCTCACGATAAATTTCAAGAAGATTAGGAGCTGTCATTGTATCAATACGACCAGAAATAGATAAAAACAAAGTTTCTTTATCCCATTTAGAATCTATAGTTGTATGAGTCGATTCTGTCACATTCGAATTAGAAGAACCAACTGCTGTCATTTTCCAGACGCTAAAGTTATTCAAAGTGTCTAAAATCTTTTGTTTGTGGTCCATTTTAATCAAATCAAACGTTTTAATACAATCTTCATTTTCTTGATAAAATGGAAGCTTTTCTACTTTCAAGCCAGCTGCTTCAACAAATGCTTTCTTTTCATTTTCATCCTTAAAATAAGTGCTATCAAAGAAAACAGATGTACCTCGTCCAAGTTTCTTCTTTACCTCTATCATTTTTTCAAGTGCATCTTGTGTGGCAATATTTGCTGCAGAAAGACGATTGTAATCGACACCCAAATCGGAACTATACCATGCTCCTCCATGTTTTAAAAGAATAGATCGAATATTCTTCATAAGCTCTGTCAATTCACTTTTATTTAGAAACATAAGCAGCCCTTCACAGCTTATAAATAACGGACCTTTATCTAACATGGCTGCTGCCTGCATCATCGTTTGAGCATTGGTTGCATCTCCTGCTACATACATAGAATGCTTGCCCGTTCCAAACTGCATTCCCACTTTCTGCATTTCTTGTGTAACAATAGGTATATCCAATCCAATGTAATCTTGCCCTGAACGAATGCTTTTTAATCCTCTAGGCGTATACCCACAAGCAATATCCATAAAACAAGGATAATCCTTTGAAAATTTTGTTACAGCATTATAACGTATTTCAACACCAAGCTGCGAACCAATTTTCATATCCTGCAATGTCCCTGGATCCAGCAAATCCGTAACACCAGGCTGTGTTTCTTGACTGGCAAGAGGATTTTTTAACCCCATAAACTCAATTAACTCTTTTGCTTCCTCGTTTCCAGCCATCGCAAGTAAAAACATAGACATATAAGCTGTATTATATGTAGGATTTGCTTCTGCTCTATAATCTTCCATATTTTCATACTCCTTCTTTAGTTTTGAATTATTCTATCATATTTCATAGAATTCAATTCGAAACAGCCATAAAAATACCTACTTTATTGCACAAACTTTTTGTATAATAAATATAACTAAAACGTGAGGGAAATAATATATGAAAAAGCATACGATTCAAAAAGTTTTACTATGTATTCTGCTTTCTTGTGCAACTGGATGCAGTGCTATCAGCACAAAAACTTCTGATGTTGAAAATAATATTTCCACTACCTTAAAAGACAGTGGAGCTGTACGTGAAAAAAATGTAGAACTGACCAAGAATGCAGAAAATGATGTGACCGTTCTTGTGTACATGAATGGTTCTAATTTGGAATCTGAAAGTGGCGAAGCCAGTGATGATTTAAAAGAAATGATCAATGCCGGAAGCAGTGACAATGTTAATGTTGTTGTTCAAACAATGGGAACTAAAAAGTGGCAAAAATTAGGTATTGCTTCTGACCGATCACAAATCTATGAAGTCAATGGAGATGGATTAAATCTTGTTAAAGATGATTTAGGGCAACTAGATTGTACCGATCCTTCCTCATTAAGTAGTTTTATTTCCTGGGGTGCTGAAAATTATCCTGCTGACCGATATATTCTTCTATTCTGGGATCATGGAAGTGGACCCGTGTATGGTTTTGGATATGATGAGTTTAATACAGATGGAACACTATCAACTGATGAAATCCAAACAGCATTAAAGGATGGTGGTGTCTACTTTGATTTTATTGGTATGGACTGTTGCATTATGTCTTCCATTGAGGTGGGATGTGCTTTTTATAACTATTGTGATTATGCGATTTTATCAGAAGACTTTGAGTCTGGTTTAGGATGGTATTATACCGATTGGTTAGCCCAGCTTATGGAGGATACATCCATTTCTACTCCTAACCTATCTAAAGTTATCATCGACGATATGGTTGCCAAGAATGAAAATAATTCTGATGGAAGTTCTTCCATTCTTGCTTGTATTGATGAGTCTATGATGAAAGTTTTATTCCAGGCATGGACTGACTTTGCGTATGCCAATGAAGATAGTCTTTTAAACAACAACTATTCTCAACAAGAACTTTCACCTAGAGCAAGCAGTGCTCGACCTTATACGGATATTTTTGATAACTGGTGGGATTCTAATGGGGTCACTCTTGAAGAATACTATGTCACAGACATTATGGCTGTCGCTCAAAATATTGAATCAGATGAGTCTCAAGCCTTGTCGTCTGCGCTTTCACAAGCTCTTGTATATGTGAATGCAACATCAGATGATTCTACTTTAACGGGTCTATCCGTTACATTACCTTATGGTGACTATAATTATTATGAAGACTTAAAAACTGTATTCACAAATCTAGGTATTGACTCTACTTATATAACGTGGCTAGAAAAATTTGTTACTTCTTCTTCAGCTTCTTCTTACTATGACTACAATGATTGGGAAGATTCTTGGTCTGGATGGGATGATTACCAGGATACATACGATTGGGATGATTGGTATGCGATGGATGAATACGATAATAATTATTGGGATGATTCGTCTTACTGGGGATTCGATTACTACGACTACGGTTATGGACCAGATCATAGTGGATATTACTACTAGGAGAAATTCAAATGAGAATAGATTCTTATCATGCAAAGCTAAATAATGGAATGATTATTACTAATCAAACTTTGGAAAACGAAATAATCAAATGGAATAAGATGCACTGGTCACCCACTCAGACTCACGTAAAAAAGAATAGAGTGGAGCTAAAAGATACGCTATTAAATGTTCATATTGAATTAGAAACGCAATCTTTTACAGAAACCATGAGTTTTCAAGAAATTGATTGTCTTGAAATTTCTTTAGAAATAGAACATGAACAAATCCTTGCTTATTATCTTTTTAAAGATTGGTGGACACGCCCTTTGTTTATTTCTTCTTTTAAAGAAGTACCAGAGCAAACAACTGTTCTTTTCTTTAAAAATAAAGACATATATACTTGTATGCTTGCTTTACCAGGTAAAGTTTTTCGAGCTCACTTTGCATCAGGGGATGCAGATAATCAAGTCAAACTCGTATTATCATCGGATAGTGCCGGATATAGTTCTATTGAGGAGACATCTTTAGTATTTGAAAGAGACGCAAATCCTTACAACTGTTTTAAAAAGACAATCGAAAAAGCTTGTGAGTTGTACCACATTCCAATAAGGGCAGATCGAGTTTATCCATCATTATTTGAAAAAATCGGATGGTGTAGTTGGGATGCTTTCTATAAAGAAGTAAATGAAGAGAAATTAGTAAAAAAAGCAAACGAAATAAAATCAAAACAAATTCCATTTGGTTGGATATTGATAGATGATGGTTGGCAAGACTATGAAAATGATCAAATGAAAAGCTATAAAACCAACTCAGTCAAATTTCCTAATGAATTAATAAGTGTTGTCAATAAAATAGAAGATATCACAGGTATCGATAAAGTAGGAGTTTGGCATGCCTTTAGTGGCTATTGGTCTGGTGTTCATCCAACAGGAGAATTATTGAAAAACAATCCTGACTTATTTATTCATACTCACCAAGGGAAAATAATGCCAAAGCCTGAAAAAGCAAAGGAATTTTTTAAAGAATGGTACGAATACTTAAAAAGTCAGAAAATCAGTTTTGTGAAAGTGGACTCGCAAAGTTCCACACGACAACAATACCGGTCTAATACCCCAACTGGCCTGACTAGTAAATACTTACACGAAGGTTTAGACTGGGCTAGCGAAACCTATATGGATGGAAACCTAATTAACTGTATGGGTATGGCTTTAGAAGATGTTCTTCAAAGGCCTATTTCAGGATTATCAAGAAACAGTGATGATTTCTTTCCTTTAGAGGAAAAGAGTTTTAAAGAGCACTTACTTGAGAATGCCTATAATAGTTTATACCATAATTATATCTATTATGCTGATTGGGATATGTTCTGGTCAAATCACAAATATGCCAATAAGCATGCTCTATTAAGAGCATTAAGTGGTGGTCCTATATACGTCAGTGATAAAATAAACGAAACCATTCCTGAAGTTTTAATGCCAACCTGTTACGAAGATGGAACCATTTTGAGAGCAAATCAAAGCGCTATTCCTACAGTTGATTGCATTTTAATGGATCCCGAAAAAAATGGTTATTTGAAAATCCAAAATGAATGCAATGGCGTCGGATACATGGCTATCTATTCTTATTTAAATAGAGATTGTGAAGTTTCGATACAAGTTAAAGACATTTCATTGTTAGAAGATAACGAAACATACGCAATATATAATCCAATGGATAAAGTTGGTTTTGTTGGAAACAAAGAAACAAAATGGAATATCCAACTACCATGTGAAGGTTACACTTTCTATCAAATAGCACCTATTATAGATGGCATTGCTGTATTTGGACGCAGCGATAAGTATTTATCAAGTCATGCCATTAAAAGAAATGGTTCAACCATTCGCTTAAAAGAATCAGGACCTGTTTTATTCTATAGCGAAAAAGAACCATCCATGCATTGTATCAATCTAGGAAATCATTTTTATGAAATCCAATTGCCGATAGATAAAAAAGAAATAGAACTAGAAATAAGGAGATGAAAATAATGAAAGTTCGTACAATTATTACGCAGGATGCAGAGGTTGATGATCAAAATTCCTTACGCCACTTCTTGTTTTATACCAATGAAGTAGACCTACAAGGAATTGTACAAACCTCTTCTAAGTTCCACTGGCAGGGAGTGGAAGGTGCCATTAAGCCAGAAAACAAAGATTTTGGAACAAAAGGAAAAGATTTCGATCTACCATTCCGTTGGACAGGAACCGATTGGATGATGGAAGAAATTGCCCAATACGAAAAAGATTATCCTAATCTTTTAAAACACTCTCAAGATTATCCAACGCCTGATTACCTACGCTCCATTGTGAAAATTGGAAATATCGGATATGTTTCTGAGATGGAAAAGCCTTCTGAAGGTTCAGATTTAATTAAAGAAAGAATTTTAGATGACGATCCTCGACCTTTATACATTCAAGTATGGGGTGGAACAAACACGATTGCCCGCGCTCTAAAAGATATTCAACTACAGTATGAAAATGAATCAAACTGGAAAGAATTACATGAACATATTTCTAAAAAAGTAATCCTAACAGCTTGTGGCGAACAAGATACAACATATCGTGACTACATTGCTGAAGAATGGCCAGATATTCAATTTGTAAAAACTCTACAGATGAAATCTTATGCCTACCTTTGGTTTGTGATGCCTGAATGTGAAAGTAAAGATTGCTTAAAAGCAAAATTCATGAAAGAAGAAATCATGAACGGAAAAAGCGCTCTAGCTGATGGATATTGTACATGGCTAGATGGAAACTACTATCAAGGAGAAGGAGAAGGGGCTCAGTTTGGTGCCAATCCTAACATTGCCAAAGAATGGTTTGGAGCACGAATGATGGGCCTAACAGATGCTCAAAAATATGACTTCTTATCTGAGGGAGACTCCCCAACATATTTTATGTTGTTTGACTGGGGACTAAGAACGCTTGATAGCTTTGCCTATGGTGGCGTATCTGGCCGCTATCACAAAGTAAATGAAGTAAATTCAAAAGGTGAACCATTAAATATATGGGATGTCGACCAGGATTTATTTACTGGATACGATGGAAAAGAGGCTTTACAAGAGTCAATGTGGCGTTATGTTGCCGATATTCAAAGAGATTTTGCTTCAAGAGTGGATTGGGCCAGCAAGCCTAACTACAACGATGGTGAACATAAACCATTGTTGAGTATTGATGAAGGTGTAGACATCAGTGCAAAAGCTGGGCAAACAATCGCCCTTCATGCCAAGGCATCTACTACCGATCAAACAAAAGCATGTGTAAACTTTAGAATTTATACAGATGCTTCAAGTCAAATTGCCAAAGAAACAATAATGACAACAGAACAAAATAGTGCAAAAATCATCATTCCAGAATATGCTCAAGTTGGTGATCAAATCCATATTGTTGTACAGGCACAATGTGATGGTCACTATAAACTAACTCATTATCAACAAGTTATTATTACTATAGAATAGTTAAAGCAGAGCCAATGCTCTGCTTTAATGTTTAAAATAAAGTATTCTCTTTCCAGCTTTCCTGTTTAGCTTTTTTTATAATATCATCCTTATTTATATGTCCTATCAACAATGGAGAATGCACATCATGATTTCTATAATTCTCTACTACTGATTCTTTACTATAATTGGCATAGCAGTACTTACATAAATGCATACATGTATTATATGAACCAATATCATTTCCTAATAAACAATGGCATTCATTTCGTGCTGATTTCTTTTTTGGAATCTTTAAAGATGAATGAATGGCTTTTTCATAGACATCCTGTGTCATACATCCAGAACAATCGGCTCCATATTTTTCTAAAAAGTTTCCTTCGGCACAGGGCTTGATTGTCATAGAATATTGATTTGCGATTTCAATGAATTTCTTGCCCAAGTACAATTGATCTTCCATAGATACTTCTTTTACACTAGAAAAGTTTTTTAATACTTTTTTGTATAAATCAATAAAGCTAATAACGCATGTATTTGTATAACCACTAAGTTCTTTACAAATTTTTCCAAAAGCACGTAAATGATAATCAATTGAATATTTATCCGTAATAAATATAGGATCATATCGCCATCCAATTGAATCAATCCCTACAATTTTGGATAACTCTTTAAAATCCTCTATAATTTGATGTTTATTTGGAACATTTGGCTCAATATCTTTTCCATAAGGTGTAATCGTTATAAACCAATATTGACCATACTCTTTTAAATAATCCATATATTTCAACATAGGATGAGGATTTTTTGTGCAAAAGCCAATACAGTCAATCACATTGGGATTTAATTCATAACGAATAATATTCTTAGGATAATATGGATTTCTTACCATTACATATCCTTCTTTTAAACGATTAATAAACCATTCACTATAAAATGCTGGAATATCCGTTCTCATACCTGTTTGTAGTATCATAAATCTATTTTAATCCTTTTCATTCTTTTGTAAAATAATGACAGGTAGGTAAGAGTATGAATGAAAATAGAATTAAACGAAATAATTTATTAGCCAAGAAAGTCATTGAGGGATTAGAATCTAGAAATATGTCTGGATATTATGTTCAAACAAAAGAGGAAGCTTTAAAAAAAGCATTAGAACTAATTCCTAAAGGAAGTTCCGTCACAAAGGGTGGTTCTATGTCGGTATTAGAAATCGGATTAGCCGATGCCTTAATCAATGGAAATTATAATTATTGCGATAGAGATGCCTCAACAAATAAAAGAGAAGCTGAAATGTTTGCGTATAGTGCTGATGTCTTCTTAGGAAGTGTGAATGCGATGAGTGAAGATGGAATCTTAGTCAATATTGATGGCAATGCCAATCGCGTATCCGCCTTTGCGTATGGTCCTAAAAAATTAGTATTAATTGTTGGCATGAATAAAATCACAAAAGATGTTGATAGTGCTATGAAGCGAGCTCGAAATGAAGCAGCTACTATCAATGCCCAGCGTTTCAATTTAAATACACCTTGCACGAAAACAGGAAAATGTATGGATTGTAAATGTGCAGATACTATTTGTTGTCAATTTTTAATCACAAGATATTCCAAACATAAAGATAGAATCTATGTGATATTAGTTAATGATCATTTAGGATTCTAGATGTTCTCATAAATCTAATCGACTTAAAAATGAAGCGTAAATGCAACGATAATTTTTTCGTTTCATTTACGTTTGCAACGAAAAAAGACAGATTATAATTTCTGTCTTTCGTTTTCAATCCATTCAATTACCTTATCTAATCCCTCTTTTGTCTTTGCACTAATTGGAATAATGGTCGCATTTGGATTTAATTTTAATATTCTTTCTTTTGCCTTTTCTAAATCAAAACTAAAGAATTTCATTGTATCTATTTTAGTAATCAATACTAAATCACTTACACTAAACATCAATGGATATTTCAATGGTTTATCATCCCCTTCAGGTACACTTAACAGCATTACATTTTTATGCGCTCCGGTATCAAATTCAGCAGGACATACTAGATTTCCAATATTTTCTAATATTAATAAATCTAAACCTTCTGTATCGTATTCCATTAAAGCACGAGATACCATATCTGCATCAATATGGCATAAACCACCATTATGAATCTGCATAGACACAACACCCGTTGCCTCTTGTACTTTACGAGCATCTAAATCCGATTCAATATCCACATCCATTTCTCCAATTTTCATATCCAGCATAGGTATTAATGTAGATAAAAAGGTCGTTTTACCAGAACCAGGTGAAGACATGACATTGATAAAGAAACAACCTTTCTTTTTTAAATCATCTCGTATGATATCAGCTGTCATATTATTATCGGCAAATACATTTTCATTAATTTGAATTACTTTAATTTCACTCATGATTGATTTCTCCAATCTTTTCTAATAAGTAAGACGCTAATTCTTTGACTCCTTGGCCAGTTAGAGCCGAAATATAAAATATTTTAATATTCGGATTTCTTAATTTAGCGTATTTTTCCACCGTTTCCTTGTTAAAATCAAAGACTTCTAAAGCATCTATTTTATTAATAACCAATATATCACTGACTTCATACATTAAAGGATATTTAACTGGTTTGTCATCTCCTTCTGGTACACTTAATATTGTCATATTAATTTGAGCACCGGTATCAAATTCAGCGGGACATACTAGATTTCCAATATTTTCTAGTACCACAAAATCTAAATCATCACGATTAAATGCTCTTAATCCTTGTCTTGTCATATCTGCATCTAAATGACACATACCGCCTGTATGCAGTTGAATGGATGGAATGCCATTATTTTGTAGGGTAATGGCATCAACATCACTATCAATATCCGCTTCCATAACACCCCATTGAATATCTTTAAAATAAGGATTTAAAGCCAATAATGTCGTTGTTTTTCCGGATCCTGGAGAAGACATTAAATTTAATAAACATGTTTTCTTTTCTTTTAATTCATTTCGTAATGTATTGGCATCGGCATCATTATCTTCTAATATTGATTGTTTTAATTCTATAATTTCCATAGTAAATACCTCAAAAAATATTTTATCAAAAAGAGTAGATTGTTTCACTCGTTTCGCAAATTTAAACAACTTTCATTTTTGCGAAATGAAAAGTCAACCGAAGTTGACTTTAATCTAAAATAAAATATGTAATCTCTACTGCCTCTGGTGTTCTTTTGGCCTTGCAAGTAAAGACATAGTTTTCCATCCAGCGAAGCGATTTGTCATATACTTCAAATTGTGGTGTCGTTACAAAATAATATAAAGAAGGATCAATAAATTTTCCAGCCAATACATCTTTTACGCATTCTGCAGGAACGGTACGCATACCATTATTTTCAATATAGAAACTTCTTCCATCATCTAACCTGCAAGCATAACGAGCGGATAAATCACAACGACCATTTATCCGAATAATCTGACTATCTACTCCTCCTGGCAATACAATGCCAGAAATAGGATGATTATAGATATCCATTCCCTGAATTGTACCCCCCAGTAATTGGTATCAATTGTCTTCTTCCGTTTATTGTATCTTGTCCTACTACAATAGGAATATCCACAGTTACAGAAATTGTGAATAATTCTTTCATATTATCCAATTAGTTCTTCACTGATTCTAACTAATTGATCACGAATATCAATGTGTTGTGGACAAACGGATTCACAGGCACCACATTGAATACATTCATTTGCTCTTGCTTTTCCGTGTCCTGAAACAAGCCAGTTTTCTTGATGTAAAGCTTGGTCTTTATCCCCGTAAATCAACAACATATTCATAGCTGTGAAAGATCCTGAAATACCAATATTCATAGGGCATACCTTGGCACAGTAATTACATGTTGTACAAGGGATTGTTGGAATCTTAGCCATTTCTTCTCTGGCTTTGTCAATCACTTTTTTATCTTGTTCTGTTAAACCATTGAAATCTTTCATATAAGATAAGTTATCTTCCATTTGTGCAACATTGGACATACCAGATAATACCGTAATTAATCCTTCCAAGTTAGCTGCAAACTTAATGGCCCATGAAGCATAGGATGCACTACCAGCTTGATCAAATACATCTTTGACTTGTTTTGGAGGATTTGCTAGAATACCACCTTTTACAGGTTCCATAATAACAACTTCTTTTCCATACTTTCTAGCCATTTCATAATTAGCTTTGGATTGAATAGCTGGATTTTCCCAGTCTGCATAATTAATCTGTAATTGAACAAATTCTGCTTCAGGATGTTTTATTAAGATTTCTTCTAATTCTTCTGGAGTTGAATGAAAGCTGAATCCAATATGTTTAATCAATCCTTGTTCTTTCTTTTCTTTGACAAATGACCACATATCAAAGTCTTCGAATACCTGTGTTCTTTTATCTCCTAAATTGTGTAATAAATAAAAATCAAAGTATCCAGCACCGGTATTCTTTAAAGACGTTTCAAATTGTGCAATGGCATCTTCTCTTGTCTTACAATTAATCCAGGCTGCATTTTTAGTTGCCAATTGAAACTTATCACGAGGATATCTTTCTACTAATGCTTGACGAATCGCAGCTTCACTTCCACCATAAGCCCAAGCTGTATCAAAATAAGTAAAACCAGCTTCTAAAAACTTATCGACCATAACTTTTACTTGTTCGACATCAATTTCTTTGTTTTCGAGTTGAGGCAAACGCATCAAACCAAAACCTAATTTTTTAATATTTTCTCCTAACATATTTACTACCTACCTTTTATCCTATTATATATCAAAAGAAACTAATTAATCATTAAATTTATCTGGATCCAGCATTTTAATCACTTTTGCAGGATTTCCAACAACAACAGCATAATCTGGTACATCTTTAGTCACAACAGAACCAGCTCCAACAATGGCATGCTTTCCAACACAGACACCAGGTAAAACAATACTATTCGCACCTACCCAGGCTCCTTTTTTAATTAATACAGGTTTACATAATAAAATTTGTCTTTCATAAGGATCATGATTATTTGAAATCAAAGATACATTAGCCGCAATTTGAACATCATCTTCAATCGTAATTCTTCCTCTTGCCATCATTAAACAATTACTGTTAATAAAACAACGATCACCAATTGATACGAAATTAAAAACAGCACCCGCTAAATTACTACCTACAAAAGATCCTTGTCCAATATGTCCAAATAATTCCTTTAACATAGCTTGATGTTCTTCACTTCCAGGCATTGTTTGATTTACTTTAAAGATTAATTCTCTAGGATTTCCTTTAATCGGTGTTGTACTTGGAACTCTTAAATCCACTACTTCTATTTCACAATTCATTTTTTATTCCTCCTTTGGTTTTAATGGTCCATAAAAATAAGAAGCTGTCGCTCCGCCATCAGCTAAGATTGTAGAACCTGTAATAAAGCCAGCTCTTTCACTCATTAATAATTCAGCTACATCAGCTACCTCATCTGCTGTACCTGGTCTTCCAGCTGGGCATTTGGCAAACATATTTTTATAGAAGTCTCCTCTTGGTCCATTGAATTCATCTAGTGCTAATGGGGTAACAATAATTCCTGGAGCAATATCGTTAATTCTTGCTTTTCTAGCAGACCATTTAATACTTTCAGCCATAACTCTTTTTTCATTACAACGTTTGGCAAGCTGATAAGCATGTAAAGTATCTTTTATATTTTTAGGCTGTAAAAGATCTAATTTTAATAACTCATCACATGGAGTTGTAGCCAATAATTCATCTTCTTTAGCACTTAGTTGTGGCATTCTCCAACCGGATTGTGATGAAATATGAACACCTACTCCACCTTCTTCAATCACCTTACCTACTTCTTCTAGAAGAATGGCTGTTCCATATAGATCTACTTTCAAAATAGTTTCTATCGGTGCTTGTGAAGGAGAGACTCCTGCAGCACTGACAAGCATTTTAATAGGTCCATATTCTGTTGCTTTTTGAATAAAATGTAAAATAGAGTCTTTATTAGACAAATCCATTTCAACTGCTTCTACATCGTATCCAGCCGCATTCATAATATTTGCCATCGTTTTAGCATTTTCTAAATTTTTATCCCCTACAAAAATCTTTTTTCCATATCCCATTCTTCGAGCAATCGCTAAACCAATTTGACCGGCTCCTGCCCACAACATAACTTCTTTCATTAATGATCAAACTCCTTTGAAACTTCTACTAATAATTCACGTATTTTTAAATGTTGTGGACATACTTTTTCACATTTTCCACATTTCAAACAATCTTTTGCTTTTCTTCCCTCACTTGTATATACAACATTGTAGTAATAATCTTCATTCCAGTTATGGAATATATTCTTCTTATTTAAACAAGAAAATAAATCAGGAATAGAGATTTGTTTTGGACATTCTTCCATACAATAACGACAGGCTGTACAAGGAATTAATTCTTTAGAATTAAAAATAGAAATAACTTTATCAATGGCTTCTTTTTCCACATCATTGATTGGTTTGAAGTCCTTCATATAAGAAAGATTATCTTCCATCATTTCCATATTTCCCATACCACTTAAAACCATCATAACTTGATCTAAAGAAGCAGCAAAACGAATCGCATAAGATGCATAGGATCCATTATTTAATGAATCGTATACTTCTTTACACTCATCAGGCAGATTCACTAAATTTCCACCCTTACATGGCTCCATCACAATCACTGGTTTCTTGTACTTCTTACATACTTCATAACATTTTTTAGATTGGACAGCTACATCTTCAAAATCAATATAATTTAATTGAATCTGTACGACTTCTATTTCAGGATTTTCCATTAAAATCTTTTCTAATACATCAGCTGTATCATGGAAAGAGATTCCAAAATGTTTAATTTTACCTTCTTTTTTTAATTCCAATGCGATTTTATAAGCATTACATCTTTTAAAATGTTCATAAATATCAGCACTTTGTGCATGCATTAAATAAAAATCAAAATAATCCACTCCACATGCTTCTAATTGAGATTCAAATAATGGCCGTATTTGTTCTTCTTTATTGAAAAAATGAACCGATAATTTATTTGTTAAAATATAGGAATCTCTAGGATAACGAGATGTTAAACTATCTCTTAAAGCTGTCTCACTCATTCCCTGTACATATCCATGCGCTGTATCAAAATAATTGAAATCATGATCTAAAAAGTAATCAACCATTTGATTCATTAACTCGTGGTCTACCTTTCCTTCTTTCATTGGAAGACGCATACAGCCAAAACCGAATCTTTGTTTGATATTTGAATAGAAAGGATTTGTACTCATTATTTAACCCATCCTTTCACTTTACCTTCACTTTTTAAAGCTTCACTTCCATGAATTGCTAAACCTGAAACTATATGAGCAGTAGGATAGTGTTTCTTTAAATCTTTTTCACTATTTCCTAGCCCACTTCCTTCATTTGTACAGAATGGATGAATGTTTTTTCCACTTAAATCATAGGCATCTAAAAATGTAAAGATACACATAGGACAAGTACCCCACCAGTTTGGGTATCCTACATAAATATCATCATATTGACTCATATCTTCTACATATCCTTTAATTTCTGGACGAGCATTTGCTTTTAATTCAGCCATAGCTTCTTTTGTACATTCATTGTAGTCTTTAGAATATTCATGTACTGTTTCAATTTCAAATAAATCACCACCAACAGCCTTTTGAATATATTCCGCAACAATTTCTGTATTTCCTTTAGAAATACTTTTAATGCTTCCATTAAAATAATTTTCACCTTTACGTGAATAATAAACGATTAAATTCATATACTACCTTCTTTCTTGATTTCATCATAAAAAAAAGACAAATCAGAAACAATTTGTCTTTTTTTGTTAATTCATAAGAAAAACTTATTAATTCTTTATAATTTTGTATTTTTGTGATTAAAAATATTTTTTAATAAGTCTCCAAACTCCTCAATGTAATATCCACTATTATCTAATTTCCAAAATACACAATACTTTCTTAAAATAGGATTCCCATTTTGGTATAAAGGTATACTCGTTGTTCCAAAATGATTTTCCTTATTCACAACAGGCATATACCCTTTATTTTGTACCAGTAACATATGTGCTTCTTCTTTATTAGATACAAATACAAAGGAACTCTGTATTCCTAAATAAGTTCGATAATAATTTTTTTCATTCTCTTGTTGTTTATCAGAAGCTATTAATATACAAGTTAATTCTTTTAAATCGTTTATATCTATCTTTCCTTTTTTTGATAACGGATTTCGTAAAGAAATTTCCACTGAATATGGAATTTGAATCAGTTCTCTATTTTCATAAAGATTTGAAAAAGCCCTTCTTTGATCATTTAATACTATAT
>R14__coassemble_648_pt1 | contig 22160 bp, 23 predicted proteins | sample R14__metabat2_low_PE_009 | metagenome-assembled genome bin R14 | reverse complement strand
GTATAATAGTTATATGAAGAAATGTTTCTTTTTTGACATTGATGGAACTTTATATAATCGTAGGTTTCATGATGTAGACGATAAAACATTTAAAGCTCTTCACTTCCTTCAAAAACAGGGGAATATGGTTGGCTTGGCAACTTCACGTTGTTTTCAAGAATTAAGTCATTTGCCTGCGTGTATGCGAACCTTTCCGTTTGACTTATATGTTTTAGATGGAGGGGGACTTATTTTAGATTCAGAATATAATGTGATTGAAAAACATCCAATTCCTTTAGAGATTGTCAATGCTTTTGATGCATACTGTAAAAAACAGAATTTAACTTATCGTTATAGTACTTTGTCAGGTAATTATTGGGGAATACCTGTGGATTTGTTCTGGCATCAGCTCTGGCAGGATTTATATCTTACTACACCTGTGTACAAACCTTACCAACAGGATGAGACATATAACTGCATGGTTCGCTTTAAAAATGAAAAACAAGAAAAAGAAATCATCAATTTGGCATCAAAGTGTGGTTTGGTTCGCTATTATGACTGTTATGAAGTTAGAGCAAATGGTATGGATAAAGCCAAAGCCGTACAAAAGATGAAAGAAAAATACAATATTGATGTGCTTTATTGTTTTGGTGATGGAGCCAATGATGTAGATATGTTGAAAGAAGCAGATGTAGGAATAGCGATGGGAAATGGTGGCAAGAAATGCAGGGAAGTGGCCGATATCGTTATTGATTCAATTGATAACGATGGAATATACAAATATTTATTAAAAAACAATTTATGCAAGGAGGTATAAGTATGGCATTGGTTTTAGAAAATGAATTTTGTAGATTAGAATGCACAACAAAAGCAGGGGAAATGAAATCATTCTATGATAAAACAAAAGATCAAGAATTGATTTATCAAGGAAATGAAGGATGGTCTGGTTCGAATCCATCTTTATTCCCAATTGTTGGAAATACATATTCTACAAAATATACAATTGACGGAAAAGAATATTCAATGAAAAATCATGGTTTAGTTCGTTACGCAACTTTAAAAGGAGAACAGAAAGAAGATTCAATTGTTTTAAGTTTAGATAGTGATGAAAATACTTTAAAACAATACCCATTTAACTTTCACTATGAAATTGAATATAAATTAGTCGGTAAAAAAGTAGAAATTTATTATCGCATCACAAATACTGGAGATGAGGCAATGCCATTTAGTTTTGGTTTGCATCCTGGATTTATCTGCCCTCAAAAAGAAGGTGAAAAGTTTGAAGACTATAGTATTGATTTTGAATGTGAAGAACACGCTGTTCAGTTTTTACAAGATGGTGCTTGTGAAAAACCATTGGAATATCAGAATGTTGTATTGTCTTCATGGCAATTATCAAGAGAAGATATTGATAAGTATGCAACTTTGATCTACAAACAGTTAAAATCTCAATATGTTACTTTATCATGTAAAGGGGAAGGAAGAGTGAAAGTAAAGATTGCGGGATATCCTTTCTTGGCTATATGGTCACATCCATCTCGTTCTAATTTTATCTGTATTGAACCATGGTATGGACATGCCGATTTTGAAAAAGTAGATGACTTCTATGCTCGTGAAGGAACAATTCTTTTACAACCTAATGATACTTGGTGTTGTGATTATTCCATTGAGGCACTTTAATGATTCAATTTGCGATACTTGGGTGCGGAAACATTGCCAACCGTGTTGCCAAAGGAATAGAATATGCCAATAATGCTTCTTTATATGCTGTGACGAGTCATGATGAAACAAAAGCTATTTCTTATAAGGAAAAATACGGGGCAAAAGTGTATTACACAAATTATGAAGATTTGTGTAAAGATGAAAATGTGGATGTGATTTATATTTGTACGCCAAATCATTTACATTATGAACAGATTCAACTGTGCTTTAAACATCATAAGAATGTTGTATGCGAAAAGCCGATGGTTAAAGATTCTAAACAAGTAAAAGAATTGTTTGAATTAGCCAGACAATCTAATTGTTTTCTTATGGAAGCACATAAGACATGCTTTACTCCATTAAATAATCTAATTAAACAACGGTTAGATTCTGGTGAGTTTGGAAAGATTCTTTCCATTCAGGCGGATTATTCTTATGATTGTGATGGATTTTATGCAGCGGATGGATGGGCTATGAATCCATTATATGGAGGAAGTTCTTATGATGTAGGGGTGTATCCAGCTTGTTTCTGTAACTTTATGGCAAATTCATTAATTGAAAAAGTGGATGGATATCCTATTCGAAAAGATGGATTTGAGGCCGATTATGGTATGCTGTCTGTTATAAAGTATAAAAATGGAATTATCGGACAGGCTAATTCGAGTTGGATGCATTTTACTCCTAACAAAGGAAAAGCTTTTATTCTTTGTGAAAAGGGTACGATTGAAATTCCTGCTTTTTGGAAAAGTAATACAGCTATCATCACAAAAGGAAAAGTAGTTGAAGAATTAGTTGTGGATATGAAAAGTGATTTTGTCGGTGAGATTGAACAAGCAGCTGACTGCATTGGAAAAGGTTTGTTGGAAAGTCCGATAATGGGATGTATTCAGTCTTGTGAAATTATGAAAATCATTGAAGCCGTAAATGCTTATCGAATGTAAACAGAAAAAGTCCATTTGAAAATACAAATGGGCTTTTATTTTATCCTTTTTAAAAATGTAATTTACTATCGTCAATGATTTGTTGAACATAGTTTACTTCTAAATCAAATGTAGAAGCAATATCCTGAACAGACATAGCTTTAGAAGCTTTGAGTATCATTTCTTTTTCTTTAATGGATTTACCATCTTCTCGTGCATTGGCAACACGTTGGTTTTCATCCATAAGGGCACGAACTCGATTGAATGATTCCATCCATTTCTTCTCTTCTTCTGTGATTTCATTGGCTACTTTTACCATGCACTTGATACCTTCTACTTCTTCTGTGATTTTCTCTATTATATCATGCTTTGAATCATCCGATGAATATTTAATCACATAGGCATATTTCTCTATTAATGATTCAGGATAAGAATTTCCATTTAATTTAGGCAGTTCGACAGTGATCATATTGACATACTCCTTTCTATCTTTACATAAGGGATTACCTTCTTCATCTTTTAGATTGTAGTGATGAATTAATTTCTTATCTTCCACATATTTAAAGTCACAGATAAATAGAACATAGGCTTTAACCAGTTTTGTGTATTCTTCTCCATGTTCCAACTGGGAAGATACGATCCTTGATAAATAATAGATCATACGTGGTATGAGTTCTTTTTTGTTGTCTACGACCTGCATCTCGATGTCGATGTTGGAATTGGCATCAAAGGAAGCGTAGATATCAAATCTAGTACTTTTTTGATAAGGGTCACCACAAGTAATCTCAGGAGATTTGACAGTTAGATTTGTTGTCTTGGTGTTGGTAAAGGCTTTTGCCAGTCCTTTTAAAGATTTCCGACTATCTTTTCCCTTGGCAGTGAGAACATACTTAAAGTGCAAGTCATTTGTTAAATCAATCATTATTTTTTCATTCCTCCTATCATTGATTGAGGATGTTTTTTTAACCATCCATTATAAATTTCTGCGAAGCATGCCTTTGGCAGAAATTATTTTGGATTTGTAAAAAAAATAATGAAAAAAGTTGAAGAAATTTAAAATATGACCTGAATCTTATGTCAATCTTATACAAATCTTATGTCTTTTCCTTCTTTTTGTCATTGAAGTTGTAGTTTAAAAACATTTGAAAATGGATCGAAATTTAATTAAAATACCTATGGGAAACGTTGATTCATCGTGTAATCAAGTGACGTAACAGACGTCTTTGATTATGCGATTTTTTTGTTTTAGGAGGTTAATGTATGCAAGAAAATAAAATGGGAGTAATGCCAATCCCTAAATTGGTAATATCCATGTCTTTACCCATCATGATTTCATTATTAATTCAATCCCTTTACAACATTGTCGATAGTATCTTTGTAGCAAGAATATCGGAAGAAGCTTTGAGTGCAACATCCATTGCCTATTCTGCACAAATGCTACAAATTGCAGTTGCAGTGGGAACAAGTGTGGGAATGAATGCGGTTGTATCACGTTATCTAGGAGCTAAACAATATGACAAGGCAAATGCGTCCGCTACAATGGGGTTGTTTCTTAATATGTTGAGTTCTTTGATTTTTGTGGTATGGGGTATTTTTGGAACAAAAGCTTTTATCTCACTTTTCACAAACGATACATCTATTATTGAAATGGGAACAAGTTATCTTAGAATCTGCCAATTATTTTGTACAGGTATATTTTTATCAACCTATGCCCAAAGATTGCTTCAGTCGACCGGTAGAACATTCTCTAGTATGATGGCTCATATATGTGGAGCAGTTACAAATTTAATATTGGATCCAATTTTAATTTTTGGTCTTTTTCATTTTCCTGTTATGGGAATATCTGGAGCTGCTATTGCGACTGTTATTGGGCAATGGGTAGCTGCAATTGCAGGACTATTATTCAATAAAATTCAAAACAAAGATATTCATTTAACCTTTCATGGATTTTGGAATTGGGATACAATTCGCTCTATTTATAAAGTAGGAGCACCAACTATTTTAACGCAATCATTTGGTTCTATTATGATTGCCTGCATGAATATGATTTTAGCAACTTTCTCAACAACAGCGGTTGCCTTTTTTGGCGTTTACTTTAAACTTCAAAGCTTTCTTTTTATGCCAATGAATGGACTTGGACAAGGTTCCCTTCCTATTATCGGTTTTAATTATGGGGCAAAAAATAAGAATCGTATTCTAGAAACTTGTAAGGTATCCATGACTTTAGGTATTTGTATTGGTTTAGTGGGAACACTTATATTTATGGTTTTCCCAAAAACTTTATTATCCTTATTTGCCGCTGGCCAACAGATGATTCAAATTGGCGTACCAGCCTTACGTATTATTTCATGTACTTTTGTTTTAGCCTCATTTACAATGATTACAGGATATATATTAAGCGGACTTGGAAATGGAATGGTTAATATGATTGCCTGTGCTATTCGACAGATTGTCATCTTACTTCCGTGTGTTTATTTAATTGGACAAATGGAAAATTTAAGTCTGATTTGGTTCGCATTTTGGATTTCGGAAGCAATTGCTTTTGTATTTGCACTCTATTCATTAAAAAAAGGATTAAAGAAAATGTAATGAAACCTTTTCTTTTTTCTTAATTTAAAAGATAATAAGATTAACAGATTTAGAAAGAGCAGGTTATATTATGGGGTTACGTTTTCATAAATCGATTAAGATTGCTTCTGGTGTGAAATTAAATATTTCCAAGACAGGACCTAGTTTGTCCATTGGAGGCCATGGATTGACATTGAATTTAGGCAAGAATGGAGTTACAGGAAATGCCAGCTTAAAAGGAACAGGTTTATCTTATCGTAAAAAATTAATGGATAATCCTTTGAAGTCCATGAAAAAGTCCAATAAAGAAGTGGGTGACTTTCATGTGGATATGGATGAATTAGGAAATGTTACGATTTTAGATGGTTCACAAAAAGAAATCACCGATGCTTCTACTTTACGTAAGATTAAAGCAACGGATGAATACAAAGAAGAAAAAGAAAGATTAGAAACACTTCGTTTAGAACACTTAGATGAATTGTTAGAAAAGAAACAAGAAGAAACACAAGCCTTCATTCATATTTATCAATTAGGATGTCAGGTGTTGGATGAAGAAGGATTTAAAAAAATAGCGGGAACTCCTTATAAAAAAGATTTCTTTAAAGAGGCGCAACCTAGTGAAACATCCGTCAAGATGCTTTTAGAAAAAGAAGCACAAGAAAACATTACTGGTTCTATTTTTACTGTAAATAATGAAAGAGATAAATATGTCAAAGAAAATCTTCCAACTCGTTATCAACAACTTTTAGAGCAGTGGCAAGAAAAGAAAGAAGAATTTGAACAAAATGAAGAAATGAAAGAAAGAGAATACCAATCGTATAAGAATGTATTAAATAAGAAAGAAGAAGATCTTTACACAAATATTGATACATTTATTGGTGATGTTTCTTTACCTGTTGAAATTTTTGTCAACTATGATTTTAAAGACGGATGCTTAATGGTGGATTTAGATTTACCTGAAATTGAGAATTTGCCAACAACAGAGTATGTACAAGGAGCAAAAGGATCCATTAAAGAAAAGAATAAGACACAAACTGAAATAAAAGATGAATACATCACATGTGTTTTTGGAATTGCGACATTCTTAGCTTCTCATTTATTCAATCAATCTTTATTAATTGAAAAGATGGTTATTTCAGCCTATACCCAAAGAAGAAATTCATCAGGAGATATGGATAATGAATATATTTATTCTGTAAAATTTGATCGCTCTATATTTGAAAAAAATGATGTATCAAAGCTGAATCCTTATGATTTCTGTATGTCTTGTGAGAATCGTTGTAACATCACAGCACAAAAGGTTATGAAAAAAATTGAACCATATCAGTCATACTAGGGGTGCTTATGGATTTACAACAATTATCTCTTTATGAAATGAATCCGCAAGAAGAAGCAAAATGGAATGCCTTTTGTGAAAAGACGGCTTCTTTATGTGATCGAGAAGTATTAGAAAATTATGCGAGTATTCTAAATGTAGCATTAATGAATTTCTGCATTGAAGATCACATTGCTGGATACAAAGAAGATGTCGGCTATTACTATATCGTAGAGGACGATTATGGAAAATTATCTGCTGGTTGTGTTACAACAGATATAAGAAAAATGGGTTTTTATATTTTAAAGGATGTTTACTATAAAGTGGCATCACAGATTGAATTGAGAAATCGCACCATTTATCAAAAAGCATGGCAGTATTATCATGAAAGAAATACGAAAGAGGAAGAAATAAGATGGAAATACAATTCCCAATGTATTTACTATGCTTACTATGATCCTCGTAAAGCTGTGTTTGAATATGTTTTAAGAAAACTATTAGAAACTTTTAGTGAGATTGAATTAAAAGAGATTACTGAAACCTATGAAAACTATCTAAATCTATGGTTTGAGGATTCTCACTGGAAGTGGAATGGAAAAACTTTCACTTTTGAGGAAAAAAGTGACTCAATTGACCGACGTTTTAAAAAGAAGTAATTGGATTACTTCTTTTTTTATATTAAAATAAGGGTGTTATGAAAAAATGGATATATCGAATATTACTTTTGATTTGTCTGGGTGTGTTTTGTTTTAGTGCATTTAACCTTTATAAAATTTTTCAAAAACAGCACCAGGTTGACCAAGAAGTAGAAACATTAAAAGAAAATATTAAAGTAGACAATGGATACCAAGTGGATTGGGATTCTTTAAAAGCTTCGAATCCAGATATTGTTGCCTGGATTTATGTACCTGATTGTAACATTAATTTTCCTGTGGTACAGACAAGTGACAATGATTATTATCTAAATCATTCCTTTAGTGGGGAATACAATGATTTAGGCGCAATCTTTTTGGCTGCTGAAAACAAATCGGATTTCAGTGATCAAAATTCTGTGATTTATGGCCATTCTGTAGAAGGAATTGGTGGTATGTTTACGGATTTAAAGAATTACGATGATCAAACATTCTTTAATGAACATACAACAATTTACTTATTTACTCCTGATGGAAATTATAAAGGGAATGTGTTGGCTTTTGCACAAGCTGAAGATGGAAGCGAGTTCTATGCTTTATCGTATGAAAATAGTGATGAACATATTCAAAAGATAAAAAGTTTAAGTGAATATACAAATGATATTAGTACGGATGGACATTTATTAACATTATCAACTTGTAATTTGAACTATGGTCTATACAGTCTTCAAAGATATGTTTTGGTGACCGTCTTAGAACCAACGGATGAACCAATTGTGATTGAGTAGCTTTTTTTTGATTTTGTGCTATACTTTTTGAGGTTTCGTATGAAAATATGTTGTGTAACCGGAGGGACTGGTGGACATATTTATCCAGCATTAGCTTTGATGGATAAGTGGAAACAGATGCATCCGGATGTAGATATTTTATTTATAGGAAATGATGATCGTATGGAAGCGGATTTAATTCCTTCCTATGGTTATGCGTTTCGCTCTTTACATACTTCTGGTCTTGTAGGAAATGTTTTTTCTAAACTGAAAGCAGTTGGCCAGTTGTTTTTGGCGTATTCAAAAAGCAAAACGTATTTAAAAGAATTTCATCCTGATTTGGTGATTGGCTTTGGTGGGTATGTTAGTGCTCCTGTGATGCTGGCTGCTACTTCTTTGAAAATTCCTACGGTGATGCATGAACAAAATTCGATTGTTGGCAAATCCAATAAATTAGTGATGAATCGTGTAAATCGCATCATTACATGTTATGAAAAATGTGAAGAAGTATTTCCAAAAGAAAAAATTATTTTGTTGGGAAATCCTAGAGGTACTATTGCTAAGGAAGCGACTTTTGATGAAGCCTATTTTACTTCTATGGGATTGGATGTAAATAAAAAAACGATTTTGATTATGATGGGCTCTTTAGGCTCAAGCAGTGTGAATGATTTGATGAAAGAAGCTTTAAAAGGGGTTGAAGGAAATCTTCAATTCTTATATGCTTGCGGAAAAAATAATGCCAGTGATCTGCATTTATTTGATGGACAGGACAATATTCATGTTGTCGATTATGTGGATACGTTAAGAGTGTATTCTCATATTGATGGCTTGATTTGTCGAGCTGGAGCTACCACACTGGCAGAAGTGACGGCACTTGGTATTCCATCTATTTTGATTCCAAGCCCTTATGTAGCAGAAAATCATCAGTACTATAATGCCAAGGCTTTAGTGGATAAGCATGCTGCTTATATGGTGGAAGAAAAAGATTTGAATGCAAAGAACCTGCAAAAAGCAATTATGGAATTATTTGGAAATGAAGAAGAAATGAAAACGGTCAGTATGAATGCAACAAAGTTGGGAAAACCGAATGCTGCATATGATATTGTCAAAGAATGTGAAAAAGTAATGGATAGAGGTTAATATGAGTGTTTGTGAACAATTAAAAATATATGCCGATGTATTAGAAAATGAGGCTATGAAGAAACATACAACTTTTCGTATTGGAGGAGAAGTTGATTATTATATATACCCTAAGGACATATTAGGATTTATCAGAATAATTGATATTTTAAAAGAAAATGAAATTCCTTTTCGAGTTGTTGGAAGAGGATCTAACCTATTATGGGATGATAAATCCTATAAGGGAGCTGTTATTTGTTTAGACCATGGTCTGAATGATTCCTTTTTTGAAGAGAATGGAATGCTTGTGGCTTATGCAGGATGCTCAATTATTAATTTATCGGTTGAAGCCGCTAAACATTCTTTTACCGGATTGGAATTCGCAACTGGAATTCCAGGGTCTCTAGGGGGAGGACTGTATATGAATGCTGGTGCTTATAAATCAGATTTATCAAGCATCGTCGATTCTGTACTAGTATATGCCGAAAATAATCTAGTATGGATGAAAAAGGAAGATTTAAAATTTGGTTATCGCAAGTCGCTTTTCCAACAACATAAAGATTGGATTATTTTAGCCGCCAAGTTTCAACTGAAAAAGGGTGACCAAAAAGAAATTTTAAATTTAATGGAGTCAAGAAAAACAAGACGTGTCGAATCGCAACCTTTAGATAAACCATGTGCAGGCAGTGTATTTAGAAATCCTGAATCTATGCCAGCCTGGAAAATTATTGAAGATTTAGGACTAAGAGGTTACCAAATTGGTGGCGCTCAAGTTTCTTTAAAACATTGTAACTTTATTGTCAATGCCAATGGGCAGGCAAAAGCACAGGACGTGCGTGATTTAATTTCATTGATTCAAGCACAGGCAAAAGAAAAATACAATGTGGACATGATTACAGAAGTGGAGCAAGTTATTTGGTAGAAAAGTCAAAAAAGGTTGCCAAAAAAAAGAAAAAGACACTCTTGAAACGAAATAAAAATATGACTGTGCAGGAAGATGTTTCTGTAACAGGTCAACAAGAAATTGTTGAAAATAAAAAACATCTGTTTTCTAGAAATAAGAAACATTCGAAGCAAAAAAAGATTAAACAAGAAGATATTTCTAAAACAAGTCAACAAAAAATTGTTGAAGAACAATCTTCCAATGAGAAAAATACGCCTTTAAATCAAGAACAAAAAGAAACTGTACAAGAAAATGTTTCAAAAGAGAATCAACAAGAAATTGATAAGGAGCAATCTGCCAAAAAGAAAAAACATTTCTTTTCTAGAAAAAAGAAAGAACATAAAAAAAGAAAGCCATTAACTTTAAAAGCAACTTATATTCTATGTGCAATTGTTTTGGCTTTATCTTCACTGAGTGTTTATTATTTTTCAGATGATTCAAAGGTGAAAATTTTAGCTTGTGAAGGAAATTATTATTATACAGATGCTCAAATCTATGATTTGGCAAAAGTTAGCAGGTCCACCCGTTTATGGCTGGTTCCTTCTAGTCTATTAGAAAGCCGTATTAGTAAAGAAGAATTAATCAAAAAAGTTTCTATTCAAAAAAGTGAAGGGAAAATGACGATAAAAGTCAGTGAGAAATTTCCTCTTGGTTATTATATAGAAGATGGGCAAAAATATATTTTGACAGTGGATGGAGATTCTATCCTTGTAGAAGATGCTTATAAAGACAACTTGATTCATTTACCATTGATTAGTGGATTTGATGAAGAACAGCTTCAACAATTGTGTGAAGCTTTACAGGAAGTGAAAGATGATTTAACGCATGATTTAATTGAAAAAATATCTGAAATCATTCCTTTTTCATCTTCTTACGATGCGAATATGATTCAATTTGTGATGCGAGATGGCAATAGTGTCTATTCTTCTTTAAATAACTTATCTATGATTGTTAGGTATAGTGAAGTATTAACACAACTAAAAGGAGCCTCTGCTTGTCTGGTTTTAGATGCAGAACATTTAGCGGTTGATAAAATCAATTGTGAAGATATTACTACATCTCGAAAAGAATTACAGGAGCAAAAGACAGCCTGTGAAGCGGATGATGACAAGGAATGGGATGATGAAACAAACACTTGTCAGGATATTAAGAAAAAAGAAGAAAGTGAAGATTCAACGGATGAAGATGAATCAAGTCAAGAACAGTCTGGTGAATTGATTTCTTCTCTTCAAACAGTAGATGACTGGGAATATGATGAGTTCTCTGGTTTCTACATTTCACAATCCGCCCAATATTATTGGGATCCTAACTCTAACACATATTATACATATGATGAGAGCATTGGAGATTTTAGAGCTTTGACAAACGAGGATTAAAGGGAATCGTTTGTTTTATAGGGAACATTAGGGTATAATACAAACATAAAAAAAGCAGGAGGAAGCGTATGCCTATTAATAAATCAACTGAATTTGGAAGTATCACAATCTCTTTAGATGCCATTGCGTCTTTAGCAGGTGGTGCAATCACAGAATGTTATGGTGTCATTGGAATGGCCAGCCAGAAAATGCTTCGTGACGGTTGGGCAGAATTATTAAAGAAAGATAACTATGCACGTGGTGTTGTTGTTCGTCAACAAGAGGATGGGCTTGTGTTGGATTTATATATCGTGGCTTTACAAGGAATTAAATTATCACAAGTTGTTCTAGAAGCACAAAAACGTGTGAAATATGAAATTGAAAAAACTCTAGAAGTCAAATGTAAGGAAGTGAACATCTACGTACAAGGTGTCCGCACATTGAAGTAGGAGGATGCAAAGATGGATCGTATAGATGGAAAACTTTTAAAGCAGATGCTGGAAAGTGGGATGAATAACTTATCAAATCATTCCGCTCTAATAGATGCTCTAAACGTATTCCCAGTACCTGATGGGGATACGGGAACCAATATGTTCTTAACAGTATCAAATGGTGTAAAAGCAGCTTTAGCTGAACCAAGTGATAAAGTAGGAACCATTTTAAAAACTTTATCTCGTGGACTTTTGATGGGGGCTCGTGGAAACTCTGGTGTTATCACATCACAGATTTTTAGAGGAATCTATCAAGATGTTCAAGATATGGATACCATTGATGCTTCGCAATTAGCACATGCTTTAGTAAATGGTTCGCGTGTTGCATATCGAGCTGTTATGCGTCCTGTTGAAGGAACAATTCTAACGGTTGTTCGTGAAGCGGCAGATTATACATACGCTTTTACAGTTACAGAAGAAATTACAGATTGCCTTGCAGTTATGCAAAAGATGGTGGATGAAGCGGAAGAATCTTTGAATAGAACACCTGAATTATTACCTGTTTTGGCTGAAGTGGGTGTAGTTGATAGTGGTGGTAAAGGTTTACTGACTATTTTTGAAGGTTTCTTATCCGCTATGAAAGGAGAGCCTGTTGCTTTAGAAACAGCAGAAGGTTCGACTGATGCTGCACAAACAAAAGTAGAAGGTGGAGAAGATGAATATGGTTTCTGTACAGAATTTATCTTAAATTTAAGTGCACAAGGAATGAAACACTTCTCAGAAGATGATTTCAAAAATGAATTAGCAACCATTGGAAATTCTATTGTCTGTGTACAGGATGAAGACTTAGTCAAAGTACATGTTCATACTTTAGAACCATTTACAGCAATTAAAATGGGGAAAAGACGCGGACGCTTTATCAAATTGAAAGTTGAAAATATGCAGCAACAGCATGACAATATCTTAGAAAAAGAAGAAGAAAAAGTCGAAGAAGCTCCTGCTGAAAAGAAAAAATATGGAATCATCACAGTAGCTCCTGGTCAAGGAATTGGACAAATGTTCAAGGAATTGAGAGCTGATATTGTTGTGGGTGGTGGACAAACTATGAATCCTAGTACAGAGGATTTTGTGGCTGCTATCAATCGCTTAAACTGTGATCATATCATTATCTTGCCAAATAACTCAAATATCGTTATGGCTGCAAGCCAGGCTGCTCAAGTATGTGATGATCGAGATATCCATGTTTTAGCTGCTAAGACAATACCAGCTGGTATTTCAGCTTGTGTTATGTTTAATCCAGAAGCGGATTTAGAAGATAACTTAGAAGAAATGAATGAAGCGATTGAAAACGTAAAATCAGGAGAAGTTACCTACGCTATTAAAGATACAACTTATGAAGGATTGGAAATTAAAGCCAATGACTACATGGGTATCTTCAATCGTGAGATTGTTTTAACGCAACCAGACTGTATCAGTGCAACAAAAGCTTTACTGGATAAAATGCTGGATGAAGATAGTGAATTGGTTACTTTAATCTATGGTGAAGATTCGAATATGGAACAAGCAGAAGAAATTGCTGCTTACATCGAAGATAACAGTGATGCTGAAGTTGAAATCCATGAAGGAAAACAACCAGTTTATCCATTCATTATTGGAGTTGAATAAAAAGTAAATTCTATTTTATATAAGCCAAGTTTTCTTGGCTTTTTATATTGAATATAGACAAAATATTATCTAATAGGTGATTGTATGGAAGAATATGTTTGGGAAACAGCAGAAGAAATAATAGCGGACGTTTCAAAAAGAATTCGAAATGTTAGAAGAAGAAGGAAAATATCACAGGAACAATTAAGCTTAATGAGCGGTGTCAGTTATGGCTCTATTAAAAGATTTGAATCAACTGGGCAAATATCCTTTTTGTCTTTGACAAAAATTGCGATGGCACTTGGCTGTCGAGATGAAATTAAGGAACTGTTTTGTGATGTTGTCTATTTAGATATTGAGGAGGTCATGAATGATGGAAAATAAATTGAATGTTTTCTATAAAAATCAATTAGTTGGAACGATTTCAATGACTTCAAATAAAAATGTGCCTTTCAATATGATAAGACATGGCTTAAAGAAGGCTTTTCTATCAGTCCTTTTTCTTTGCCGTTGAAAGATTCTGTTTTTGTACCTTCAAAAATACATTTTCAAGGTTTGTTTGGGATTTTTGCGGATAGTTTGCTAGATGCCTGGGGTCAGCTTCTTTTGGAAAGACTTTTAAAAAAGAAAAAAATTGACGGCTTAAATGTGATAAATCGTCTAGCAATTGTCGGGGATTCTGGAAAGGGAGCCCTGGAATATAAACCAGACATGAAGTTTTTAACGGATGTACAAATTCAGAATTTAGATTTTCTTGCCAATGAATGTAAAAAGATTTTGGAAACAGAATATTCGAATCAAATAGATCAGCTTTACTTGTTGGGTGGAACAAGTGGAGGTGCAATACCTAAGATTTTAACGGAAATTGACGGAAAAGAATTTATCATTAAATTTCCTTCTCATGTAGATCAAAACAATATTGGCTTGATGGAATACGATTATTCTATTTGTGCAAAAAAATGTGGCATTGATATTCCTTATACTAAATTGTTTTCTTCCAATCAATGTAAAGGGTATTTTGGCATTGAGAGATTCGATCGCGTTAATGGAAAAAAAATACATATGGCGACAGTTGCTGCTTTATTAGAACTGGATTATAGACAACCAAATTTAGACTACAATACACTGATGAAACTGACAAATATATTAACGCATGATAATGTAAGTGAAATAGAACAAATGTATAGAAGAATGTGTTTTAATGTTTTCGCACACAATCAAGATGACCATTCAAAAAATTTCTCATTCTTGTTTGATGAAAAGAAACGGATATGGAAATTAAGTCCAGCCTATGATTTAACTTATAGTCATACATATTACGGAGAGCATACAACAACAGTGGATGGCAATGGAGTAAATCCTGGTATTCATGAACTTATCTCAGTAGGACAAAAAGCAGGTTTATCTAAGAAAAGTTGTTTAACTATCGCAAAAGAGATAGAAGAGAAAGTAAATTTAGATTTAAAAAAATATCTAATAAAATAAGACGAATCAAATCGTCTTTTTTTAGATAATAAGAATGTCAAAAATAGTCTGTAATGGAATGATTTTTTCATCAATTTTGATTTCGTTTTTTTCTAAATCAATCTTTGTACATCTTCCTTTGATGGTTTCATATTTATCATAATCATAGTAGGTTATGGAAACATCCAAAGGTAAATTGTTTTCTAATAGATGAATCTTTTCATCTAGCTCTTCTAATGCATCCTGATCTAACTCAATTTTTTGTACTTTCACTTTTTGTTTATCTAATATGAGTTGGTCATATCCTTTTAGAGCAGCAAAGGGTAAAAATATTTTTGCTCGATCATTTAAAGACATAGAAGGATGTTTACTGACAAAAGGATAGTCGATATTGATAATATCATCGTATTTCATGCTTTATGTCCTCCTATTTGATGGTTTCTTTCCAAAAGGGTCGAACCTTCCTCTAAATTTGTTCCCTTAAATACAGAACCCTTTCCAAACTTTTTTTGAATATCTAATAAAGCATCCTGTAATTGCTTATCTTTTTGTTCTTGTTCATGATTTGAAAATAAGTCTAATTGCTCGAATGATTCCTGTACAGGTATACAATGATGAAAAGCTATATTGACTCTTCGAACATATAATCTAGGATTGACAATTTTATCAAAACAATCCATTACTCTAGAAATAATTTTATTATAGGAAGAGGTGTGTGTTTCTAAATTGCAGGAACCATGTGCACTTTTAGGAACTTTTCTTCCATAAAAGTCTTCTTTTGTAGCCCCTCTATATGTGCCGTTATCTACACTGATTCGATCATAGGCAATATCTAAAGTGATTGAACTAGTAACTAATTTTTTATCGATTAAATCTGATAATAAGCCTTCAGCCATTTCTCGTACAATGATACGTGCTTTATCAATTTTATAAGGCTCGGATAAAACCTGCCCGGAAGAAATGGAACTTAAATTGGGTTTATATTGTTTGATGTTTTGAATTGTACAAGGTTCATATCCCCAGGCATGATCAATTAATATTTCAGCATCAATCCCAAATTCCTCATAAAACCAATCTTCATTTGATAAAGATTCTCTGGCAATATCTCCCATTGTATATAAACCATGATCTTCTAATCGTTTAGAGATTCCTTTTCCAATTCTCCAAAAATCAGTCAGTGGTGTATGATTCCATAGTAATTTGCGATAAGATATTTCATCAATCTGGGCAATTCGTACACCATATTGATCTGCTTTTTGATGCTTGGCTACTATATCCATGGCTACTTTGCATAGATATAAATTGTCAGCAATTCCAGCCGTTGCGGTAATGCCAGTTGTTTGTAGTACATCTTGTATGATTGTTTGGCATAATTGATAGGCACTCATTTTATAAAAAGATAAATATTCGGTTACATCCATAAAGACTTCATCAATGGAATAGACATGGATATCGTTTTCACTGATATATTTTTTATAAATATTATAGATATTAGCGGAGTATTCCATATATAAAGACATATGAGGAATGGCCGTAATATATTTGATTTCTTTACCTGTTTTATATTTTATTTCTTTCATCTTTTGTTCTACTTCAAATAGACGACTTCTTCCTGATAATCCATATGCTTTTAAAGAAGGGGATACAGCTAAACAAATGGTTTTAGAAGTTCTAGAAGCATCGGCAACAACGAGATTTGTTGTTAATGGGTCTAATCCTCTTTCAACACATTCAACTGAGGCATAAAAGGATTTTAAATCGATGGCAATATAGGTTCTCATAAAAGCATTATATCAAAAAAATAAATTAATCGTTGACATCGCTTTCATTTGTGGTAACATAAGCTTGTAAAAAGTGAATGTTGGACTGTTACTCGTATGGAGGCATAACCAATCTATTAGATTTGATTTTGCTGGGACGGGTTTTTTTATTAGGTGGAGGCAATTATGAAATTACTGAAAAAAATCAATAACAATTATGCCTTAGCTTTAGATTCCCAGGGAACACAAATTATAGTAGAGGGGAAAGGCATTGGCTTTCAAAAGATGCCATGTGAACTGGTCGATCTTTCGTTGATTAAGCGTACTTTTTACGATACAAAAGAACAGGATGTAGCTTTAATTCAAAGTGTTCGAGATGATGTATTAGATGTTTGTGCAGATATTTATAATTATGCAGAAAAACTGATTATAGATAAGCTGAATCCGAATCTAACATTTATTTTAGCGGATCATATTCAATTTGCGATTGAAAGATATGAAAAAAACATTCAATTGAAAATGCCTATTTATTATGATGTTGAATATTTATATCCAAAAGAAACAAAGATTGCAGAATATGCTGTGAAACTGATTTTAGAAAAACTGAATGTTCTATTACAAGATGGAGAAAAAACAGGAATTGCCTTAACAATCATCAATAATGAATTGACGGATGGAAATAGTGAATCCAACTACAATGAATATATTGAACTTTGTACTTCTATTGTAGAAAAGACAATGAATATGAAAGTAAATCGAAATACTTTTAATTATTCCAGGTTTTGTACTCATTTAGAATATTTATTTAGAAGATCAAAAGAAGATACTTTGATTTCTACTCAAAACTTACAGCTCTATGAAAGAGTGAGTCAAGATTATCCAAATGTAAGAAAATGTGTAGATATTATAGAAAATGTGTTGAAAAAGAAAAAGTTCAATATGAACGAAGAAGAAAAATTATATCTAATGTTGCATGTCAATCGATTATGCAGCAGAGAGGACTGTAACCAATAGGGCATAACCTCGTATCAAAAATTATTTTTGATGCGGGGTTTTATTTTTGGCAAATACTGGATGGTGGCCAACATCTAGTTGCATATAAAAAAGTAAAGAGGAGAAAAAATTATGACAAAACAAGAAAAAGCAAAAAAGATTCTTGAATTAGTTGGTGGACCATCTAATGTGACTTCAGCTACATTCTGCATGACTCGTTTAAGAATTACACCTAAAGATAGAGGATTAATCAAAGATGATGAAATCAAAGCCATTGAAGGTATTTTAGGATCTCAAACTGTGGGTGCACAATATCAAGTTATTATTGGACCAGATGTTGAAGATGTATACAAAGAATTCTGTAAGGCTGCTGGAATGGAAGCCAATGGTGGAATTGATGTCGATGAAGGTGATGTTGTTGTGAAAAAAGATAATTCTGTAAAAGGATTAGTCAATCGTTTTATGGATGTCATCTCAGCTTGTGTTACACCTTTAATCCCTGTTATCACAGCAGCTGGTTTAATTAAATTAATTGTTGCGATTTTAGGACCATCTATGTTGAATATATGTGCTGAAGACAGTGACATTATGGTTATTCTTACAATGGTTGGAGATGCAGCTTTCTATTTCTATCCAATGTTTGTTGCTTATGGTGCAGCTAAGAAATTTAAATGTAGTATTCCAATGTCTATTTTCTTTGCAGGTATCTTATTACATCCTACAATGACAGAGTTAGTTAATGCTGGAAATCCAATTACTGTTTATGGTATTCCAATGACATTGATGACATATTCATCAAATTTCATTTCTATGATTTTAATTTGCTGGGTATTATCTTATGTTGAAAAATTTATTACTAAAATTTCACCAAAACCATTACGTGCTTTATTAGTACCTTTAGGAACAACATTAATTATGTTACCACTTGCTTTATGTGTATTAGGTCCTCTAGGATCATGGATTGGTCAAGGAATTTCTGTTGTGATTAGCTTTATTCATTCAACATTAGGTCCAGTATCTGTTGCCATTGTATGTGCATTATGGCCATTCTTAGTAGCTACTGGAATGCATCAAGGATTAATTGCCATTGCCATGGGAAATATCGCAACATTTGGATATGACCAAGCTATTACAGTTGGTGGATTCTTATCTAGTTATCCTGTTATCGCTACTGGTCTTGCTTATATTATTAAAACAAAAGATCCAACTGAAAAATCAATTGGAATCACTAACTGGATCACATTAACATTTGGTGGTATTTCTGAACCATTACTATTCGGTACAATCTTACGTTTCAAACGAGCAATCTTATATGTAGTTATTGGTGGTTTATGCGGTGGATTCTATGCTGGATTAACAGGAGTCGCAACATTCTTGTTTGGTTCTGCAAACTTTATGGCAGTATTATCATTCGTTGGTGCCGATCTTCCATCTAGCTTACCAAATGGAATTATCGCTGCTGTGATTGCCTTCATTGTATCTTTCGGATTAGGTATTGTATTTGGATTTGATGATTCTAAAGCCATTTCATTTAAAAGAAAGAAATAAATATGAGACTATTAATTCAAAGTGATGATTATGGAATCACAGAAGGAGTTAGTGCTGGGATTATCAAAGCTATTGAATTTGGTTTAGTTAAGAACACAGGCATGTTTGTAAACATGCCTGCTTCTTTAAATGCAGCCAATGCCATTAAAAATATTGATGTATGTTTAGGAATTGATATTAATTATGTTTGTGGAAAACCAGTTGCAGATCCTAAATTGATTCCTCATATAGTAGATGAAAATGGGAATTTCTATAAATCATCTGTGATGGCAAAAAAGAATAAATTAGTTTCTATGGATGAACTTGGCATTATATCTTATTTTGAACAAGATCCTTATCCATATGAAGAAATTTATTTAGAGACAGAAAATCAAGTTAAGAAATTTATTGAATTAGTAGGAAGAAAGCCTGAATATATTCATCCTCATTCTTTATCTACCCCAAATACAGTCAAAGCAGCTCATGATGTAGCTGAAAAGTATGGCATTTATCATTCAATTGATATGATGCATCAATATCGTATTTTACCTGGAACATTTGATGGAACAAAAGGAAATTCGATTGAATCGCAAATGGATTGGGATGTAGTAGGAAATCTTTTAAGTAATGCTTTGCCTTCTATGAAAAAAGATGAAACATGTTATTTCATTTGTCATAGTGGTTATGTAGACTATGACTTATTTAAATATACATCTTTAACTCTTAGAAGAGTGAAAGATTTAGATGCCATGTTAAGTGAAGAATTAAAAAAATATATGATTCAAAATAATATTGAATTAATCACATATAGAGATTTGAGGTAGTATTATGGGAAATGCATTTGATGAATTAATGAAAATTCGCAATAAAGATATAGATTTAAATGAAATAGAAATCATTAAATCTAAGCCATTATTTAAAACACCTTTTAAAATGGGTGAAGTAACAGCGGAAATATGTGCTGCTAAAGCGATTGCAGCCAATGATATATGGGAAATGAGAACTGGAAGAAGGCAACATATTTCCATTGAAGAAAAATATGCATCGGCATTAAGCTTGCAAGGAACAGGGCAAACTCGAAAAAAAGATGAAAATGGAAATTATCAGCCTATTCCACCTGCAGATACATTTGCCGCTATGGTAGCTACTACACAGTGTTGGCAAGGAAAAAATGGTAGATGGTATTTACCTCATTTTAATTTGCCTCATTTAAAAGAAAGGGTTTTAAATGTACTCCAATGTGATTATACACCAGAGGCTGTAAAAGAAGCTATTTCACACTGGGATGTAGATGAATTAGATGCTGCCATTACGGATGCTAGAGCATCAGGGGGTATTGTTTATACACAAGAAGAATGGTTAAACCATCCCCATGGAAAATATTTAAATTCATTGCCAGTTGTTCGTATTACCAAAATTGGTGATTCAAAACCAGAAGGATTTAAAGAAAATTGTACGCAACCATTAAGTGGGGTTAATGTATTAGATTTAACACGTATATTAGCAGGACCTACTTGTGGTATTTCCCTTGTTGAACATGGAGCCAATGATTTAATGGTGACATCACCAAAACTTCCTCAAGTTGAAGCCTTTGTTCGTGATACAAGTCATGGAAAAAGAAGTTGTTTTTTAGATTATACAATTGAAGAAGAAAAAGAAAAATTAAAAGAATTAGTGAAAGATGCGGATATCTTTATTGAAGGATATCGACCTCAATCGATGGTAAAACATGGTTTTGGGCCAGAAGACGTTGCCAAGATGCGCCCTGGTATTATCTATGTAACAATCAACTGTTATGGAAGTGAAGGACCATACGGCAATAGAGCTGGATGGGATCAATGTGCTCAGGCAGTTACAGGAATGTGTGTGACACAAGGAGAAATGGCAGGGGATGGAAATCCTGTATTAACACCTGTTTTTGTGTGTGATTTTTTAACAGGACTTCTAGGATCTTATGGCGCTATGCTTGCTTTGGCAAAACGAGCTAAAGAAGGTGGAAGTTATCATATTGAAGTCTCTTTATGTCAATCGGCTATGCTTCTACAAAGACAAGGTTTAAGAGATGATTATCAAGATGCCCCTGGTGAATTAACGTATGAAGAACTAGAACCATATGCGGTATATGATAATAATACGGTTTATGGAGACCTTCGTACTCTTGGCCCAATCACAAAAATGAGTGAAACCAATCCTTGCTGGAATGGAACAACTCCAAAACTTGGCAGCAGTGAGCCTAAATGGTAGTATGAAAAGTGTTATTGTGATTCATAGTTACAATGGAGATACGAAAGATTCCATTGCTCCATTTATTGAAAAATATTGTATGGAAAAGAATATTTCTTACTCTTTTCCAATTTTTCCAATTCGAAGTGATGCAACATATGAATCCTGGAAAATGATTATGAAATCTATTTCTTTAAATAAAGATTCTATTGTGATTGCTCATAGTTTAGGAACCAAATTTATATTAAAATATTTGTTAGATACAAAAATAAAAATAGATACTTATATTTCGGTAGCAGGTTTTTGTGATTTTAAAGGAAGAGAAGATTTAGAACATATTATTAAAGATTTTGAAATCGATGAATATGATTATTGTAAAGTCATTGGTAATATAAAAAATCGATATTCGATTTATAGTGATAATGATAAAATGAATTCTGTTCAAAATTGTATTAAATATGCCGATTTATTAAAGGCTCATAAAATTTTAATAAAAGGTGGGAATCATTTTGATCCATCTTCACCTATTCATCATTTAACCTGTATTGAAGAAATAATTGGAGAATAAAAATGTATTATACGCATGAAAAATTAAATGAACATATTACTCGTATTGTTGATATGGTAGGTGTTGCCTGTTACTTAGTTGAAGGCGATGACTATGCTTTACTATTTGATACATGTTGTGGATATGGAAATATTAAAGAATATGTACAAAACTTAACAGATAAAAAAATTGAAGTTGTATTAACGCATGGCCATTAGGATCATATTGGTGGAGCTTCTTTATTTGATACAGTATATATGAATCATAAGGAT
>R14__coassemble_629_pt1 | contig 22642 bp, 23 predicted proteins | sample R14__metabat2_low_PE_009 | metagenome-assembled genome bin R14 | reverse complement strand
TACCCGGGACATTTTCCCAAGATAACACTTGAGACATTATCACAAGATAGCCACATTATTTTTGAAAAAAACTGTCAATTTGCACAAATTATGAAAGCGTTTTTCAAAAAAAAGAAAAAGATGTCATATATAAATATGACACCTTTGCCTATTTATTAACCTTTAATTGTAACAGTCTGTCCATCTGGTCCAGGGGTATTTGCCAGATAATCAATAATTTCTTGTTTTTTATCAGCCTTACAAGGTTTGCATCCAAATTTATCCGTTTCCCCGTTCACCATAGCTTCTGCCAATCCGGAACATCCAGCGTATCCACAACCTCCACAATTATAGTTTGGAAGCATGCTTGATACCATTTCCACACGAGGATCCGCTTCTACCTTTAAGAATTTATCAGCAACACCCAGTCCAGCACCAAGAATCAGCCCCAAAACAAGCATCACTACAATGGCATAAATCATAATGTGTTATCCTCCTTTTTTGTATAATGAGCAGGATGATTTGTACACGCAAAGTCATGACAACCTTCACAATCTGCTCTTAAATTTTCACACCCTTCAGGAAGTGGTGTTTTTTTATTCATTAAATATAGAATAATATAAACTGCAATCAATACTCCAAAGAATAAAATCGCAATAACAGTTTTCATTATACAATTCCTGCCAATCCACTAAATGCCATAGCCATAATAGCCGCAACAATTAAAGCAATTGGATTTCCAAGAAAAGAACGACAGACATCACTTGTCTCTAAGCGTTCACGAATAGAAGAGAAAATGTATAATACTAAAGCAAATCCAAGTGGTGTACCAAATGAATACACAAGCATTTGAGCAATTCCATATCCGTTGGAAATATTGGCTAGACAACAGTTCAATACAACACAGTTTGTAGTAATCAAAGGTAAATACACACCTAATGATTTATATAAGGCTGGACTTGTCTTTTTAATAAACATTTCACAAAGTTGTACTAAAGAAGCAATAACTAAAATAAAAGTAATCAGCTTCATATATGTAATATCTAATGGAACCAATACAACATAATACAAAGCATATGTTACGATTGAAGCCACTACAATAACAAATACAACAGCTATTCCCATTCCTAATGCAGAACTTTTCTTTTTCGAAACACCCATGAAAGGACACATTCCTAAGAATTGATTTAAAATCGCATTATTAATTAAAACACTTGTAACTAATAAAGCCGCTAATTCACTAATCATATGTCATGTCTCCTTTCTATGCTTTAGAAGCTGCTGCTTGTTTAGCCTGAGCAGCTGCCTTTTTCTGAGCTTCTTTTTTTGCTTTTTCTTCAGCTGCAATTTTATCGGCTTCTTTGTTTTTAATAAAAGCGATAACAGCTGCTAAACAAGCAAATGTAACAAAGGCTCCAACGGAACTTCCAAACATGCTGATACAGTAAGCATCTGGAATGATTTGACAGCTAAATAGAACCTGAGCATCATTAAACGGATTTGTGATTGTCCAACCACCATTTGCCAAGAATTCACGAATGAATGACATTGCCAAGACAGCTAATGTATATCCAAGTCCCATACCCAATCCATCTAAAGCACTATCTAATACGCCATTTTTTGAAGCAAATGCTTCGGCACGACCTAAGATAATACAGTTAACAACAATTAATGGAATAAAGACGCCTAAACTAGAATTCAAAGCCGGTGCAAAGGCTTCAATCAGCATTTGAATAATCGTAACTAAAGTCGCAATAATCACAATATAAACAGGTATACGAATTTCATCAGGAATCACTTTACGAAGAAGTGAAATAATCACATTCGACATAATTAATACCATAATAACAGCTGCACCCATTCCAATCGCATTATTAATTGAAGTTGTGATCGCTAAAGTAGAACAAATACCTAAGTATAGAGAGAATACAGGGTTATCTTTAATTAAACCCGCTTTAAAATTTTCAAAACGATTCATATTCACCCTCCTACTTTAAATCCTTCATCACAGATGCCGCTTCATTGATTCCATTGACAACAGCACTAGAAGAAATAGTGGCACCAGAAATTGTATCCAATTGACCAGAAGCATCCTTTCCTTCCATACTTTCTTTAAAGGCATCTTCAGTGACTTTTGAACCTAATCCTTTAGTATCCCCGTTTGATAAAGCAACATACTTATCAATCACATTGGTATTTTTATCAATAGAGACTAAGAATGTTGTTCCATCTTTATAACCAGATACGCTCATGTTAAAGATATAATAATCACCATAAGAATAAACTTTTGTGATTGTGCTTGAATCTATATTGGAAATATCAACCGATACAAAATCATCTTCTTTTGCTTCTGGATACATAGAAAGTAAAGTTGCTTTTTCAGTAGCCAATTCATTTGCTTCAATAATAGGAGCCGTAATGCCATTGACATAGCTTAATGCTCCTCCACTTAAAGCAGCTACTAAAGCTAGGAAAATACCTAATTTCAAAATCTTCATAGTGTATCCTCCATCTCTACTGTTTCAATCATAGCTGTCTGATTTACAGTGGTAACAGGTTCAATAGATGTTGCTGCAAAAATAGAAACAGCTAAACCTACAATAACCAAACAAGCAAATCCAATTTGTCCTTTTTTCTTCACTTCTAATTGTTTACCATCTAAAGCCGATTCAATCATTGGTGTAAACATATTCATTAATAAAATTGAATATAAACAACCTTCAGGAAGATTGGCCTTGGTACGAATTAAAACCGTTAATATAGCTGCACCAATGGCAAACCATGTACGACCTGCTGCACTAGTAGGAGATGTAACAGGATCTGTCAACATAAAGACAGCTCCAAAAATGACACCACCTGTTAATAAATGTAAAGAAGGATACCACAAGAATGCCGGAATACCATGATAAGAAGGCAATCCAGATAATAAAGCAATCACAGCTGTAAAAACAAATATAGAGCCTAAATATACAGTAGGCACACGCCAATCAATTACTTTTTTAACGGCTAATATAATACCTAATACAATAATTAGAATCGAGAAAGTTTCTCCAATCGCTCCTGCATATGTACCAATCGCTAAATTCGCAAAGCCAGAATATTCTGATAAAAAGGCATCTAAAGCTTCTACGGAAGCAGGCAACCAATGATATGTATTAGCTAATACTGTTGTTGGAGTCGCTCCTGTGACTAAATCACAAGAAACACCAGCAAAAGATGCAAAGATAACCGCACGACCTACAGCTGCCGGATTAAAGATATTATGTCCAAATCCACCAAACAACAATTTTCCAAATACAATGCAGAAAATAGTCGCAATCACAACCGCATAAACTGTCATTGTAACAGGTACCATAAGAGTTAAAATCATAGCTGTTATCCAGCCAAATGACGATAATAAATACTCTTTAATATTCTTTTTATAAATTTTGGCAAAAATAGATTCACAAATTAAAGCCGTAAGTACAGAGGATACCATCATTAACACGATATGAATAACGTAATCTGTACCCCAATTGACAAAATATTGAATACAAGCGGCAACAAAGACAATAGCTAATGCACCCGTTAACCACCACATAATATCCTGAGTAGATTGAGATCCTTTTAGGTTAGGACTTACATGAAAATTAAACTTCATACTTCTCCCCTCCTACTTCTTTTCCTTTAAGGCAATGGAACGTTTTGCCTTACGAACATTTTCTGTTACATCAATATGAGATGGACAATTATACGTACATAGACCACATTCAATACAACTTTGCGCTCCACGTTTAATCATTTCCTCTAAGTTGTTTGCTTTTACTGCCTGTGCAATACGAACTGGTTGTAGTCCTGCAGGACAGTTATCACTACATTTTCCACAACGTAAACAAGCAATCGCATCATCTGGTTTATTAGGGAGTACCGTAATGGCATTTGTTGCTCTATCCACTACCCATAAATCGTTAACAACAGTCTTTCCCATCATTGGTCCACCAGCAATAATACGAACATCTTCCATATTGTATCCACAATAATCCATGATTTCTTTTACCGGCATTCCCACAGGAACACAAACATTAACAGGATTTTTAACCGCTTCACCAGAAACTGTTAATACTTTCTGCGTAATGGCTTGACCACTTTCAAACGCTTTTGCAGTGGCAATCGCACTGGTTGCATTGGAAACAATGGCTCCTGCTTCCGCAGGCAATGTTCCATATTCTTTATGAAGAACTTCTCTAACCAATACACGTTCCCATCCCATTGGATAAACATCCGGAACAGGTCTGACTTCAATGCCTTCATTCACAGGACATGCTTGTTTTACTTTTTCGATTAAGTCAGGATGGCTTTCTTTGATACAAATATAGACTTTATTTGTATCCCCCATCTTTTTCATAATACGGCAACCTTCAATCAATTTGTCGGTCTCATTCATAATCATTTTATAATCAGCTGTAATGTAAGGTTCACATTCAACAGCATTAATTAAAATGCATTCAATATCTTTTGGTTTCGCATATTTAACATAAGCTGGGAACCCAGCTCCTCCTAAACCAACAATTCCTGCATTTTTCACAAAGTCAACCATTTCTTCTCTGGATGCACTCTTGTAATCCAATGGTTCAAAAGACTGAATGGAATCTTGCTTTCCATCACATTCAATAACCATGTGCATCTGAGGTCGAAGTGAATTATGCATTCTTTTTACTGTACCTTTATAAATACCCGATACGCTTGAATAAATAGGTACATAGAAACGAGAAGCCGTTTCTGCCAGCTTTGTACCTACCTTTACTTCATCTCCCTGCTCAACAAGAACTTTAAAATCTGTATTCGCACCTGCTACCAAAGGAATATAAACTTCCTTATTAGGCAATAGATTTACTACTTCTTTTTCTTCTGTTAGTTCTTTTCGCCCAGGAATATGAAATCTCATAGGCCCTAAAAATAGTGACATATAATCTCTCCTTCCAAGAACACTTCAATTTTAGTCTCTTTCAAATATAGTTTCAAGAATATTCACTTCTATTATTTTAACACTTTTATCTTTTTATAACATTAGACATTTCATCTTCTTTTTTTTATAATCTTTCTATGAATCAATCATCATTTAAAAGCTGGATTGCTCTAAGCAGTTGTTGTTTATTATTAGTATGTTCAATCATTTATTATTTTACTTACCAAAAAGAGCCATCCATTCAAACATATTCAGCAACCCTTACAGATATTGGATTTGATACTTCTTTGAGTTTTGAAGCCGAATGCACGAGTGAAGAATTTGATCAATATATTTCAATCATCGAAGAAAAATATAAATACTACAATCAATTATTTGACCAATATAATGAATATGAAGGTGTTAATAATGTTTATACTTTAAATCAGAATGCGTATAGTCATCCTGTAGAAGTGGATGAAGAATTAATCGATTGTATACAAACTGCTCTAGATATCAATGAAATCAGTACTCAATTTGATATCACACAAGGCTGTTTACTATCTTTATGGCATACCTATCGATTAGAAGGAATGGAATTAAACAATGAAGGAAAAAACGGAAATCTTCCAACAGAAATAGAAATTACGGAAGCAAAAAAACATGGTGGAAAAGAAAATATTTTAATTGAAGACAATACAATCACTTATTTAGATCCAAACCTTTCCATTGATTTAGGAGGAATTGCCAAAGGATACGCGACACAAAAAGTAAAAGAAGCTTTAATTGATGCTGGATGCTCTCATGCTTTTATCAATGCCGGAGGAAATGTTGCCTTGATTGGATTAAAAAGTGATGGAAGTGATTGGAATGTAGGAATACATTCTCCTGATTCAAATTCTGCTTTATTAGATTATATTTGCTCTGATTCCAAATGCATTGTCACCAGTGGTGATTATCAAAGATATTATACCGTTGATAATACAAAATATTCCCATATCATAGATATTCAAACAGGATATCCCGCAAACTATGTACGATCTGTTACGGTTATTATGGATAATTCATGTCTTGCGGATGCTTTAAGTACAACCTTATTCTGTATGAGTGTTGAAGATGGTATGAAGTTGGTTGATCAATTAAAACAGTCTTATGACATCGAAGTTGTATGGATTGTTGATCAACAAACAAGTTCATTATCACCTTATCTATCCAATAAAAATTATGATGTCTATATCACAAATGACTTAAAAGAATCTGTTGTCTTTGCCTAAAAAAAATCACCATCAGGTGATTTTTTATTCGTCAATATATTCAAAATCATAGAATGTTTTAAATAGTTGTGATACTAATTCTGTATTTTCATATTGTTGTACATAGCCGTATTCAGTATTTACTACATTCATATTCTTTAAAGTGTTCACTATATCATTACGATCGTATTGATAATGAAGTAAATAATATAAAATAGCTACTAAAGTTGATGATACAAATAATAAAATATAATACAATTCATAAACATCAGTGGCATTAAAGTCCGATGGAAAACGAGTGACATCCAATTGATAAGAAGAATAGTAATAACTCATCTTCCAGCTTCTTTCTGCCATTTTAACCACATAATTTGTATCAGTTAAATCTGTTTCAATGATATAGCAACCAGTTTGATCAACTTCTTCCATTTCCTTAGAATACACTTTGATTTCATTATCCTTTTGTTTATAGAAAACAGTATCATGGTATGTAGACTCAAATGAATCGTCTATCTTAAACTTTTTAACCTTTTTGATTAATAAATAGTTTTCTTTGGATTCCTGTTTTTTATGAAGCTGTATTTCAATATCATGAGGATATCGCTCTAAAACATATTGTTGAATAGAATTAGGATTAATATCCAATTCATTGTCATATGAAAGAGGAATACCTCGAGAATCAAACAAATACTTTAAATGTGCAATTTTATTATGACCTTTTGTGAAAATATCAAAAGCATCTTCAACTAACACTTTATGACCATGACCATAAACTCTTTCAACAGCATCAAAGATATACTTTTGAATTGCAGTTGATTCTTTTCCAATTTGGATTAATGATTGATACCCTTCTTTTAAAGTCCATCCACTATAGTTCAATAATTTTTGTGAAGTAAGATATTCTTGTTGGCCATCTCCGATTAACATCGCATAAACAATATCGGAAAATATCGAATTCAAATCACTCTGAATACGATACTTTTGTTTAATATAGTCCATTAAATCATTCAATTTTAATTCATTATAAATTTTCTGTAAAAACAGATAACCAACATTAAAATGAGTATTGTTTTCAACTGGAACAATTTTGTCATCCGATAATACATAGATATTTTTCATTTTAAGTTCCATGTTTTCTCTTAATCTTTCATCCAGCATAACTTTTCGATACAAAGAAGCATGTAAATCAAATTTATTATAGTTTATTAAATAATCTTGTTTTTCATTTGTCGTAAATAAACGATCTAGATAGTGGATATCACCATCTCCATAAAACATATAAACTAAACCTGAGATTTCATCTAAAGAATATGCACGTGCAAAGACTTGTGCATCCGGGTATTCACTTAATTTTTTATAAAAATCAGCTGGTTCATAATGTATACAAGTTCCCATAACTTCTCTCCTATTTTAAATAATCTAATAAATTTTCTTCCATTTTGAAAAGTCCCATACAAACCATTTCAAAGTCTTCAATGTGTTTTCCACAGATTTCCATTAAATCGGATTGCGCTTGATCAATATCCATACAAATAGAATCAGCTTTTGATGTTAACTGAATCAAGGAACCTTTATGATTAAAATTTATATACTCTTTATTATGCAGTATCTGTATTGAAAACAATACAGATGCCTCACTTAAATGTGTATAATCCACAATAGCTTTCACATCATCGATATGATTCGATTGATATAAAGCATCCAGTACTTTCATATCACGAAGTTCCAATTGATATTTATCCGCAATCGGATTTAATAAACGTTCATATACCTTATTCAAATAATAAACCATATCCATCACATTAGATGATTTAGAATCATTGTACGTTAAAGGACTTATCTCTTCCCCTACTTTTTTAGTAGTTGGCAGAATAGGACTGGCAAATTCATCGTGTGCATATGAAATTAAGAAAGTTGAAATCGATGCTCTTTGATTCCGATATTCTTCTTCGTTTAAAACTTGGCGAAAGAATGAATCATAATAATTAAAAACATAGGATTTCATTTTCATAATATTGTGTAGATTTAAGTTTTGTGCAACCAAGGAGCCTTCTGTTTTTACATAGTAGTAAATTGGAATGTTTAAAGGCGCAATTGTAGTACAATGAAGTAAGTATTCCATATTGAAAATAAAATCTTCACAATAACTCAAAGAAGGATCCATACGAAGATGGAACTGGTCAATGATTGATTTTTTAAATAACTTATTCCATAAAACTCCATAATAATAATCAGCAGGAGCATCTTTCATATAATTCGCAAATTCTTTTAAAGATAAAACCTCATTGGATACAATACTTCCTTTTTTTGATAAGTTGTCACCAACAACACGATAAAAATCTGCAATGACTAAATCAACGTTATTCTCTTCCATGCATCTTACTAACTCTTTTGTAGAATTTAAAGTCATCCAGTCATCTGCATCCAAAAATTGAATGTATTCTCCCTTTGCCAGATCTAAAGCCATGTTTCTTGTTGTGGAAACACCCGAATTTTCTTTATGAATTACATGAACTCTTTGATCCGTAATAGAATCCAATATATTTTTTGTACCATCTTTGCTTCCATCATCCATTAATAGTAGTTCGAAATCTGTATACTCCTGGTTAAGGATGCTGTCAACACACCGTTTAATAACCTTTTCGGCATTATACACAGGAACTATAATACTTACTTTTGGCATGAAATCACCTCTGTTTTTTCATTTTAACATAGAAAAAGATATCACAAGGATATCTTTCTAAATTATTTATTTAAAATTTTGTAACAGCGATCACATAATCCTTCTTCATTCGTTGAAGCAGTAATGTTCCAGCATCGAGGACAAACACAACCTTGTGCCTTTTCAACTTCAATATTGAATTCTCCTTCTTTTACTGTGCAATCGGAAACAATCAACCATTGTTTAACAGAAGGTAATAATTCTTCCATTAAAGCTTTTGTATCGGCATCACAAGTAATCGTCAATGCAGCTTCCAATGACTTACCAATTGTTCCTGCCACACGAGCATCTTCTAATGCTTTTAAGACAGCTTTACGAACATCAAATAATGTTGTCATCTTTTCTTTTAAATCAGAATCAACATAAAACTCTAATGGAGCAAATGAAGCTAAATGAATAGATTCACTTTCAAAGTGCATATAATCATTAATTTCTTCACAAGTATGGCATAAAATTGGTGCCCATAACTTCGTTAAAACATCACAAGCAGTAAATAATACAGTTTGTACTTCTTTACGAACAATTGAATCTGTGTCTTCAATGTAAAGAATATCTTTTGTGTAATCCAAATAGTAAGCACTTAGTTCATTGGTCATTAAATTCGTTAACATAGAAACAACATCACTAAAACGATACTCGTTATACGCTTTAATGCATGCATCCATCGTCTCTTGAAGACGAATTAAGATGTATTTATTCAAATCACTTAAATCACTTAAAGGTAAGCAATCTTTAGATGTAAAGGTATTATTATCTAAGTTAGCCATTAAGAATCTAAATGTATTACGAACTTTACGATAGTTTTCTGATACTTGTTTTAAAATCGTTTGACCCATTGAAGCATCCGCTTGATAATCAACACTACATGCCCATAGACGTAAGACATCGGCTCCTTGTTTTGAAGTAATTTGCGCTGGAGCAACCGCATTCCATAAGGATTTAGACATTTTTTGACCTTTTTCATCCATTACGAAACCATGACTTAATACTTGTTTATATGGTGAACATCCGTGTACAGCAACACCAACAATTAAAGAAGAGTTAAACCATCCACGATATTGGTCACTTCCTTCAAAATACAGATCGGCAGGATATCCCAATCCTCTTTGTTCCATGGCACCTGTATGAGAAGAACCACTATCAAACCAAACATCCATCGTATCTTGTTCTTTTGTGAAAATACCATTAGGTGAATGAGTAGAAGTATATCCTTCTGGTAATAAATCTTTTACATCTCTTTCAAACCAAACATTTGATCCATATTCTTTGAATAAAGCAGCTACGTGATCAAAGATTTCTTTATCCATTAGTGGAGTTCCATCTTCTCCATAGATAATTGGAATAGGTACACCCCAAGCTCGTTGTCTAGAAATACACCAGTCACCACGATCGGCAATCATGTTGTGCATTCTTTGTTCACCCCATGCAGGAATCCAGTCAACAGAATGGATTTCATCTAACAATTCTTGGCGAATTTTATCAATTGAGGCAAACCACTGTGTTGTGGCTCTGAAGATAATAGGTTTCTTAGTACGCCAGTCATGTGGATAACTATGTGTAATAGATGATAATTTCAATAAAGCTCCAATTTCATCCAGTTTTAATGTAACTGTTTTATTAGCATTATCGAATGAAGCAGATACATATTGGCCAGCTAACCATTCTCCACAGTCATCCATCATTCTACCTTGTTCATCAACATTACAATAAACAGGTAAACCATATTTCATACCAATCACAAAGTCATCCGCACCAAATCCAGGAGCTGTATGAACACATCCAGTACCAGCATCGGCAGTGACATGTTCTCCACACATAACCAATGATTCTCTTTCAGGATATAAAGGATGAACGCAAGTAATGTATTCTAATTCTTTTCCAGCAAAACGGTTGATTACTTCGTATTCGTTGATTCCAAATTCTTTACAAAGATCATCCACCATTTCATCCAGCATGACTAAATTGCCTTTTTCTGTTTTTACTAAAGCATATGTAAAGTTTGGATGAACAGAAATTCCTAAGTTTCCAGGAATTGTCCAAGGAGTTGTTGTCCAAATCACAAAATAATCATCATTTGTCAAAACACCTTTTCCATCTTTTACCTGGAATTTGACATAGATTGTCGGACTCTTTACATCTTTGTATTCAACTTCTGCTTCTGCAAGTGCAGATTCACTAGATGGTGACCAATAAACTGGTTTTAATCCTTTATAGATCAAGCCTTTCATGGCCATAATTCCAAATACTTCAATTTGTTTTGCTTCAAATTCTTTTTGAAGAGTAATATATGGATGATCATAATCACCAATCGAACCTAATGCTAAAAATCCTGCTTTTTGTTTTTCTACTTGTTCTAAAGCATAGTCATAACAAATCTTTCTGAATTCAGCGATTCCCATTTTTTTACGATCATAGCCTAATTTTGTAACAGCTGTTTCAATAGGTAAACCATGTGTATCCCAACCTGGAATATATGGAATCTTATATCCTTCCATATATTTAGATTTGTTGATCACATCTTTTAAAATCTTATTTAAAGCATGTCCCAAATGAATATCTCCATTTGCGTAAGGAGGTCCATCATGTAAAACGAATGGTTGTGCTCCTTCTCTTTGTTCTAACATCTTTTCGTAAAGATGCATTTCTTGCCATCTTTTTTGAATTCCTGGTTCTTTTTTCGCTAAATTTCCACGCATTTCAAAACCAGTCTTTGGCATGTGTAATGTTTCTTTGTAGTCCATAGTCTCATCCTTTCTTAAACATAAAAAAAACGTCCTGTTCTAAGGACGTCATAAACGCGGTACCACCTTAGTTTTCATAATAATATGAACACTCAATCTCGATAACGGCGAATCCGGATTTTCTTACTTAATTGGGAAAATCAGCTCAAAGTGATATTTTATGAAATCTCATAAAGCTTTGCACCACCCAGCTTTTCTCTAATATGAGTGTAATCATAAAACGCGTCTTTTTCTTTGCTTATACAAATTTATTAAAAATACAAATCAGTCGATTCTTTTTTGTCGTATTGGAAATCTCTTTAAATTGAAACTTTCCAACTCTTCGAATCGAAACAACATCATTAAAGCACAATTGTTTATTTTCTTCAAGTTCAATATCATTGACTTTAATCAATCCTTGCTTAATTTTTGTAGCCGCATCACTTCTAGAACAATGCGCTAACTGAGCAATAATGGCATCCGCACGAGTACTCGATACAATAATCTGAATTTCTTCCATCATTAAAGCATGGAGTTCTACATGACTTGTGATTTGAAAATGCACAGGACATCGTCCAATCAATGTACAATGATCCATTATATACTCACTGATTTTTTTCTTACAGAAAACATAAAGACGATTCTGGTCAACAACAAAATCACCTAACTGGTTTCTTTCTATCCCTAAATGCATCAATGCACCTAGGATGTCTCTATGGCTTAATTCTTTAAAGTGAGAATTGTATTCAGAGACCAGACAAACAACATCCGATTGTATAGTATAGTCATCTTCCTGGATAATCGCCACTTTACGAATCGCATTATCAAATCCACCATCAAAAACAACATTGATTTCTTTTGGCTTGATTTTCAATAAAATATCTTGTTCAGATAACGATAAAAAAGAGGTCACAACTGGTCTTGCGCGCGTATGAACCAATTGGAATTGGTCACGCATAGAAGCAATAAACAGTTCATGACCTTTATAGTTAAAATTATCTGAATTCTTTACATTATTCAGCATCTTCGAAATCGTCTGGACTTCCAAGATTAATAGAACCTTGAACACCAATTTGTGATGGTGAACATAAGATTACGTTTTGACCAACTTTTTGGATCTTACCATCTAAGGCAAAAACAACACCAGTTAAGAAGTCAATTGTACGTTGTGCATAATCACGATCTAACTTATGTAAGTTAACAACAACAGCACGTCCTTCTTTTAAACGTTGTCCTACTTCTTCAGCTTCCCCAAAGCTTCTTGGTTCGAATAAAACCATCTTTGTATTTGAATTCAAAGTAGCGCTTTTAGCTTTTGGTCTTTCATAACGTGTTTGACTTTCCCCTTCAATTGCAGCAGCTTGTGCAGGAGTAGCTTCAACTACTTCATCTTCTTCAACATATTCGTCATCATCTTCGATTGGAGTAACGAAGTCTTTAACTTTATCCATAAATCCCATAGGAAAAACCTCCTTTTACGAGTTGTATTATAACATAATTCAGAGTTTTTAAAAGACAAATGAAGGAAACTTTTTTAATTTTCTAAAAAATAAATCATTTTGCCGTATTTATTTAAACATTTCATCAAAAAAAGGTATCGATTGATACCTTATTCTGTTTCAATTAAACCATAACCTCCCATTTTACGTTTGTAGACAACCGCAATTTGTTTGGTTTCATCATCAATATAAATATAGAAATCATGTCCCAATAATTCCATATTCATAATCGCATCATCTAAATCCATTTCTTTAGGAACAATTGATTTTGTCTTAACTTCTTCATCCTCTTCTTGTTCATACTCTTCAGCCAGGAAAGCTTCGGACAAAGAATTTCTATGTTTCTTTTCCAATCTTGTCTTTTGACGACGAATTTGATCTTCTAACTTATCAACGACTTTATCAATCGCTGCATATAAATCATCATCAACAACCTCAGCACGTAATATCGCAAATTTTGTTGGTATTGTCACCTCAATTTTCTGTTTTGTTGGATATGTACGAATTAGTACATTTGCGCAATCTTGTTCGCTAACAATAATGTACTTATCCAATCCATCTAATTTTTTTGTGATTCTATCCGAAATAGCTTGCGTAACGGATATGTTTTTACCTACAATATTAACTTTCATTGTACGTACCTCCTTTAAATCTTTACTTAATCATAAAAAGAAGTACGTATCGTGTCATTTCAAGAACCAACTTAGACAAAATTAAAGCCAATTTGGACATAAAATTAATTTTAATGATGGAATAAACGAATACCCGTAAAACACATTGCGATATTATATTTGTTGCAGGTATCGATTACCTGTTGATCACGAACGGAACCACCTGGTTGTGCAATGTAAGTTACACCACTTTTATGTGCTCTTTCTATATTATCACCAAATGGGAAAAAGGCATCCGAACCCAATGAAACATTGGTGTTTTGAGAAAGCCATGCTTTTTTCTCTTCTGGTGTAAATACCTCTGGTTTTGTCGTGAAGACTCTTTGCCATTCCCCATCGGCTAAGACATCCATATATTCATCCCCAATGTATAAATCAATCGCATTGTCACGATCCGCTCTTTTAATATCTTCTTTAAATGGAAGATTTAATACTTTTGGACATTGACGTAAATACCAGTTATCGGCTTTTTGACCAGCTAAACGTGTACAGTGAATACGAGATTGCTGGCCAGCTCCAATTCCGATAGCTTGTCCATCTTTGACATAACAAACTGAATTTGATTGCGTATATTTTAATGTGATCATGCTGATTTTTAAATCAATCAATGCACTTTCTGGAATGTCTTTATTATTGGTTACAACATTTGAAAATAATTCATCATTCATAACTAAATTATTACGTCCCTGTTCAAAAGTAATACCAAACACTTCTTTATGCTCAATTGGCGCAGGTACATATTCAGAATCAATTTGAATCACATTGTAATTGCCATTCTTTTTTGATTTTAAAATTTCTAAAGCTTCATCTGTATATCCTGGAGCAATAATTCCATCGGACACTTCCCTTTTGATTAAAAGAGCGGTATCTTTGTCACATACATCACTCAAGGAAATAAAGTCACCAAAACTTGACATACGATCCGCTCCACGAGCTCTTGCATACGCACAAGCAATTGGCGACAATTCTTCAAAATCATCCACCCAATATATTTTCTTTAAAACATCACTTAGCGGTTTTCCAACAGCTGCTCCTGCTGGAGAAACATGTTTAAAAGATGTTGCAGCTGGTAAACCTGTTGCTTCCTTTAATTCTTTAACAAGTTGCCAGCCATTTAAAGCATCTAATAAATTAATGTATCCAGGCTTTCCATTTAAAATTGAAATTGGTAAATCTGAACCATCGCTCATATAAATCTTAGATGGTTTTTGGTTTGGATTGCATCCATATTTTAATTCAAGTTCTTTCATCTACTTATCCTCCACAAAATTATTATAATCATTTACTGCCAAATGAAAACAAAAAATAGGATGTTTCCATCCTATAAAATATAAAAGAATAAAATCACAAAGATACCTAACGCAATACGATAGTATCCAAACTTTGTGAAATCATGCGAACGAACATAAGATAATAAACTACGAATCGCAAATAAACTGACAATAAATGCAACAGCGGTTCCTATAATCAATAAAAACAATTGACCAATAGAAAATAATCCCACTTTCATAAAGTACTTCACAATTTTCAATAAACTCGCTCCTGCCATCACCGGTATGGCAATAAAGAAAGAAAATTCACTGGCAACATATCTAGAACAACCACACTGCAGTCCACCCAAAATGGTCGCTCCTGAACGTGAAGTTCCCGGTATTAGTGCAAGACACTGAAAACAGCCAATTTTTAATGAAGTAATAGGATCTAATCTTTCTAATTTTGTGATTTTAGGCTCTTTTGGATGTTTTTCAACCACAATAAAGATAATACCATACGCAATTAAAGTTACCGCGATCACAAAATTTGCACTTAAAACATCGTCTATTAAATCATTTAATAAAACGCCAAATATACCAGCTGGAATACAACCAATTAAAACATTGATCCATAATTGAAAGGTTTGTTTTTTCTGTTTTGCACTTTTTTCTGCATCCCATGGATTTAATTTTGCGAAATATAAATATAAAACAGCTAAAATACTACCAAATTGAATCACAACCTTAAATACATCAAAGAATTCAGCAGGACTCATAGGCCAGATACTATCAAAAAGGATTAAATGACCTGTGCTACTAATTGGTAACCATTCCGTAATTCCTTGAATAATTCCAAGGACAATCGCTTTTAAAATTTCAAATAAATAGCTCATGCTTAATTCCCTTTCTTGGCGTATTCATGGACGAAATTCTTATAGATTTCACCTCGTACTTCATAGTTTTTAAATTGATCAAAACTAGAACAAGCCGGACTAAGTAAAATGGTGTCACCTGGTTGCGCAAATTGAATGGCTTGATCAAAAGCTTCTCTCATCGTTTCACATGATGTTTGATGAGTAAAAATTTCTTTAAAGGCATCTTTAGTTTGTCCAAAAGAGAAACAATGTTTCACTTTATGATCGTATTGTTTCATATCATCAAAAGAAATATGTTTATCTTTTCCACCACATAAAAGAATTAAATCGGACTCAAATGCACTAAGTGCAGCACAGGCAGAATGAGTATTCGTCGCTTTTGTATCGTTATAGAAACGTACATCATTTACCGTATCAACATACTCAATACGATGCTCAACTCCTTTAAAGTTTGAAATAACATCTTGAATATCTTTTAAAGAAATACCCATTTTATAAGCCATACAGGCAGCCATCATCGCATTTCCACAATTAAATCCACCAACTATTTTTAAATCATGAATGTTAAATAATTGTACATCTCTAAAATAAGCATAATCCCCGTTTATAAATAAATCGACATCTTTTCTTTTAAGTGAGAAATCAATCACTTCACACGGAATGTTGGTAGCATATTTCATGATGTTTTCATCATCTACATTGCGTATAAAAGCATCCTTTTTATCACAATTTTCATAAATCTTCATTTTTGAAGAATAATAATCTTCTAATGAATCCATATAATCTAAATGATCTGGCGCTAAATTAGAAACCACGCTAATAACGGGCTTAAACGTTTCCATTCCCAATAGTTGGAAATTACTTAATTCAATCGCAATATTCATATCTGTATCTGGATATTGAAGAACGCATTCGCTTAATGGAGTTCCAATATTTCCTGCTGTTAAAGCATTTCCTTTTTTATTCAGCATTTCATATAATAGAGTTGTGATGGTTGTCTTACCATCTGTTCCCGTAATCGCTCCATAATGAAATTTAGGTGCAAAACGATATCCAATCTCAATTTCCGTATAAATGGATGCTCCAAGATCTTTATAGTATTTAACCAATGGAGCTCGATATGGAATTCCAGGATTTTTCACAATAAATGCATATTCTTTTTCTTTTAAAGATTCAGGGTGACCTTCATCAAAAACTTCAATCCCTAAGTCAATTAGTTCTTGTTTGTTCTCGATGACTTTCATATCTGTTAATACGACATGATAATTATGTTTTACTAATAATTTACTGACGGCTACACCACTACGAGCAGCACCAATCACTAAGACATTTTCCATACTAAATTACTCCTAAAATTAAACCAATAAAGGCCAATATAAAGCCTGCTTTATAAAACAATTTAACAACTTCGACTTCTGACATCCCACCTTTTTCAAAGTGATGATGTAAAGGAGCCATACGGAAGATTCTTTTCTTTGTACGTTTATAATACGTTACTTGAATAATAACACTTAATGTTTCAGCAACAAAAACACCACCAATAATGACAAGTAGAATCTCTTGTTTCAAAACCATGGCAACAGCAGCGATTAATCCACCTAATGCCAAAGATCCTGTATCACCCATAAAAATTTGAGCTGGATGTTTATTAAACTTCAGATATGCAAGTAATCCACCTTCCACACAACCTAAGAAAGTAACAATACTGAAAGAAGATTGACGATAGGCAAAGACAATAAATGGAATTAATGCAATACACATAAGTCCGGCGCACAATCCATCTACCCCGTCGGTTAAATTAACCGCATTGCTTTCGGCTGTAAACATGATAAAGATTAATATAAAGTATAAAATCCCAATAGGAATCGCTACATGAAATACAGGAATCCATAATGTTGTTTCCATGTTTAAAGAATATAGAATATAGAAAACAACAGCTAATATTGACTGCATACCAAATTTATATATAGGTTTTAGTCCTGTATTATCTTTTTGAACAACAATAATGTAATCATCAATAAAGCCAATGATTCCATATCCAACAAATGCTAACATTAAGACAATGGCATAAAAATCAAAGGAAGCCAATTTACAAATACACAATAGAATGTAAACAAGAACAGGTCCTACAATAAAGGCAATTCCACCCATAGTAGGTGTTCCATTTTTCTGTATATGAGATTCCAAGTAATTTTCTTCATGACGTTCTGTTTGACCAAACTTGACTTTATGAAGAAATTCAATCAATTTAGGCATACATAATACAATAAGTATGTATGTAACAATAAAACCAACTACAATACCAAATCCTGTTTGCAGTGTCATAGTATCCTCTCCAATCACTTTCTCATTATAGCATTCTATATTCTTTTCAACAAACTTAAATTTTCTCTTGAAATATGAGTAAGTGAATGATATTATTATTAAGCGATTGCGTAATAGACAAAAATAAAGGAGGACAGGTAACATGTCAAGAAAATGCGAAGTATCTGGTAAAGGTCCTTTAACTGGAAATAGACGTTCTCACTCAATGCATGCAACAAAACATAGATGGAATGTTAATTTACAACAAGTCACTATCAATGGAGAAAAGAAGCGTGTGAGTGCTCGTACATTAAGAACTCTAAAAAAACAAGGAGTTATTTAATCTAGGACAAACAAAAGAACCAATTAAATTGGTTCTTTTTTTATTCTTTTAATAATAATATGTGTTTGGGGTTTACATTAATATGAGTAGGTACTTTAAATTCATGTTCTTGAATTGACTTGTCTACTTTCCACCATATTCCATTTTCCAATAATATTTCCCATTCAAATGGTAATTCTTGAATATGACTTGATTTAACTGATATACAATTTAAATCACTATGAACACACGAAATAAAATCATGTGCACGAATTCCAATATGAGTAGAATCTAAAATTTTTTCATTTACTTCTAATTCGATATTCCAATCCAGCGCTCGACAATGAAAGTCATCAATTTTTTCAATACGAGAAATATTCTTACAGCCAGTTAATCGAGCGACTGTTACTGTTTTTGGATTTTCAAATACATTGTTTGTTGTATCTTTTATCAGAACTTTTCCTTTATCTAGAATCATTAATTCATCACATAACTGAAATGCTTCATCACGGTCATGTGTAACTAATATAGAAACACCTTTAAAATCTTTTAAGACATCGGATAATTCCAAACGTAGTTTTTCTTTTAAAAAAGTGTCCATAGCACTAAATGGCTCATCCAATAAAATAATATCCGGTTCATAGGCAAGAATACGAGCCAACGCCACCCTTTGTTGTTGACCACCCGATAATTGTCTAGGATATCGTTCTTCTAATCCTTCTAATCGAAATTTTTGAATTAAGCTCTGAACTCTTTCAAGATTTTTATTTTTTAATCCGATAGAAATATTTTTTTCTACTGTCATATTTGGAAATAATGCATAATTTTGAAATAAATATCCAACATTTCTTTTTTGTGGTTTTAAATTGATCTTGTTTAAGGAATCATAAAATACAATTTTATTTTCATTAACTAAACAAATTTTTCCCCTATCTGGATTAACAATTCCGGCAATAGATTTTAAAGTCATGCTTTTTCCACAACCCGATGCTCCTAAAATACCTAAACAACCTTTTTCTATTTCAAATTGCACATCCAAATCAAATTCTTTTAATTTCTTATGAACATCTACTTTTAACATCATTATCTCCATTTCTTTTCGTTTCGAATGGAAATAAAATCCATTATAAATACAGCGATAAACGCTATAATCACTATAACAATAACATATTGATAAGCATTATCCATATTCCCAGCTGCTACTTCAGAATACACAGCAATAGGTAATGTTCTAGTTTTTCCCATGATATTTCCTGCAATCATAGAAGTAGCTCCAAATTCTCCAAATCCTCTTGCAAAGGCAAGAATTCCACCACTAATGATTCCAGGTAAAGCGTTAGCCAATAAAATTTTTCGGAATATCTGCCATTCACTCATTCCTAAAGTTCTGGCTGCATCCAATAGATTTGAATCCACTTGTTCAAAAGCACCACGAGCAGAACGATACATCAATGGAAAGGACATCACAAAAGCAGCTAATACAGTTGCCGACCATGAAAAGGCAATTTTATATGCAAAGAAATCAAGAAAAAATTTACCTATAGGTCCTCGAACACCAAAAATATACAATAAGAAAAAGCCAACAACAGTAGGTGGTAAAACCATAGGGAGTGTAAAGATACCATCTAAAACGATTTTTACTGTATTATTTTTTAATCTTAAAATCAGCCATGCAACAAGCAAACCAACAAAGAATGTGATTAATATAGAAACACAAGCTGTTTTTAATGAAATGATAACAGGTGTCCAATCCATTGAGAGTCCTTTCTATTTATTAATTGTAAATCCGTATTTTTCAAATATAGCTAGAGCTTCATCTGATTGTAAGAATTCTAAGAATGCACTAGCTGCATCTGAATGTTTTGTATTTTTAAGAATCGCAACTGGATAAATTGCTTTTGATACAGAATCAGCAGGTGCTTCACAAATAACAGTAACTTTATCATTTGATAAGGCATCTGTTGAATATACAATACCACAATCAGCATTTCCACTTGCAACTTGTTCTAATACTTCCGTAACTTTTCCAGCATAAGTAATATTATCTTGAATCGAATCCCATACATTTAAATTTGTTAATGACTCTTTTGCATAGGTTCCTGCAGGAACTGATTCAGGATCACCTAAAGCAATGATTTTACCATCTTCTAAATTAGCTAAATCCTCAAATGATTTCAAACCTAAATCTGAATCATTAGGAACAATTAATACAATTTTATTTTCCAATAAGTCAACACGAGTATCCGTATTAATATAATCCTCTTCTGTTAAAGCATCCATATTTTTTGTATCAGCTGACATAAATACGTCTGCATCTAATCCACCAATAATTTGGTCTTTTAATTTTCCACTTCCGTCATAAACACCTGATACAGTAACATTTGAATATAATTCATTAAACATTGGAATTAAATCATTTTCATATGCATTCTGCAAACTTGCTGCAGCCGCAACAATAATTGTTTGTTCCTCTAGTTCAACTTGATTGGTATCAGTTGTTTGATTTGAAGAACATCCAGATAACATGGATATAGCGAGACCTGTAGCTAATAACCCTTTAAAAATTTTTTTCATAAGTTCATTTCCTCCTATATTTTATTGAATGCGTTCGTTTTTTACAAACCTATCGATAGCAAAAATAAAGAAAATCCTTTATTTTCTAGCACACTCCCCTGCACTACCGCGTAAAATTTTTAAGCCATGATCTAACGCATTCAAAATAAAACCTAAATTTTCTTTTACTGCCTTGGGACTTCCAGGCAAATTTATAATTAAAGTCGATTTACGAATCACTGAAACACCACGAGACAACATTCCTCTATCCGTAATCTGACAAGACTTCATACGCATATATTCTGAAATGCCTGGAGCATTTCGATCCATTACTTCAAGTGTTGCTTCCGGTGTCTGATCTCTTAAAGAAAAGCCTGTTCCTCCGCTTGTTAAAATCAAATCCACTTGTCTTTGATCGGTCAAACGAATCAATTCTTTTTTTAACATTATTGGTTCATCAGGAATCAAAAGCATTTCAACGACTTCATATCCTGCTTCCATCAACATATCTCTAGCAACAGGCCCACTTAAATCTTCTCTTTCTCCTTTAAATCCTTTATCACTTAACGTTATAATAGCGGCCTGAAATGGGCGACTATCACTTGGTAATTCCCCTTTTACTTCCATACCTGGCATAATTTCTCCTTCTTTTAAGACTTTGGCAAAGACACCTTCTCTAGGCATAATACAATCACCGACTCTATGAAATATTTGGCAATGAGAATGGCATTCTTTTCCTATTTGTGTCATTTCTAAAATCACATCTCCAATATAAAATTTTGTTCCAACTGGGCAATGTTTAAAATCAATTCCTTCAATTAATAAATTTTCTCCAAAATCTCCATCAACAACATTTCCACCCTTCGCATTAAAATCCAATACTTTATCATAAGATAAAAGACTCACTTGCCGATGCCAATTTCCAGCGTGTGCATCCCCTACAATTCCATGATTAATTTTAAAATAGGCTTTATCCACAGGTCTTTTGATAGTACCTCTTTTTTCAGAAATGCAAATAGCCTTAACAATTCCCTTCATCTTATCCTCCAATAGAATTCATACTTTTGGTTTCAGAAACTAAATTCTCATCCTCAAAACAATGCTCTCTAGGTTTATTAAAGATACATGTTTTTATAATATCTAGATAATCCAAATGATTTCGTAGATATTCTTTTAGATTCACACTTGTTTCATAACATAAACAAGGTTTTAATTCACCAATAGATGTCAAACGAATTCGATTACATGAATCACAAAATTTTCCGTGAATCGCACTAATAAAACCAATAGATCCTTTAAATCCATCAATTTTATAATAAACAGCCGGTCCATTTCCATGAATTTGATCATCTTTTGTTAATAAATATTTAGAATTAATTTTATCTATTAATTCTTTATGACTGATTGTCTTAAAATATTTACCATAACCAATAGGCATCACTTCAATAAAACGAACATCAATATTATGATTTCTAGAAATTTCAATTAAATCGAAAATATAATTCTCATCACATTCTTTTGACAATTTGCATAAATTCAAAGAAACCACATTTAGTTTCAACTTAAT
>R14__coassemble_624_pt1 | contig 22805 bp, 20 predicted proteins | sample R14__metabat2_low_PE_009 | metagenome-assembled genome bin R14 | reverse complement strand
AAATATTAAGAAAATATGCGCTGAATTGAATATAAATCTATCGAATAAAGAATTTCATTGTAAGGGTTCTTTTGGACCGTTTGAAAAACATCATCCTAATCAACAAGATGTGATTCATGCGATGGACTGGGCTAAGGATTGTATAAAATGATAGAGACTATAAGACAATTTCTACAAACATCAAGAATGCAAGGCTTTTTAGTTATCGCTTTGATATTCTTTTTAAATGTATTATTCATTCAGTTTTTGCATAATAAATATCCTAACTCCAAAGTAAAATGGACAATTGGAATAGGTGGAAGCTCAAAAAATAAATCGAATAAAAAAGATTCCGACCATCATGACCGTTCAAGTGGTGGAAGTTCAAGAGGATCTGGTGCAGGTAAAAGATAATAAGGTTTAAAAGACCTTATTTTTTTATGCTATAATTAGTCAATGCTAACAAATGACATTGAATTTAAATTAAAAAAGGCGCAGGAGTATAATCAAAAACATGCCTATACTTCATGTAAGAAATATTTTCAGGAAAAAAGAATAGGAAAGTATCCTTGCTTAGTAATTCCTAAAAAGTCAGATAAAGCAATTCTTTTTATTCATGGTGGTATGAATAATTGTTGGGATTCGGAATGTTTGATTGCTAGATGGTATGCCTATTATTCATCAATGGAAGTATGGTATCCTATTTATCCAGCTTGTACAGAAGTTTCTATTGTGAAAACGATTCATGCTTTATATGATGTTTATAAGGAAATGCTTAAAAAGTATGATGCATCTAAAATCGCAATCATTGGAGACTCTTTTGGTGGAATGTATGCTTTTGAAATACTGCATTTGATCAATACATATCATGAAGTTTCCATGCCACAACTATTAATCGCAAATTCACCAGCTGGCTTTCCTAAAGACGAAATAGGCTGGAATCAGATGAAGCAATACTCAAAATTTGATTTCATGATTTCTTTACAAGATATGAAGCTGAGTATGGAGTTGATAAAAACATTTGGATCTATTCCAGATTATGCTTTATATCCAACTTGTCAAAACTTTTCAAATGCTTGTCAAACATATGTTTACTATACGCGTGAAACATGTGCAGGAAATGCTGTAGAATATGTAAAAGCCTATAAAAAATGTGGAAGTAAGGATAAAATGCATATGCATATAAAACCACATAGAGCGCATGGTTTTAGCTGTATGCCAATTTTTAAAGAGTACAAAGAACAAATACAGCTATTAAAGGGAATGTGATTCTCTTTTTTTGTGGTATGATGAGTCCATTGAAAGGAATCATTATGAAAGATATTGAGTATATATGTGAGTTTGCCTGTCAGTTAGGAATGGGAATTCTTTCCAATGGTGGAACTTTAGAAAGAGCTAATGATAAAATGACTCTAGTGTGCCAAAGCTATGGATTAAAAGATATTAGTATTTTTTCTTTGAGTAGTATTTTAATATTAAGTGCAAAAGATGCAGATGGATTTACATGCTCTAGACAAATCAAGGTGAAATCCAATGGAATCCACGTTGAAAAACTAAACCGATATAATGCTTTGGCTTTTCAGGTATGCACACAAAAGCCTAAACCGGAAACCTTAATGCCTAATCTAGAAAAGATGGGAACAGTTTTGTTTGATTATACACCCACTATGACATTATTAGGTTTTTGTCTGGCATTGAGTTGTTTATGTCGTATGTTTGGAGGAAATATACAGGATCTTTTTTGTGTTAATATTTCAACAATTATTATGTATGTTATTTCAAATTTATTGAATTCACCAGGAATGAATCAAATTATTAAAAATTTTATTTCTATGTTTATAGCTGCTTCTTTGGCAATCTTTTATATTCATTTTGGAATAGGAAGGAATATAGAAGTGATCTTAATCACCAATGCCTTTATGATCATTCCAGGAATTCCTATGGTAAATGCGATTCGTAATATTTTACAGGGAAATGAAATGAATGGCATCATTGAATTATTAAAAGTTGTATTAGAAACTTTTGCGATTTTGATTGGAATTGTTTTAAGCTTTAAAGTATTTGGGGGATTATTATGATTAATAATATAGAAATTGTTGCTTTATCTTTTTTTGCATCCTTTGGCTTTGCGATGGTATTCCATATGCGAAGAGATTTTTTAATCTATGCAGGTCTTGCTGGTGCTTTGACAAGGATTGTTTATTTGATTTTGATGCAGATTACTGATAGTAGAGCAATTTATATTTGTTTGAGTGCTATGTTTGCATCTCTTTATGCATATGTTGTTTCGCAATGGAAATATACCCCTTCTACAATATTCTTTTATCCCGCTTTAATTCCTTTAATTCCAGGAGATCTTTTGTATTATACGTTGCAAGGATTAATTTTAAAAGATACGAATGCTTTTATAGTAAATGGACAAAATTTTATAGTTGCTTTATTTTGGCTGGGTATTGGATCCGTTGTGATAAGTTCTTGTCTATTTTATTGGAAAAAAATTAAAAGAATAAATCCATTGGAATTAAGACACCACTAAATAATGAAGAGGCTGTTCAGCCTCTTTTGTCTATTATAATTCTTTTCCGTTTGTTTTAATAACGTTTTGATACCAGTAGAAAGAATCCTTTGGGATTCGTTTACACTCTTTGATATCTGTATCAGTGCGATCAACATAGATGAATCCATAACGTTTACGAATTCCTTGATGTGTGGAAATCAAATCCATTGCTGACCAAGGGCAATACCCAATTAAATCACTTCCATCATTAATGGCTAATTGGCACTGTTTAATCATATCTCTTAAAAAATCAATACGATATGTATCGTGGATTTTTCCATCATCTGTTAATTCATCTGGGCATCCACATCCATTTTCAGTGATGATTAATGGTAGTTCATAACGATCATATAAGCGATCTAAAACAACACGCATCCCAATGGCATCTTGTTCCATACCATATTCAGATACTTCTAAATTTTGATTTCGAACGCCTTTATAAACTCCTGATAATACAAATGTAGTCATATCGTCTTTTCCACCATCATTACTCATCTGCATGCCTCTTGTTTCATCTTGTAAAGTAGCTGCTTCAACTGTTTTAGGAAAGTAGTAGTTTACTGAGATTAAATTCGCATTATTATTTTTGATGATTTCCATATCTTGTTGAGTGATATCGTCAGGAATAGCATCGTTATCTTCTAAGAAACGCCAGCATAAGCGGTTGTATTTTCCTTTGCAGGCTACATCCAAATAGTAGTAGTTTGTCAATGCATCCGAATCCATAACAGCTATTTGATCTTCTGGTTTAGAAGAAGCTGCATATGCAGGTGGAGTATTTACAGTAGGTCCAATCTTGGCATCTGGCCACATTTTTTGACAAATTCCAATTACTTTTGATTCAGCCACTAATTTATAATGAGCACATTGGGCAGCGTATTTAATTTGTTCGGATTTTGTTTTAAAGGGATGCAAATTGGATGCAAATGGACTCTTATCGGCATCAAAGATAATTTCCATGACAAATGAATTGTATTCGTTGTTTGTAGTCCAGTATTTAACACGGTCTCCAAATTCTTTAAAACAAACAGTACAATAATTTGAAAAGGCATCAATCATTTCTCTGGAATCCCATCCACCAAATTTTTTATCTAAATCAGCAGGTGTGTCAAAATGATATAAAGTGACAATGGGTTTAATTCCATACTTTAAACATTCATTAATCACTTCATTGTAGTGGTCAATGGCTTTTTGATTAACAGGACCAATTCCATCAGGGATAATACGTGTCCATGTGATGGAAAAACGATAAGCCTTAAATCCCATTTCGGCCATTAAGGCAATGTCTTCTTTAAAACGGTGATAATGATCCACTGTGTCTTTAAAAGAGGCTAGGTTTTCTGGTACAGGTCTTAATTCCATACTGGATGGTTTCTTTCCATCTTCATTATAAGCACCTTCACATTGAAAGGCGGAAGTGCTGGCACCCCATAAAAATCCATTGGGGAATGGTTTTAATGTTCTATATTCCATATATTCTCCTTTTGTATATAGTACGCTATCTAAATATATAATAATTATTCATATAATGAATGTCAATTGAACAGAAACATTTTTCATAATATGAAAAAGAGCGGTTTGTTTAAACCGTTCTTTACTTCATATTGAGTTTTTTCTTGTAGTTAGATCTTTCTTCTTTTGGTACACCTATGATCTCCATCGCTTGTTCCACACTGCTACCTGTATTGGTAACAACATTTTTGATGCAATTTAAAGTCGTATTCTCACTTGCCTGTTTTTCTCTTTTTTCTGCCTCTTCTTTTCGTATCACTTGATCTCCCCAAAGCTCAATAATTCCTTTTCCCATTTCCTCACCTCTAATTTCTATAAAGATTGAGTTATGCATTCGTCCACTGATTTCCAGTATAGAACTTACATTCTCTCTGTCTTCCTTATCCTCGTTCGCTAATGCTTCTAGTAAGAAGGCATCCATTTCTTGTTTGGTCTCATTTTTTGAAAGGGCTCTTAGTCCTTTATTGTCTGGCCCTATTTAAGCTGTATTGAAAAGGATTGTTTCCACTTACATAATAAATTCCATCCAACTTTTTTTCAATCTTTGCGTTTTGTCTTTTTAGTTCACTTATTAACTTTCTTGGGTATTCATCACGAATGATGGATAAGGTGATTTCATTAGAATCAATCTCATTGACTTTACTAGATGTTGCCTTATATAGACATCCATAAGCTAATAGCTTATAGAAAGTATCAATGTTTAGATGATCATACGGACTTTTATATTCAATAATATTATGTTCTTTAAAAATTCTTCCTATATCATTATCAATTTGAATATTCTTTTCCTTTTTTATAATCAGCATATCCATATGCAATGGTTCCTTGGATAATTGATATTCCCTAATAAATGTCAGATGTTCTTTATACTTTCTTAAATCATACTCAGTGGCAGAACAATAGGCTGGATGCCATGCTCGTTTTTCCATTTTTTCACCTCACTTTCTTATCTATTTCCACCATACAGATAGAAAGTGAATTCATTCTTAATTAGAAGAAAGTTTTATAAAAAAAATAAAAAACTATTTAGTAAATATGGTATTATTGAGCCTAGGAGTGTATAAATTATGAGAAGTGCTGGAATTTTATATCCAATTTTTTCTTTATCTTCAAAGTATGGAATTGGAACTTTATCAAAAGAAGCTTATGAATTTGTTGACTTTTTAAAAGAAGCTGGACAAACTTATTGGCAAATCTTACCAGTTGGGCCAACTGGTTTTGGAGATTCACCATATCAACCGGTATCTTGCTTTGCGGGGAATCCTTATTTTATTGATCTGGAAGATTTAATGAATCAAGGCTTACTGCAGTGGGATGAATTAAATAGTGTTGATTTTGGGTGGAATGTAGAATCTGTAGATTATGGTGCTCAATACAACAATCGTTATGTATTATTAGAAAAAGCTTATCGTCGTTTTCAGGCAAATGAAGATTTTTGGCTATTTGTGGAAAATGAAACGTATTGGTTAAAAGATTATGCCTTATTCATGACATTAAAGAAAATGCATGAAGGAAAGTCTTGGCTGGATTGGGATAAAAAGTATGCTCATACGAATAAAAAAGAATTGGAAAAAGTTGAGCAAGAAAATCAAGATATGATTCATTTCTATTATTTTCAACAATATGAATTTAACAGACAATGGAAACGATTAAGAGAATATGCTAATCAAAATGGAATTAAAATTATAGGGGATATTCCATTCTATTGCTCATTAGATTCTGCCGATGCATGGGCTCATCCTGAAGAATTTTTAATGGATAAAGAAGGAAAACCAAGTTATGTGGCAGGCACTTTGCCAGATGCTTTCAGTAAAACAGGTCAATTATGGGGTAATCCATTATATGACTGGAAGAAGATGAAAAAAAATAAGTATTCCTGGTGGATGGTTAGAATGGTTAGAAGTACGGATTTATTCGATGTGATTCGTATTGATCACTTCCATGGATTTGCGGAATATTGCGCTATTCCTTATGGTGATAAAACTGCTGAGTATGGTGTTTTAAAAGAAGGACCTGGTATGGATTTCTTTAATGAATTGTATAGAGAATTTCCTGACATTGAGTTAATTGCGGAAGATTTAGGAACCAACACCCCTGAAAAAGAAAAACTATTAGAAGATGCGAATATACCAGGAATGAAGGTTTTGCAGTTTGCTTATACTGGATGGAATCATGATAGCTATTATTTAACACATAATCATAAAAAGAATTGTGTGGTTTATACCGGTACTCATGATAATCCAACAAGTGCTGAATGGTTTCAATCTATCAACGAAGCAGATAAAAAATTTGTGGTTGGCTATGTGAATTCAGATATGTATAATGAAGGAAAATTTGTCTGGGACTTTATTAGAGAAGCTTATCGTTCAGTAGCTGATACTTGTATCATTCCTTTACAAGATTACTTAGTGAGGGGAAAAGAAGCTAGAATCAATACACCTGGTAGCATGGGAACGAATTGGCAATGGAGACTACAGCCTAATTTCTTATCCAAAGACTTAGCCAAAGCAATCTATGAATTAACAGATATCTATGGTCGTTTACCAAAAGTAGAAAAGAAATAATATGGAGCATCATAAGATGCTCTTTTTGAATATAAAATATTGAAATAAAGATACATTTTGTTTATTTTAGAATAGTAGGTGAGATTTTATGAGAAATAAATTGTTTATATGGATATCTGTTTTTATCTTATTGCTATCAACATTATGTTGTACAACAACATGTAAAGCACAGGATAATTCAACAACGGAAGTAACATTAGAAGATTTAAAAGGAAAAAGAGCAGGCGTTTTAACGGGTACTCCTCAAGAACAAATGGTAGAGGACAATATCGAAGATGCCCAGATTTTCTACTTTAATAGTTTTACAGATATTGCCCTGGCTTTAGAAGCAGGGAAAATTGATTTTTATGTCAATTCCACTATTGCTTTTCATATTATGCATGAAACTTATCCGGATTATATATATGTAGATAGCGTTTTAAGACAGTTTGATATTGGCTCTATTTTTCAAAAAAATGAATCTGGACAAGCTTTATGCAAGGAATTTAATACCTATATTTCTAAAATAAGTAAAGATGGAACTCTAGATTCTTTAAAAGAATACTGGTTATATCCAAATGATTGGGAAAATTTCGAAATTCCAACTAGTGGTGAAAAAGGTACCATTAAATTAGCAGTATGTAGTGCAAATACCCCATTTGCGATGGTATTAAATGGGGAGTATGCGGGATTTGATGTAGCCGTTATTGCTGGCTTTGCCAAGGAATATGGTTATGGATTAGAAATAGAAGATACGGATTTTGCAGGAATGCTTGCAGGAATTACGGCAGGTAAATATGATATGGCAGCTGGCCAATTAGCGTATACGGAAGAACGGGCTGAAAAAGTTTTATATTCTGATTTTTATTGTACCCAGGATATTGTACCTATTGTCAAAGCTTCTGACTTTGGAATTGAAACAAATCAGGTTACTGTAACATTAGATGATTTAGCAGGGAAAAGAGCAGGTGTTATTTCAGGTACGCCACAAGATGAAATGGTAGAAGAAAATATAAAAGATGCTCAAATTAATTATTATAATAATTTTTCGGATATTGCCCTGGCTTTAGAAACTGGTAAGATTGATTTCTATGTCAATTCAACCATTGCCTATCGAATGATGAAGGAAACCTATCCTGATAATATTTACGTAGATAGTATTTTGCGACAGTTTAATATTGGCTCTATTTTTCCAAAAACAGATTCAGGCCAAGCTTTATGTGAAGAATTTAATAAATATATAGCGAAAATCAGTGGAGATGGAACGTTAGATTCCTTAAAAGAATATTGGCTATATCCAAATGACTGGGAGAATTTTGAAATACCTGATACAGGTGAAAATGGTGTCATTAAACTTGGTGTTTGTTCTTCTAATACTCCTTTTGTGATGATGTTGAATAATGAATATGCGGGTTTTGATGTTGCGATTATTGCTGGCTTTGCCAAAGAATATGGCTATGGATTGGAAATAGAGGATACAGATTTTTCTGGCATGCTCTCTGGTATTGCGACAAGTAAGTATGATATGGCTGCTGGACAAATTTCTTATACAGACCAAAGGGCCGAAAATGTTTTATATTCTGATTTTTATTGTACCCAGGATATTGTACCAATTATTAAGGCTTCTGATTTTGGCATTGATACAAATTCAGAAGAAAAGGAGAATACTTTCTTTGATTCTTTTAAACGAACATTTTTAGACCAATCCAGATGGAAAACAGTCTTAAATGGACTATTGACTACTTTATTTATTACTTTCTTTGGCTTTGTACTGGCAAATATTTTAGGAGCCTTATTCTGTGCCATGTCTTTGTCTAAGTATAAGCTTTTACATATAGTATCGGATATCTATTCACGTCTGATGCAGGGATTACCAGTTGTTGTGATATTGATGCTTTTATATTATGTGGTCTTAGGACGAACCAAAATACCGGGTTCTATTGTTGCCATTATTGGATTTGGCCTGATTTTTGGCGCCTATTTGGCCCAACTATTTGAAGGTGGAATTAAAGGAATTGATATAGGACAATGGGAAGCATCCTTAGCTTTAGGTCTTACTAAAAAACAAACATTTAAAGGTATTATCATGCCACAAGTCATACGTCATATACTTCCAGGTTATTTTAGTCAGTTGATTAGCTTAATGAAAGGAACAGCAATTGTTGGATATATCGCGGTTGTAGATTTAACGAAAGCAGGCGATATTATTCGAAGTGCAACCTTTGAGGCATTCTTCCCAATATTATCCGTTGCGATTATTTATTTTGTGATTGCAGGTATTTTGTTGACAATTCTTAAAATCATACAAAAAAGATTAGAACCAAAACGTCAAAAGAAAGGAGTACAATAATGATTTCAATTTCGCATTTAAGAAAAGAATATGAAACAGTGACTCCTTTAGAAGATGTAAGCGTGGAAATTCAAAAAGGAGATGTCATATCCATTATAGGACCATCGGGAACAGGAAAATCAACTTTTCTTCGCTGTTTAAACTTATTAGAAAGACCAACATCGGGTACGATTGTGGTGGATGGAATGGATATTACGGATCCTAAATTTTCTGTCGATAAACTTCATCAAAGAATGGGAATGGTTTTTCAGTCTTTCAATTTATTTAACCATATGAATGTGATTGAAAATATCATGTATGCTCCTATAAAGGTACTAAAAATAACGAAAGAGGATGCTTATAACCGGGGAATGGAATTACTAAAAAAAGTTGGTTTAGCGGATAAAGAATTAGCCTATCCTGATGAATTATCAGGAGGACAAAAACAAAGGGTGGCAATTGCTAGAGCATTGGCAATGGATCCAGAAATATTGTTGTTTGATGAACCAACCTCCGCATTGGATCCTACTATGGTAGCTGAGGTATTAATGGTTATTCGAGAATTAGCGAATCAGGGATTGACAATTTTAATTGTTACACACCAAATGCGCTTTGCTCGCAATGTATCCACTCGTATTTTCTATATGGATGAAGGTGGAATTTATGAACAGGGTACACCAGAAGAAATATTTGAACATCCTCAAAAAGAAAAGACAAGGCAGTTTATTCGACAATTAAAAACTTATGAGAAAGAAATAAAGAAAGATCAGTTTGATTTACCTGCCTTTACTTCTGAACTGATGACATTTGCTCATCGCCATATGATGCCACATAAAGTCACCTATGCTCTTCAATCCATTATTGAGGAATTGATTTTAGTTACAATGCTACCTTATTTAAATGAAAGCTTATTGTTTACACTGGAGTATTCGGAAGAAAAAGAACAGGCAGATATTATTTTGAAATGGAAGGGAAAAGAATGGAATCCAATCGATGGTATGGATGAACTGGCAAAAAAGATATTCAACAGTATGAATGAATCGATTCAATATGAGTATGAACAATTGGAAAACAAATTAAGAATACATGTAAAAGGAGCATAGGTGACTATGCTCCAATTTTTATAATTCAAATTGGGAATTATACAATTCACTATAGAATCCATTTTGCTTCATTAATTCGTCATGATTTCCGGTTTCAATAATATTTCCATCTTTCATAACCAATATTAAATCTGCATTTTTAATGGTTGATAGACGATGGGCGATAATAAATGAAGTTCTACCTTCACATAGTTTATCCATCGCTTTTTGTACCAATTCTTCGGTTCTTGTGTCTACATTACTTGTTGCTTCATCTAAAATTAAGAATGGAGAATCATCCAACATACCACGAGCTATTGTTAATAACTGCTTTTGTCCAGCGGATACAGAATCATTTTCACCTAATATTGTATCCAATCCATGTGGTAATGTTTTAATAAAGTGTGTTAGGCCAACAACATCGCATACTTCCATGACTCTTTGATCTGTAATGTTTTGCTTATTGTAGACAATGTTATCACGAATGGTTCCTTCAAATAACCATGTATCTTGTAATACCATAGTAAATAAAGAATGAATGTTTTCTCGTGTTAATTCTTTTGTGGAAATACCATCAATTTTGATATCTCCACTATGAATTTCATAGAATTTCATTAATAGATTAACCATGGTTGTTTTACCAGCTCCAGTAGGTCCAACAATCGCAATCTTTTGTCCAGGATAGGCTTTGGCTGTAAAGTCTTCAATGATAATGCGATCGGGATTATATCCAAAGTGAACATGATTAAATTCAATATTTCCTTTAGCATCTTTTGTTTCTAATACTTTCGTAATTTCTTTTTGATCACTCATTTCTTTTTCATCTAAGAATTCAAAGACTCTTTCAGATGCAGCAGCTGTTGATTGTAGAGATGTAAAGGCCTGGGCTATTTGTTGTAAAGGAGAAGTAAATAATCTTACATATGTCATAAAGGCAACAATAACACCAAAGGTAATGACATTATTCATTGTTAATATAGCTCCTACAACACATACGGCAACGTATCCAAAGTTTCCAATGAATCCCATTAATGGCTGCATTAAACCAGACATAAACATAGCTTTACGATTGGCATCGTATACTTTATGGTTGGCAATATCAAATTTCTCATCACTGGCTTTCTTTCCATTATAAGCTTTGACAACTAATAATCCTGAATAGATTTCTTCGATATGAGAATTTAATTTACCTAATTCTCTTTGCCTGGCAGAAAAATATTGTTGTGAATTCTTTAAAATCAGAGCCATAAATACAAATCCAAGTAAGCTGGAAGCAATGGCGGTCAATGCCATAATCCAGTTGGTAATAAACATCATAATAATCGTTCCAACAAATAATGTAATGGAACTTACAAGTGAAGATAATGATTGATTCATCGATTGTGCAATGGTATCAACATCGTTTGTAACCCTGGATAAGGTATCTCCTGTTTGATGGGAATCAAAGAATTTCAATGGTAATTTGTTGATTTTATGAGAAATTCTTTGCCTTAATTCCTGAGCAAAACGATTGGATACAGTAGCCATTAATATAGCCTGAATAAATGTAAATAGAGCAGAGCATATATACAACATGGCTAAGAAGAAGACAATCTTTTTAATGGCTTCCATATTCATAGATGGTTTAATCACATTTTGAATGGAAGAAGGCATCTCATCTACTTTGGCATAGATATCACTGGCTGTGGCATCTTCATCTAATGAAGACATCAGTATTAGATATTGAATTTGATCTTTATAGGTGATGGTCTGATTGTCATATTCAAAATCTTTAAAGAATACTTGTTGAATGGAATCTGGTAAAGATTCTAGTATATTGGCATCTATATTCTCTGTATTTAATGAAAGCAGTGCTTTTTTATCTTCTTTTGAAATTTGAATTCCATCATATTCTGAATCATTTAATAAGGCATCTAAGGTAGAATCACTTAAAGAAGTAAAATCTTTATTTTGAAGGGCACTTAAATCTTCACTTGAAATTTGTCCAGACATCATAAGCTGCATCATAGTACTTTGATCCATTTGAATATCTAAGATATCCATCATTTTACTTGTCATTTCATCTTCAGAAAAACTAGAAGTAATAGTTTCCGTAATTTCCTGCATTGCATCTTGATTGACAACTAATCCATTTGATATTTCATCTGTTAAATTTGATAATTGGTCAGGTGCATAAATAGATAAAATAGAACCACCTGCTGCTAATACTAAAGAGATAATAATCATTACAGTAAAATTTTTTAATTCTTTAATTAATCGCTTCATGGAACCAAAGAAATCCTTAGACTTTTCTTGTTTTCCATGATTTGGTCCTGGTCTAGGCATTTTCTAATTCCTCCTTTGTTAGCTGAGAATAGGCAATTTCTTTATAAACTTCACAATTTTGAAGTAGTTCTTTATGACTTCCTATTCCAACCGCAATTCCATCTTCTAATACAACGATTTTATCGGCATTTAGAATGGTTCCGATACGTTGGGCAACGATTAATGATGTGGCATCCTTTGTATATTTTTTTAATTCTTTTCGTAAAATAGAATCGGTTTTATAATCCAATGCTGAAAAAGAATCATCAAATATATAAATTTCAGGCTCTCTGGCAATGGCACGGGCAATACTTAATCTTTGTTTTTGCCCACCTGAAATATTGGTTCCTCCCTGGGCAATATGAGAATCATAAGCTTGATCCATTTGTTCAACAAAGTCTTTTCCCTGGGCAACTTCGATAGCTTCCTTGATTTTTTGTATCGTGATGTCTTCTTTGCCATTATCTCCATAGGATACGTTATTAGAAACTGTATCATCAAATAAAATGGCTTTTTGAGGAACATATCCAATTTTATTTCGTAATGCTTCTTGTTTATATTCTTTGACATTGATGCCATCCACTAATACTTCACCATCTGTTACATCATAGAAACGTGGTACTAAATTAATTAAAGAGGATTTACCAGAACCAGTAGCACCTATAAAGGCAATGGTCTCACCGGTATTGGCTTTAAAAGAAATATCTTTTAATAAATAATCCTCTCCATCTGGATATTTAAAGGATACGTTTTTGAATTCTATGCATCCTTTTTCATCGGTTTGCCCATCAAAATCTCCGTCTTGAATAGAAATAGGAGCATCTAGTACTTCATTAATACGATTGGCTGAAACTTGGGCTCTTGGAAGAATCATAAAAATGAAAGCTAACATAATAAAGGACATAATAACCTGCATGGCATAACTTGAAAAAACGACCATGTTTGAGAAAATGGTTAATTTATCGACCATTAAGGCATTTTTAATTAAATAAGCACCAATAAAATAAATTCCAAGTGTTAAAAAGTACATAACTAAATACATAACAGGGGATAGAAAAGCCATTCCACGTTGGGTAAATAATTGAACATCGGTTAGTTCATCGTTGGCTCCATCAAATTTATGCTCTTGATATTCTTCGGCATTAAAAGCACGTACTACACGAATTCCATTTAAATTTTCACGCGTTATTCCATTTAATCGATCCGTTAAGCGTTGAATAATTTTAAACTTCGGTACAACGACTTTCAACATAATAAAGATACATACAGCTAAAATCACAATACATCCACCTGTAAGTACAGACCATTCAAATCCTTTGTTTAGTATCTTTGTGATGGCCCATACTGCCATAATAGGCGCTTTAATCATTGCCTGTAAGCCCATGGATACTAACATTTGAATATGAGTAATGTCATTGGTTGTACGAGTGATTAATGAACTAGTAGAAAATTGTTTAACTTCGTGAATTCCTAACAATTCCACTTTATCAAACAATTGTTTTCGAATACGCATGGATAGAGTAGCAGCAGCATAGGAAGCTAAATAGCCAACTAGAATAGAAGACAATAAACTTCCAGCAGCACATAGAAGCATATATCCACCATTGGTAAGGATATCATGCATCTCACTGCCTTCTGTCTGTACAAGTCGTGTGATATTGGACATATAATCTGGCATTTTTAATTCCAACCAGACTTGAATCACAATGCCAATAATCGCAATACCAATATAAATACAGTCTTTCTTGGTATAGTTTTTAAAGAGTCGTATCATTGAAATCTCCTTTCTTTAGATTTTCTTTCATACTGTCTAATACTTCAAAAAAGATATCTAATTTTTCTTGGGGAATATCTTTTTTTAGAAGTTCTTCTACACGTAAAAAGTATTGAATCACATCTTCTTTTTTAGGAATCTTTTGTTCATTGATCTTAATGATTTTCTTTCTGGCATCAAGACGAGAAGGAATTCGTTTAATACAATCATTATTTTCCATTGTGTCCAATACACTAGAAATCGTAGAACGTTTTAAATGCAGAGCATTTTCTAATTCCTTTTGATTGACATCTTTGTCTTCATGTTCATTTAAATAAGCTATGATTTTTAAACTCGTATGATTTAATGTGGGAAGGTTTAATTGACTTTGATGAATACTTCTTTTTGTATATTCTCTTGCTTCTTTCATAAAATCAGGAATTTCCTTTGTGATATATCTCATATATCCTCCTTTTTAATTCGTTCGCTAACTAACTAAAATTAGGATAGCACTATATGTGTTACTTGTCAATAAAAATAGTTCAGTATCGAACGAAAAAACAGCTAATGCTTGTATTAGCTGTTAAATAATTCGTTGTGTTTACCAGTCCTTGACAATGTCAAGACCAAAATATCTTCATCAATATAGTATATTAATAGCCAATCTGGTTCTATATGACATTCTCTGTGCTTGTTCCATTTTCTAGATAAGGGATGATCAAGATATTTAGATGGTAAAGTTTTTCTTTGTTGAAGAAGTTAGATTACTTCTTTTAATTTATCAATTTCTAAGCCACGTTTTTGTATTTTTTTAAAATCTTTTTTTGAACCCCGATGTATACTTGATTTTTAATGGTTTCACTTATTTAAGTCATCCATTAATTCATCTACTGAATCAAAAGATGGAATAGATGAATCTTTTGATATTCTTTCTGCTTCCAATAAAGAGGCAACTGTTTTCTTTGAGGGTGTATCTACAGTGATTTTAAAAGGAATACCTCCTTCTCTTAAAGACTGCCGTACAAAAATATTAAATGCAGTTGATAATGTCATACCTAACTCAGAATATAATTCTTCGGCTGCACTTTTTAATTCGCTATCCATGCGAATGCTGATATTTGTACTTGTTCCGTTCATAATCAGAACCTCCTTTTTCGTATATTATACATAAAATGTAGGATAAAATAAATATAATTAAGTACAAAATATATAATATGTATTATTATAATATGAATAATAAATATAGTGGAGAAAACAATTATTTTTCGATATAATAACAGTTGTTGAAAGGAGTTTTTTATGATTGCTTTTGTATCAGGAACTGTAAAGTTATTACGGAAGGAAACAGTGGTTTTGGATGTTCATGGTGTTGGCTATGAAGTTTATGTTGGAAATCCAGAATTATGTAAGATAGGAGAAGAACTCTTTTTGTTCACGTATCAGCATGTGCGGGAGGATGCCATCCTTTTATTTGGGTTTAAAAAAGAAGAAGACTATGAAGTCTTTATGCGTTTAATTAATGTAAAAGGGATTGGTCCTAAAACGGCATTAAATTTATTGGCAGCGTGTCCTGGAGACCAAATGATAGAAGCTATTGAAAATGATGATGTAAAAAGATTAAAAGCATTACCAGGTATTGGAGCTAAGACAGCTAGTCAAATTGTATTGGATTTAAAAGGTAAATTTGTATCAGTGGAAATGAAAGCACAGAAATCTGATAATCCAATATGGAATGAATGTGAAGAGGCATTAATCTCTTTAGGATATAAACCAATTCAATTGAATGGAATTAAAAAAGAATTAGTAAAGGAAAAGAATTTAACAGTCGATCAAATGCTTAGAAAAGCACTTGGTATGATTGCCAAGAGAAATGGAGTATAAAAAATGAGAGATGTTGATGGAAATCTACAAGAGCAGGATGCGTTTGAAGAATCACTTCGACCAGCGACTCTTGATGAATATATCGGTCAAAAAGAATTAAAAGAAAACTTAAAAATCTTTATGCAGGCGGCATTAAAAAGAGAGGAAACATTAGATCATGCTTTATTTTATGGCCCACCTGGACTTGGAAAAACAACATTGGCTTATATTGTTGCCAATGAAATGCATGGGAATTTAAAAACAACAAGTGGACCGGCTATTGAAAAAGCAGGAGATTTGGCGGCAGTATTGACGCAATTGGAACCAGGTGATGTTTTATTTATTGATGAAATTCATAGAATGTCAAAACAAATTGAAGAAATATTGTATCCTGCTATGGAAGATTATTGCTTGGATATTATGGTAGGTAAAGAATCGGGAAATGCCCATAGTATTCATTTGCCTTTACCTCCTTTTACCTTAGTAGGAGCTACAACAAGAGCTGGAGATTTAAGTGCTCCTTTACGAGATCGTTTTGGCATTATTTCCCAGTTGGAATATTACGATTTAGAAGAATTAACACAAATTGTGCAAAGAACAGGACGTGTTATGAATACGGGAATTGATGAAGAAGCTGCTAAAGAAATTGCTCTTCGTTCCCGTGGTACACCACGTGTGGCCAATCGTCTATTTAGAAGGGTACGGGATTTTGCTCAGGTGTTAAATGATGGTGTGATTTCGTTGGAAATTACTCAATTGGCACTGGATAAATTACATGTGGATCACTTGGGATTGGATAGTGTAGACCATAAATATTTATTAGGTATCATTGAACGATTTAAAGGAGGACCAGTGGGTCTTGAAGCCATTGCGGCATCCATTGGGGAAGAATCTACCACGTTAGAAGATGTCTATGAGCCTTATTTGTTACAGATTGGGTTTATCAACCGTACTCCACGTGGTCGTATTGTTACACAAAAGGCATATGATCATTTAAAGATTGTTCATCAAACCGAATTATTTGACTAAAGAATGATATTTGTCATTCTTTTTTTATTGTCCTATAATAAATTCATGACAAATTTAACACAAAAAGTACTAGCTTTTATTGAACCAGATTCTTCTAAATGGAAAGACTGGCTAGAACATAAAGACCTTTATCCTGTTAGTCAAAGCGAAGGAATATTGGAATTTATGGAATGTATGCATGAAGCAAAAGCAAATTCATTTAAAGTTTTAGTTGCAGGAGATTATGATTGTGATGGTATTATGGCAACTACAATCATGGTGGATGGCTTAAGAAAATATGGGTTAGAAGTTGGATTTTATATTCCGAATCGCATCAAAGAAGGATATGGATTGAATGTAAATACAGTCGAATTAGCTTATAAAAAAGGATATAAAATTATAATTACAGTAGATAATGGTGTAAAAGCCTTTGATGCTTTGGAAAGAGCAAGCCAGTTGGGCATTCAAACCATTGTGACCGATCATCATACAATGGATGAATTTGTGGATTGTGATTGCCTGGTTCATCCTGAAGAAATGGAAGACTGTTTTTCAACTTTATGTGGAGCCGGTGTTGCTTATGAGTGTATGAGAGCACTTCATATCAGTAATGATTTTCATTTAATGTGTGCCTGTGTTGCTTCAATTGGTGATGTGATGAAAGTTATAGGACAAACACGAGTCATTATTCAAAAAGGAATTGAAAAATTAAATCAAACGCAGGAACCACATTTCATGTCTTTGGCCAATGACAAAGTGGTAAATGAAACCAGTATTGGTTTTCAAATCGTTCCTAAATTAAACGCCTTAGGTCGTTTATCAAATTTGGCAAATGTGAATAATGCTGTGCGCTATTTTTTAAGCGAATCCTCTATTCAACAATTTGCATTGCAGATAGACTCTATCAATACACAACGAAAAAATATGTCTATGACCATGGTAGAGGATGTCTTAAAATATTGTGATGTTCGAGAGCATATATTCTATGTTAGTGATGATCATTATCATGAAGGCTTAATTGGTCTGGCAGCTGGAGCTATTTGTTCTCAATATGATAAACCAACGATAATCGCGACTTCTCGTGATGGCATCACAAAGTGCAGCATGCGCTCTCCTGAAGGTTTTAACTGCATGGATTTTTTACACGATTTTGAATTTTTTGAAACATTTGGAGGACATGCCCAAGCATCTGGTTTTTCTTTTAATGATGAATATGAGCAGGACTTTGTGGATTATATTCATGAAAGAATTTATAGCTATGAATGGCAAAAAGAGAAAAAAGAATGCTTGATGGTTGTCTCACAAGAGCTTTCTTTAAATGAAGTGAGAAGCTTGGATGTTTTGCGTCCTTTTGGACCAGGGTTTGAAATGCCTACTTTAGAACTGATTCATCCAAATATCAAAAATATTTTTGATATTCAAAGTGGGAAACATAGAAAATACATTGTAGATAATGGGCTTCAATGTATGAATTTTAATCAGTCTCAAAAAGATTTACAATCGAAGAATAAAGAAGTATCAAGCTTTGAAGGGACGGTTAATTTAAATTATTATCAACAACGCTATTCAGTGAATTTTATGATTGATAAAATTAATTATGAGAATTGACTTATATAGTGATAGAATGAATTAAAACAAAATACGAAGGAGAAACGACATTATGGATATTAAAGAATACATTGCCGATATTCCTGGCTTTCCTAAAGAAGGAATTATCTTTAGAGATGTTACACCCATTATGGAAAACCCAGAGGTGTACAAAGAAATAACCAATTTATTGGCTGGGTATGCCAAAGATGAGCAAGCCACGGTTATTATCGGACCAGAGTCACGTGGGTTCTGGTTTGGAATTCCAGTTGCTTTGCAGTTGGACTTGCCTTTTGTGCCAGTCCGTAAACCAGGAAAACTTCCAAGAAAGACAATTAGTGAATCATATGACTTAGAATATGGACAAGATACTTTATGTATGCATGCTGATTCTTTAAAAGCTGGCGATAAAGTTTTTATTATTGATGATTTAATGGCAACCGGTGGAACGGCACAAGCTATGGTTAAAATGGTAGAAAAATTGGGAGCTAAAGTTGTTGGAGCTGGCTTTGTGATCGAATTGGATGAATTAAAAGGAAGAGATAAATTAGGAAATGTTCCTATTTATTCTTTAACTCATTATGAAGGTGAATAATCATATTTAAAAAATAGAAAGCGGGGTGGTTAAATATGAGTCATAGAAAATCTGTAACTTATCAAGAGTGTATGGAAAATGTAAAGTCATATTTGAAACGCCCTGAGAACATTGATTTAATCGAAAGAGCCTATCAGTTTGCCAAAGAAAAACATGAAGGTCAATTTCGTAAAAGTGGAGAACCCTATGTTGTTCATTTGATTGAGGTTGCCAATACTTTGGCTATTCTACATTGCGGGCCAAAAACCATTGCGGCTGGTTTTCTCCATGATACAGTAGAAGATTGCGATGATGTAACAGATCAGACTATTACCGAATTATTTGGAAAAGAAATCAGTGATATTGTTGATGCTGTTACGAAAATTGGTAAGATTAAATTTCAGGATGAAAGAGAATATCAGGCAAGCAATCATCGTAAGCTGTTCATTGCGATGGCTAAGGATATTCGTGTTATTCTGGTTAAATTAGCGGACCGTCTTCATAATATGCGAACACTCGAATATATGAAGCCTGAAAAACAGAAGCGAATCTCTAAAGAAACATTGTCTGTTTATGCGCCAATCGCTCATCGTCTAGGTATCAGTGAAATTAAAAATGAATTAGAAGATTTATCTTTTAAATATTTATATCCTGAAAAATATGCAGAGATAAAGGGATTGGTAGCGCAAAGAGAAAGTGAAAGAAACAATCAGGTCAATATGATGATTAAGGATATTGAAACGATTTTAGATACCTATCATATCCCTTATCGTATTTTCGGTCGCTCAAAACACTTTTATTCGATCTATAAAAAAATGGTGACAAAGAATAAACGTTTTGAAGAAATATTAGATTTACTAGCCATTCGAATTGTAACCGATAGCGATGCACATTGTTATGAAATATTAGGATACATTCATGCCACGTATCGTCCTATTCCAGGTCGCTTTAAAGACTATATTGCCATGCCAAAGGCTAATATGTACCAGTCGTTGCATACAACGGTTGTAGAACCGCAACATGGAAACATCTTTGAAATTCAAATTCGTACTGAAAAAATGGATGCTGTTGCTGAGCGAGGTGTAGCTGCTCACTGGATTTATAAAGAACATGGAAATCGAAACTATGCCATTGAGCAAAAAGAAATTGAAGATAAGTTATCCTGGTTTAGAGACTTCTCTATGATGACAGATGAGGAAAGTGATGATCCGTTAGAATATATGAATGTACTTCAAAAAGATATTTTTGAAGCCAATGTATATGTTTTAACGCCAAGAGGGAAGGTAGTTGCTTTACCACAGGGTTCTTGTCCAATTGATTTTGCGTATCGAATCCATACCGAAGTTGGTCATAAAACCGTAGGAGCTAAAATCAATGGCGCTATTGTTCCTATCAATACTCAATTAAAAACGGGTGATGTCTGTGAAATCATGACCAATAAAAATTCCAAGGGACCAAGTGAGGACTGGATTAAAATTGTCAAAAGTGGTCATGCTCGAAATAAAATTCGTGCTTTCTTACAAAGACAAGAAGAAGTGGATCGTAGGGAATCTATTAAAAAGGGACAACAAATGTTAGCGGATGAATTTAAACGTTTAGACATTGATGAATCTTATTTACAGGAAAAACGTTTGGAATCCATTCTACAAACATTGTCTTTTAAAACAGTGGATGATTTATATGTTGGAATTGCCAATAAACGAGTTTCTTTAGAAGCTATCATAAATCGACTTGTAAAGAATAGAGCATCTAGTGAAGTCAATGAGGTAGTGATACAACAAGTCAACAATACGGAACATTTTAAACGTGTATCTGGCTGTGGTGTTATTGTACCCGGAATCGAAACGATTGCCGTCAGTCTTGCCAATTGTTGTAATCCAATTCCAGGAGATAAAATTCAAGGATATATTTCGAAAGGACAAGGTGTAAAAGTACACCGATGTGACTGTCCAAATATTGTCAATGAAAAGAAACGGCTCATTCCAGTAGAATGGGATATCGATTTAGATGAAAAAACATATGAAGTACAATTACTAGTATTAAGTGATGACAGGAATTATTTATTAAGTGATATCATGACCGTTCTTCAACAACAAAATGCTTCTTTACGACATGTAGATTCTCGTGTTAATGATGATAATTTAACAGCAACAACAAAATTAACAGTTGGAGTAAGAGATGCTACACATCTTCAAGTTATCATTGCCAATCTGAAAAAAGTAAGAAGTGTAAATGAAATTATACGTACAATACAATAAGGAACGAAAGTTCCTTTTTATAATGTAAAAATGCGATTAAAACTACAGTCGACTGTTGATTTAATCGAAAAATAAGCTTATAATTGCGATGAAAACAACAGTCGACTGTTAAAATAATCGAGGTGAAATGTTATGTATATAAAAAGAACAGTAGAACAAGCCATTACAGATGTAAGTCAATCTTTTCCTTGTGTAGCGATATATGGCCCAAGACAAGTAGGAAAATCAACAGTTATTGCCCAATTATTTGAAGATAAAATGGATGTTGTTACTTTAGATGATATACAAGAAAGAACATTAGCACTGCAAAATCCTAAACAATTCTTAGAGTTTCATCCTTGGCCTGTCATTATTGATGAAATTCAAAAAGCACCTGAATTAATGGATGAAATAAAAATTGTGATTGATCAACAAAAAAAGATATGGTTAAAAAATAATCAAGAAAGGCAATTAATGTATATTCTAACTGGGTCGAATCGTTATGAACTGCAGCAAGGTATATCCGATTCATTAGCGGGAAGATGTGGTATTATTCATATGTTTTCCTTTTCAAATTGTGAGATTCAAAATATAAATGACGATTTATTTGTACCTGATGTTTCATCATTATTATCAAGAGAAAGAGATTTGAATATACCATATAGGACAAAAATAAAAATATTTGAAGACATTTTTAGAGGGGGAATGCCTGACATTTGTACCAATGTATCCCGACGAGATATATATTTTAAAGCATATGTAGATACTTATATTGAAAAAGATATTAAGAAATTAATTTCGGCAGGTAATGAAATTCAATTTCGGAATTTATTATCTTTGTTGGCTTTACGCACGGCTCAGGAATTGCATTATGATGATTTATCAAATAAGGTAGGAATTGATACACGTACGTGTAAAAGATGGATTTCTATTCTTCAAACCTCAGGAATTATATATCTTTTACAGCCTTATATGGCAAATGCTTCCAAGCGGATTATCAAAGCACCTAAACTTTATTTTATGGATACAGGATTATGTGCTTATCTTTGCCGATGGCAAGATGCTCGCATGTTAGAAGAGGGTGCTATGAGTGGAGCTTTTTTTGAAACATATATCGTTTCAGAAATTATAAAAAATGCTTATTCTTTTAATTTAGAACCCAAAGATTATCTTTTTTACTATAGGGATATAGATCGAAAAGAAGTGGATTTATTGTATATTAATCAGGATTCTATTACTCCTATTGAAATAAAAAAAGGAATAAATCCAGTTAAGCCAACAAAAAATTTTAATGTTTTGTCAAAATATGGAATGGAAATTAATACTGGAATTGTGATTGACTCTTGTGAAAAAATATATCCTATCAATGAAAAAGCATATTATTTTCCAGCTTATTTATTATAGTTACAATAATAAATTTATAATTAGTGTCAATATCTTGGAAATAATCAAAAGTTAATAACTAATTATTGCATAATAC